>Ga0209934_1000439_pt1 | contig 66160 bp, 62 predicted proteins | sample ThiBiot_750_plan_2_FD_183950 | JGI IMG/M metagenome (GOLD analysis project Ga0209934, IMG submission 183950) | Wastewater bioreactor microbial communities from Cape Town, South Africa - Thiocy_expt_750_plan (SPAdes) | ecosystem: Engineered > Bioreactor > Thiocyanate-remediating >...
ATATCGGCGGTGTCTACCTCTTCCCATTCCGAACAGAGCAGTCAAGCCCGCCAGAGCCGATGGTATTGCCGTAACAGGTGGGAGAGTAGGTCGGTGCCTTTTTTTACACGGAAGCCCTTGCTGGAAACAGTCAAGGGCTTCTTGCGTTTAGATACCTGCCTGTACTTCCCCGTACAATGCTATTGCATATCCTCCGTACTTCCCTGTACAATGCTATTGCATATCTTCCGTACTTCCCCGACTGGCGCTGTCCTAGAGCCTCTACTGTCCCTATTCAAGCCACCTCCTACTGCTCCTTTCCGAAAAGGCTTTGGCTCACTGGCTACAGTTGGATAGTGCAATACATTGAAAGATTAAGGTCTGCCACTGTGATGAGATTTGGTGTGTTATCGCGTATTGTACGGCGGGAAATGTGATGTACGTCACTTTTGATTTCAGATCTACTGGTGAAAAGTACCTTTCAGGATCTCAATTTTCGCTAAGTCATTTAGAACCAGTAGCCGAAATTAGTAACTAAACCTTGTAATCCGGTAATACAAAAGTGACGTACATCACTTTTGTACGCATTACCCATCATTAGATTGTCATAAATTGCTGCTTACTTTTGAACCAGAATCAACAATTTAAGTAATGCAGTTAGAGCAATTTAATTACGACAACAAGATTGTCAGGAATTTCGGAATCGCTACCATTATTTGGGGAATAGTTGGTATGACCATAGGATTGCTTGTGGCGACGCAGCTTGTTTGGCCCCAGATGAACTTCGGATTGCAATTTACTACATTTGGCCGTGTACGTCCTGTACATACCAATGCGGTGATTTTTGCTTTCGTGGGTAACGGTATTTTTATGGGAGTATACTACTCTTTACAGCGGGTGCTTAAAGCAAGAATGTTTAGTGATGCTTTGAGCAAACTCCATTTTTGGGGTTGGCAATTAATTATTGTTGCCTCGGCTATTACTTTACCACTCGGTCTTACTTCAAGCCATGAGTATGCCGAAATGGAGTGGCCTATTGATATCGCAATTACCTTCATTTGGGTGGTATTTGGAATCAATATGTTCGGTACTATTATCAAACGACGCGAACGTCATATGTATGTCGCAGTTTGGTTCTATATTGCCACATTTGTTACAGTAGCCGTATTGCATATTGTTAACTCCATCCAATTGCCTGTAGCTGGCTGGAAAAGCTATTATGTCTACAAGGGCGTGCAGGATGCACTGGTACAATGGTGGTATGGTCACAATGCAGTTGCTTTTTTCTTGACAACCCCTTATTTGGGAATGATGTATTATTTCCTTCCTAAGATGGCCAACCGTCCTGTTTACTCGTACAAGTTAAGTATTCTTCACTTTTGGTCTTTAATCTTTATTTATATCTGGGCAGGTCCTCACCATTTGCTCTATACGGCGCTACCGGGTTGGGTACAGTCTTTAGGGGTTGTATTCTCCATTATGTTGATTGCTCCAAGCTGGGGCGGTATGATCAATGGCTTGTTGACCTTACGTGGTGCTTGGGATAAGGTACGGACAGAGCCTATGTTAAAATTCATGGTCGTGGCCCTTACTTGTTATGGTATGGCGACTTTCGAAGGCCCTATGCTATCCTTGAAACAGGTGAATGCGATTGCTCACTTTACCGACTGGATCGTAGCGCACGTACACGTAGGTGCTTTGGGATGGAATGGGTTTATGACATTTGGTATTCTGTACTGGTTGATACCACGTATATATAAGACAGAATTATATTCTAAAAAATTGGCATCAACACACTTTTGGATAGGTACCTTGGGTATTTTGTTCTATGCGATCCCGATGTATTGGGCAGCCGTAGTACAAGGCTTGATGTGGAAAGAATTTACACCAGAAGGGGTCTTGAAATATCCAAACTTCCTGGCGACAACATTGGAAATTCTGCCGATGCACATGATGCGCGCACTAGGTGGTGCACTTTATCTGTCGGGGGTCTTCCTAATGACCTTTAACTTGATCAAAACCATGAAACAAGGGAAGCTCTTGGCCAATGAGCCAGCAGAAGCTCCTGCATTATTGCCGGTTCAAGTAAACGAACAGTCTCAACACCGTCGCCTTGAACGTAAGCCAATTTTATTTATGGTACTGGCTCTTATCGCCATCCTCATCGGGGGTATGGTGGAGATGGTGCCGACTTTTACAATTTCTAAAAATGTTCCAACAATTGCGAGCGTAAAACCTTATACAGCATTGGAACTGCAGGGACGAGATCTCTACGTTCGAGAAGGTTGTGTGAACTGTCATACGCAAACTATTCGTCCTTTTAGATCCGAAACCGCCCGTTATGGGGAGTATAGCAAGGCGGGTGAGTTTGTTTACGATACACCGTTTTTATGGGGTTCGAAACGGACAGGACCTGATCTGCATCGCATCGGTGGTAAATATCCAAACAAATGGCACTTTGATCACCTGTTGGATCCAACGATTACCTCGCCTGGAAGTATCATGCCAACATATCCGTGGTTAATCGATCAGAAACTGGATAATGCTATTCTGCAAGATAAAATGAAGGCGTTACGGAAATTGGGAATCCCCTATACCGATGCGGAAATTGAACATGCTGAACAGGATCTCACCAAACAGGCACAGAAAATTGCTGATGATCTAAAACAAAATCAAGTGAATTTGTTAGCTGACCGTGAGATTGTGGCTGTAATTGCCTACTTACAGCGATTAGGAACAGATATAAAAGCAGCTCCAAAAGTAGCTGATAATGTTAACGCAAATCAATAAAGCCATGTTTAAGCAAATAACAAATCTAAACGGCAGTGAGCTTTATCTAATTGCATCACTTTGGATCTTCTTGGTATTCTTCATTTCAGTAGCAATCATGTTGTTTCGAATGAAAAAAGACTATGTTACTTATATGAAGGAATTGCCTTTGGAAGAAGATGAAACAGAAAAGGAACTGAATCATTCACCTGAAAGTCTATAATATATGAGTTTATTATTGGATACTGCACCAGCTACCGCAGAAGTTGTTCAATCTACGATAGGATTCGGTACAGATAATTTATACACAGATATCTTAATTGTTGTATTGATCGTTGTGATGCTGGCTCTTCTCGCTTCGGCATTGATGGTCAATCGCGCGATGAAATCCATCATTAAGATTACCATGCCTGAATTGGCCCAGGAGGAAAAACTCAAAAAGGTGGCGAATAAGGGCTGGATGAAAAAGTCGTGGAACAAGATCATGGGGATCAGACCGATTTCAGAAGAAAAGGATATTGTCATAGATCATGAGTATGATGGTATCCGCGAATTGGACAATCCGATTCCGATCTGGTTCAATTTCCTTTTTTATGGAACGATTTTTTTCGGCCTTGTTTACTTATTTGTTTATCAGGTGTCGGGTATCGGAATGAACCAGGACCAGGAATATGAACATGAGATGGTCATTGCCGAGAAAGAGCGTCAGGCTTATCTTACTGCTTCTGCGAGTAATGTAGACGAAAGTAGCGTGGAGTTTCAGCCGGAAATGGCAGCTGATGGAAAAGCGATCTTTGCAGCAAACTGTGTCGCTTGTCACGGAGGTAGTGGTGAGGGAGGTATCGGACCCAACTTGACCGATAAGTTTTGGCTACATGGTGGTGAGATTAAAGACATCTTCAAAACCATTAAGTATGGTGTTCCTGATAAAGGAATGGTGCCATGGGAACAAACGTTAAGTCCCGCTCAAATCGCACAGGTTGCCAGTTATATTGTCACCTTAAGGGATACAAACCCTGCTAACCCTAAAGCTCCGCAAGGTGATGAGGTATCCTATGGCGGTGGTCAGGCGGCAAACGGAGAGAAAGCAGCGGATGATGCCAAAACAGGTCCAGCTGAAGCAGATAAAAAAGCAGAGTAGTAAATTGAAATAGCAATGAGTACAGCAGTCGTGAATAATGCCAATAACGGTGAATCTAAGTCAAAAAAAAGACAATGGATTTATGCCAAAAAACCGCAGGGAGAGCTTTACAAAAAAAGACAGTGGGTTGGGTATTCACTACTGCTGTTCTTGTTTATCGTTCCTTTTATCAAAATAAATGGTGAACCGTTTCTCATGTTCAACATTATTGAGCGAAAGTTTTCCATCTTAGGAAATCTTTTCTATCCACAAGATCTCTACATATTCGTATTCGGTATGTTAATCGTGATGGTATGTGTGGTTTTGTTTACTGTTGTCTTTGGACGGGTATGGTGTGGATGGACTTGCCCTCAGACCATTTTTTTGGAATTAATATTTAGACGAATTGAATATTGGATCGAAGGTGACTGGCAGCAACAAAAGAAATTGGATGCGGGACCAAATACGGATCAAAAACAATTGAAAAAAATTTTGAAACATGGTATATTCTTGATCATATCATTTTTTATTTCAAATATCTTTTTGTCTTACATCATCGGTGTTGATGCGCTGATGAAGATTATCACTGATCCATTGGACCAACATATCGGTGGACTGATATCAATAATCATATTTACATTGGTTTTCTATGGTGTGTTTGCGTACGTCAGGGAGATTGTATGTATTGCAATTTGCCCTTACGGCAGATTGCAGGGCGTACTCCTGGATGACCAAAGTATAACTGTCGCCTATGATCATCGACGTGGAGAGCCAAGAGGAAAACAGCAAAAGGATGCAGTGACGACGCAAGGGGATTGTGTGGACTGCAAGCTTTGTGTACATGTATGCCCCACAGGAATTGATATTCGAAATGGCCTTCAATTGGAATGTGTAAGTTGTACAGCCTGTATAGATGCCTGTGATGCTGTCATGGACAAAATCGGAAAGCCTAAAAAGTTGATAGGCTTTTATCCAATGGGTGAGATTGAAGGAACACTGAAGAAAAAAAGCAATACGAGAGCAATAGCTTATTCGGTCGTGTTGGTTGCATTAATGTCGGTCTTTGGTTTTCTGTTGTTCAATCGTTCTCAGGTGGATGGAAGGTTGCTCCGGGCAAAGGGAAGTACCTACCAGCTTCGCGATGATAAGACAATAAGCAACCTGTATTCTTTGGAATTGATTAATAAGTCTGGTAAAGAAATGCCTTTTAAATTGGTCTGTGATGATCCGCGTTTAAAGATTCAACTGGTCAATCCTATTCAAAAATTGAGTAAAGATGGGCATGCGACACTGAGCTTTTTTCTAATTATCGCAAATAAGGATGTTGAGACTTATAAAAGTAATGTAAAATTAGCTATCTATTCGGGCGATAAGAAAGTGGAAAGTTTAAAAACCACTTTTATAGCACCTCCGGGTATGAATTAAAATGAAAAACAATGAATTGGGGTACGAAGATTTTTTTAACCTTGGCGGTATTTATGTTGTGTATAGTCGGAGCAGGAATATACATGGTGAGTCACGATTCAGATAGTCTGGAAGAAGACGATTATTACGAGCAGGGACTAAATTATGATCAAGCTTACGACAAAAAGCAAAATGTCTTGATGATGAAAGAATCACCGACAATCGAAATCAGGCAAGATACCTTGTACATTCATTTTGTCTCCAAAGAAAATAAAGGAAAATTGCTGTTTCGAAAACCTTCGGACAATCGATTGGATAAAGAATTGCCATTTCAGACAACAGGCAATTTATATACACTGCCCATTTCCACGTTCGATAAAGGCATGTGGAATTTGTATATCGACTGGAAGAGTGTAGGTAAAGATTTTTTGTTTGAAGAGCATATTTTATTTTAAGGAAATGAGTTATACCTACTTTGCATTTTTCATGGGATTGTTTGGAAGCATACACTGTGCGGTCATGTGTGGTCCATTAATTTTCGCCATTGAAGGAAGGCAAGGCTTTGGTTGGAACGTTTTCTTAAATAAAATACTGTATCAATCCGGTAGGGTACTGACTTATGGTTGTTTGGGACTTTTACTGGGTACGATCGGAACATTTGCGCAGATCCAGGGCTGGCAGCGTAGTCTAAGCTGGGCTACAGGTGTCATCCTGATTGGAATTGCTTTATTTCAGCTTATTGGTAAACATAATCGAAAAATTGCCAGCTGGCAGACGAAGGCTGTTCAGCCAATCGTACGGTTATTGTCGAAATGGCTCTATAAACCGGGCGGTAGCTTTGTTGCCGGTGTACTGAATGGATTGTTGCCCTGTGGTATGGTCTACATGGCGCTTATGTCGTCCATAAATGCGGATAGCCCACAGCAGAGTTTCTTTTTTATGTTGTTTTTTGGCTTAGGTACTATCCCGCTCTTGTTTGCGTTTTCTTTTTTGGGAAATTTCTCCCGATCTTTCAAAATTGGATTTTCGAAATGGGTTCCTTTTCTCTATTTCTTATTGGGAATATGGTTTATACTCCGGGGTGCCAATTTAGATATTCCCTATTTAAGTCCGTTCATTCATGTCGATGGTGCAATAAACTGTGTTTAACGACAAACAATATGTCGATGCTAAGTATTATATTTGGTAAAACCCTTAGCACACAATATGGAGGTACTTCATCATATTTTACAGATTGCATTAACCTATTATTGGATTCCCTTACTCATCCTTTATATCGGTGTAATCGGGACGATTTTGATCGAAAACCGTAATCCTTCCAAGACCATTGCCTGGATTATGGTCATTGTTTTCTTACCTGGCGTTGGTTTGCTTAGTTACTATTTCTTTGGTCAGAAGTTTAAGAAGGTCAAAAGGATGAAACGTGTGTATCGCGAGCAGTCCAAAAAGTTAATGGATGCCTGGCGTAAGGAATCCGAAATTATGGAGGAACATATCGATGCGTTAAATGAGCGGATCGGTAGTTTGGCAATGGTATACCGCTACCTTAAAAATCAAAAGATCTCTACTTTTTCCCTCAACAACGATGTCACCCTGTTTATCAATGGGGAAGAAAAGTTTCCAGTACTTATAGATCGCCTTAAAGCTGCGCAGCATTCCATTCACATGGAATATTATATCTGGGAAATGGATGATGTAGGGCGGGAAATCTTACATATTCTAGAAGAAAAAGCAAAGGCTGGCGTGACTGTTCGCCTGATATTGGATAGTTTTGGTGCTCCGGATGTGATTAAATATTTACGGCGGCATAAACCCGATTTTGTGTTTCAAGCTTTCCTTCCGGTGACCTTTAGTTCCTTGGCGAATAGCAACTACCGAAATCACCGTAAGATAGCCGTGATCGATGGGAAAATCGGTTTTGTCGGCGGAATCAATATTTCAGATCGATATATCAATAACGGAAAAAATGAGATTTATTGGCGGGATACGGCGATGATGGTGGTCGGCGCAGCAGTAAATACCTTGCAAATCCAGTTTTGGAACAGCTGGAACCAGACAGATGCAGAACCGTTTGAATTGGGGCGTGGTTATTTAAACCGATTTCCACTTACCGATGAAGATGAGAGTGGAGTAGGATTTACAGCCAGTGATCCTGGATCGCCAGCACCTTTCAATATGGAAGCAATTATTGCTGGTATCAACGAAGCAAAAGAATATATACAGTTGTGTACACCTTATTTTATTCCCAGCGATCAATTGACGACTGCTTTAATGCTCGCGGTATCTTCCGGTGTCCGGGTGGACTTGATGTTGCCGGCCCAGTCTGATTCGTTTTTTGTACAGCATGCCTCCTTCTCATTTATAAAACCACTACTGGAAAGAGGAGTTAATGTATACCTCTATACAAAGGGATTTCTGCATGCCAAAACCATCTGCATTGATGGGAAGCTGGCCTATATTGGTACGACAAACTTGGATATCAGAAGTTTTTACATCAACTTTGAAATCTCGGGAATTGTATCGGATAAAGCGCTTTGCGACCGTCTTAATGCACAATTTTTGGCTGATATCGAAGTTTCAGACCTGATTACAATTCGAAAGTGGATGCAGCGAAGCCGCTGGAAAAGAGGAGTAGATTCTATCTGTAGGCTTTTGGCTCCATTGCTCTAATTACTTTTAGCGCGTCGGAAATCGTCCCATGAATAGGTATAATAAATGTTAAAAATACCCCAATGCGGTTGGTCTTTGCTCAAAATTGAATATATTTAGCTATTCATTTTTTATTCTAAGACTTTCAATGAAGCACATAAAACTATTGACTTTATCGATAGGACTGTTAGGAATAGGGACCACTTATGCCCAGACTACACCTACATTGCCTATTAATACAATCGTAGAACGAGTTCAGAAATATTTTCAGGTTTACCCAGTTGAAAAGGTACATTTACATTTCGACAAGCCTTATTATGCTGTAGGGGATACTCTCTGGTTTTCAACCTATTTATCCCGCAATTTGGCCGAATATGAGCCGAGTAAAATAGCTTATGTGGAAGTGCTGAACAGTCGCGATTCCCTGATTCAGACACTAAAAATTCCATTGGATAAAGGGGTAGGAAATGGGCAGATTGTACTTGATCCTCAATTTATGTCTCAGGACAATTATCGCTTTAGGGCCTACACAAAATGGATGGCCAACTTTGATAATGCTTACTTTTTTAACAAAGTGGTGCCAATCGGGGATGTAATCAATAAGAAATTGATTACGAACATTGAATTTCAAAATAACATTGGTGGTAATAAAACCCAAGCTGTCATACAGTTCCGCGATCGTACTGGAAAACCGATGATCAATTCAAAAATCAATTGGGAGTTTGTGTCGGGATGGGAAACCTTCGACAAGGGCAAAGCTGAGACCGATGGGCTGGGGAAAGTAACCATAAATCTGTCTGCAAAAGAAAAGGCAAATCTGGAGAAAGGACAACTGAAGATTAGCATTCAGGAAAATAAAAATGAAAAACCTTTGTCCAGTTCCTTCTTGCTCAAAAATGCCTTGTGGGATGCAGATGTGCAATTCTTTCCTGAAGGGGGTGATATTATCGCTGGATTGGCCAAAAAAGTTGCATTTAAAGCCATTGGATCCGATGGTAAGGGGCTAAAGGTAAAAGGTAGTATTTTGGATTCAAAGGGCAAGTCGGTAGCGGAGTTTGCAGACTTTGGAACTGGAATGGGCTATTTTTCTCTTCTGCCGCTCGCAGGAGAAAATTATCAAGCTGTTGTGAAGTTTGAGAATGGACAGGAGCGCAAATACAAATTGCCGGCTGTTGTCAGTGACAAGGCAAATGTTGTTTTTGTAAAACAGGATGCCACGAATGCGGAGTTTGCCGTGGTAACTAGCGAGGAGAATTTTTCAAAGAACCCGGGGCAATCTTATTATGTTTTGGTTCAGTCGAATGGCCATCTCTGTTTTGGCGCACAGGTGAATTTAAAATCTTCGTCTGCATTGGTCAATATTCCGAAAGAGCGTTTGCCAAATGGTATTGTTCAGGTAACCTTATTGAGTCCGGACGGAAAACCTATCAGCGAACGCTTGGCATTTGTTCAAAGTGAAAAGCTTTTAAATATTCAAGTTACCAGCGATAAGCAAAGCTATAAGGCTAAAGACTTGGTCAATCTTAAACTTGCTGTGGACAACAATGGGCAGAAGTTCCCCGGAAGCTATTCAGTCGCTGTAATAGACGAATCCAAAGTTCCTTATAATGATCAGGCAGATCTCTCTATTGTGAGCAACTTTCTGTTGACTTCGGACCTCAAAGGAAATGTAGAAAACCCAAATTCATATTTCGATGAAAAGAATCCCAATCGGGATAAAGCGCTGGATGCACTATTAATGACACAGGGATACCGTCGATTTGACTACCCGACACTTATATCGGAGAAGTTGCCACAGATCAGTTTTCTTCCCGAGCAAGGAATTGAATTATCCGGTATACTTCGGATGAATACTGGACGCCCTTATCCAAATGGAGGGTTACTTTTATCGGTTCCTTCGCGTAATATTAAGAAAGACGTTTATACGGATCAGAATGGACGATTCACCTTTAAGGATCTTGTGTTCCCGGACTCGTCTAAAGTAACGGTTAATGCCCGCTCTAACGACAATTACCGGAGCCTGGTTATTAATATGGATCAGAGCTTTTACCCGGAGATCGATAAGAATAATGGCTATAAAAGTTATTTTGTGCCGAATATAGACCAGGCTTTTGCTCCTTATTTGGCGAATAGCCGAAAAGAGTATCGAAAATCGATCCTTCTGGATGAGGTCGAAGTGACAGGCGTAGTGAAGAAAGCAATCACCAATAAAGATTTTCCATCTATTTCGGGCTTATCCATGCCGGAACACCGTATTGAACCCGAGCGTTTGACCGGTTGTAACGTGTTGACCATGTGTCTTCAAACGGTATTAACTGGCATTACTTATGATCCGCAGACATTGAAATATTATGTTTCCCGCGATTATAATGCGGGGGGACGCACGCCTGTTCAGTTCTTTCTGAACGGTATGGCTATTGATGAGCCTGGATTGAACAGCATCAATGTCGCGGATATCGAAGGAATCGAAATCTTCTTACGTGATGAATTGGGAACAGTCTCCAGAATGTATCAAAATAATGGTGTTGTGTCCATTTATACGAAAAAAGTGGAAGCGAAGAAACCGCGAATGTCATTGAGTGAAATTGAGAGCATGTTGCCAAAATCAAATGTGATCGATATGTATCCTCTAGGTTATATTAAAGAACGCAAATTCTATATTCCAAAATACGATACGCCGGAAAGAAAGGCTGTAAACGATTTGAGAACGACCATTTACTGGAATCCGGAAGTCTCAATCACAGAGACGGGGGAAGCTGCCATTCAATTTTATAATGCCGATGGAAATGGAAATTACAAGGTCATCGTCGAGGGAATGGATCAAACAGGTAACATTGGCCGTAAGGTTATAAATTACGGTGTTCAGCCTTAAGCCTTGCCTATAGGAGTTCATGAAAAAAGAACGCTGTGCTCAGTAACCTGGGGACAGCGTTCTTTTTTAACAAAAAAACACCCCCTTGATGGGCAAGGAGGTGCTAACTAACCAATTATAAACCTAAATTATGAAAAGTATTTTGTCGCTATTAAAAGCGTTAATCTTCTTATTTATAAAGTATATTTCAAATCCTATGCCAAATAGCGTTTATGGTCCTTTTGGCAGATTTTAGTTAACTTTTTGGATCATTTACTTATTCAAGCCGAAATAACAAGGTCTACACCGTGGTTCATAAGCTTCTTTTTCACCCAAAAGCACGGTTTCCGTATCCTTGGTCAGGCGGTAGGAATAATTCGCTGGAGCGCCACATTGCATGCAAACCGCATGCACCTTCGTGACGTGTTCGGCTACTGCCATTAAATTGGGAATTGGACCAAATGGTTGCCCTTGAAAATCCATATCGAGACCGGCAACGATCACCCGGATACCACTATTTGCCAATTTGACACATACCTCTGTCAAACCGTCATCAAAAAATTGTGCTTCATCGATTCCGACAACTTGGGTCGATGAACTTAAGAGTAGGATGGCTGAAGAATGATCAACGGGTGTTGATGGGATGCTATTGCTATCGTGAGAAACGACCAACTTTTCATCATATCGCTTGTCAACCGCTGGTTTAAAGATTTCGACATTCAAACGTGCATATTGTGCTCGTTTTAGCCTGCGAATCAGTTCTTCAGTCTTGCCCGAGAACATCGATCCACAGACAATTTCAATGCTACCATATTGTGCGGGGCGCAAAGCCAAATTATGTTCGGAAAAAAGCATTTGATTAATTTAATTTTGTCGGAAGGTCCGCAAATAAGGTGATTTTTGTAAAATGACCTCCCATTATATTCTGTTTTTGACACCGCTAATATCAGAATTAAATATTAAATTTGGGTAGCAAAAATTGGGCGTAAATCCAAATATTTCTAAATCAAAGGATTGGGTTTTCCACTTTTTGATCGGTTGCAGGTATAAGTGTTATAAATAATTAATTGGTGATTTCAAATAGAATTATGGGTACTAAAGAGGAAATTTTTAATACGATAGGCGATTTATTACAGGATTTAAATGGACAGTATCTGACCTTGTCGGAACAGGGCAGCTTGTCCGAAATTAACGAATTAGTAACACTAGAAGCGAAGGCACAGGCTGTGGCTGCCTACATAACTTTACTTAAGACCAAGGCCGTTCTTCAGGGAGCTCAATCGCAGCATACGTTAAGTACTGCTGCCTTAGACAGTAAGAAGATTGCTTTCAACGACTATTTTACACCGCCTTCCACCCTTAGATCTTCAGCGCAGCAAGTTGTTGCTGAACCCACTGAAAGCGAGATTCAAGAAACGCAACCAGTTGAAGATTTCAACCGTGGAAATGAAGAAGCCATTGTAGCAAATGAAGAAACTAGTGTGGAGGAAAACGAAGTCCCACTTGTTTCTGAACGTGAACCTGTAAAATTGGAAGAGCCAGAAACCTCATTTGTTTCTGATCGTGAACCGATACAATCGGGAGAGCCTAGCCCTGCAATTGCTGAACCTGTCGCGCCGCCAGTTGTTGCAACGCCACCGGTTTTTGAGGCTGCTCCAGTGGAGGAATTAGCTTATCAGGCAGAAAAGGAAGTTACAGCGCAAGTTGAAGAACCTACTGTCTTCGTTACAGAAGTCATCGAAGAACCAAAAGAAGTCGTAATTGAGCAGCCGCAAGAAGTGTTTATTCAGGAAGAAATCAATACGGTCATTGAAGAAGCTCCCGCGAGACCATTGACCTTAAATGAAATTATCTCTCAACAGAAGCAAGCTGGCGTGCAGAAACGTGTTTATCAGGTAAATCAATCTGGACATAGCGATAAACTCACAGATATTAAAGCAGGAATAAGCTTAAATGATAAGCTCTTATTTATTAAGGATTTGTTTAATGGGTATAGTTTAGCGTATAGTGAGGCTGTCGAATTATTGAATAGATTTACAAGCTATGCGGAAGCGGATGCATTTTTGCAGACAAATTATGCGATTAAAAATAAATGGGCAGATAAACCGCATACCGTTGAAAAATTATACAACGTCCTACGCAGAAGATACAACTAAAATTCTAAAGTATAAAAAAACAGCTCCCGTTCTACTGGAGCTGTTTTTTTATACCTATATTTTTGGTTTTTTAGCTTAGTTGAAATTGTAGCCAATCGTTTCCTTCATGACCATACACAAAATACTTTGGCTGAAGAATTTCGGCTAAAGATTCAAGTTCTCTCAAATAATTATATCCGGGAATCTGTGCAAATTGTTTATTGGTCATGATGAAGACCTGATCGAGCTCGATAGCTTTGGATGATGCGATAGCTGCCGAATTCAACAATTGTGGAATTTGGATAAATGTCTGTTCTCCCTGACCGATGACAATGATTTTATCGGCTTCATTTTCTGTTGTAACTGGAATACCACCGGCTATTTTTATGGCTTCCTGCAGATAGGCAGAACGGTTTATTTCAAGCGGCTGTATTTGGTCCAGTACCAATACCTTGGGCCTGTCAGTAGCCGAAATAAACTTAAGCTTATGGATGAGAATACTTGTTTCGTCTTCAATTTTTTCAACCAGTTCAACTGTTTTATCAATGGCATCGAGATCAGTCCCGATACGTTTGATATAGGAGATCATATCGTCAATGTCGACAAGTTGAGGGCGATCTGAAATTAATGTGTCGTAGGTTTCAGCTGGAATAGCTGCCGGATTTAGGTCCAACTGGTCCAAAATATGGGCGACTAGTTTTTCTTGATTGCTTTGCATGTTGCAAAAATACAAAACCTTCCTGACTTCGCAGACACCAAGAGCAATGAAAGCGAACTGAAGGTTCTTTCTGGCCAATAAGATCAGACACCTTCAGAAAAAAAGGGAAGCATTGGCGAAAGTAAATTAGCAATAGTAGGTATGCGCAGATTTTTGTAAATTGGCCTGAAATAAATGATATAAATATGTTTGACAAATTATTTCAAGCCCAGCAAAAGGCGGAGGAAATCAAGAAAAGATTGGATTCAATTTCTGTGTCTGGTGAAGTGGAAGGTGGTTTAATCCGTGTGGTAGCGACAGCAAACAAAGAGATAAAAGAGGTTACCATCGATCCTGTATTTTTATCAAACGCAGATAAGGAAGAATTGGAGGAGTTGCTTGTGGTTGCTCTGAATAAGGCAATTGCGCAAGCTGAGAATATCAGCCAGGCTGAAATGCAGGCAGCAAGTAAAGATATGTTGGGTGGACTAGGAGGATTAGGCGGATTATTTAATCAATAGCGATATTATCATGAAAGCAACTTATTACGGACAGTCTTGTGTAGAGTTTGATTTTGACGGAACGAAGGTTCTTTTAGATCCATTTGTTACTTATAATCCACTTGCAAAAGAAATCGATGTAAATACAATTAAACCGGATTATATCTTTTTAAGTCATGGACATCAGGACCATGTGGCCGATATGGCGACGATTCAAAAAAACAGCGATGCCACTGTTTTAGCGATTGTTGAAACTGCAGGCTGGGTGAGAAGACAGGGCGTACCTGACGATAAGGTGATCGAATTCAACTTGGGCGGAACAGTTCAACTGCCTTTTGGTTCGGTCAAGATGGTGTATGCTGCACATACCAATAGTACACCTGATGGTCAATACGGCGGGTTTCCTGTGGGATTTGTCTTCCATGTAAAAGGCAAAAAAATTTATTTTGCCGGCGATACCGCACTGACTATGGAAATGAAATTGCTGGCAGACATGAACCTGGATTGGGCATTTTTACCTATAGGTGGGCACTATACAATGGATGTGGATGATGCAATTAAAGCGGCTGAGTTTGTGAATTGTGCTCGGGTAGTTGGTATCCATTACGATTCATTTCCGCCAATAACGATCGATAAACAACAAGCTTTGGATAAATTCCAAAATGAGGATATTTCATTGTCATTGCCGAAAATCGGTGCGACATTTGAACTATAAACACTAAAACAAAGCCGAGCTTGCTCGGCTTTGTTTTAGTGTTTTCCTGATTATATGCAGATCTCTGTTGTGTTCATTAAGACATGACAATCTTTATGAGATGACAATCTTTTTAAGATCTTCCAGGCTGAAAAGAGGGATATCGATGATTTTATTCTTCAGGATTTGTTCTTTATTTTCTTCAAAATAGAACAGCTTCCATTCCCCATTTTTATATTCTAAACTACTGAGGTTTTCAATCCAATCTCCTGAGTTCATATACGTGCAGGTTCCTTTTCGGGTAATGACTTCTTTGATTTGAGGCTGGTGGATGTGTCCACAGATAACGAAATCGTAATTTTTTTCAATCGCTAGTTCAGTCGCTGTATGTTCAAAATCTGATATATACTTGACGGCCTTTTTAACCGAATTTTTGATCTTTTTAGAAAGAGAATATTTCTCCTTACCCATTTTATCTAGGCAATAATTAATGATATTATTGAGCTGGATAAGTTTGTCGTAGCCCCATCCACCGAGTTTGGCCAACCATTTAGAATGATGAATGGACGCGTCGAAAACGTCTCCATGAAAGATCCACACTTTTTGATTATTGAGTGAAAGAAGGAGTTTATTGCTCAGCTTGATATTACCTAATTTTAGATCGGTAAACTTGCGCAACATTTCATCGTGGTTGCCCGTGATGTAATGTACTTCTGTCCCCGAAGAGCTCATGTCAATGATTTTTTTGATGACTTTTAGATGTTCTTGCGGAAAATAGCTTTTTTTAAATTGCCAAATGTCTACGATGTCTCCATTGAGTATCAGTATTTTGGGAGATACGGACTCTAGGTAAAGTAAAAGCTCTTTAGCTCTACTACCGTAAGTACCTAGGTGTAAATCTGAGATTACAAGTATATCAAGGCTTCTTTTCATTTGCAATAAATTTGTTTATTCATTTATGTCTACCAAGATGTCCTTTGTAGATTTTTTTTCTATGCGTCTGTTGAGGACTATATTTGACCTTTGCCGGATTTGTCTGAAATGAATCGATCATAAACGACCTTTTTTACCGTTTTTGAAGTTATTCTAAGCCGCAATATTTCATTTAATCAATCTGTTAACTTCTATTACAAAAAAAAGATACTTTTATTTTGTACCGATGAAATTCCTGTTATTAAATCATTAAAATGTCTTGTAAAACGGTATGAGTTAGTTAATTGGAAATTAATATTAGTAGGGAATTTTCGGTACGGAGAATATTGGGAGGTCGGAGGACTGGGGGAAGAGCAATAAAAAAGGTATCCAATTTTATTGAATACCTTTCCTTATGTTAAAGATTATTTTTCTTTTTCTATTTGGCAGTCGCTGCTGCTCTATCGATGTGGAATTGTACTAAATCGTCGATAGGGGAGCGCAAGATCTTGCCTACTTTCATTCCATATTGCTCAGCTTTTTCTGCTAATACATTTCTGAAATTGTAACCAACCGAACCGATACAGTTGAAAGTATAGCTTTGATAGTTAGGGTATTTGCTGACAAGATTTCTGAAAAATGCTTCAAAAGCTTCATCAACAATATTGCGTGTGTATTCGATATTTACATTGTTGTCATAGACAAATTTGCTAAAGCTTGCACAGAAACGATTTGGCATTGGTTTGGTATAAACCGCGTCCATAATTTCGTCCTTTGTCATTTTATACGTGTTATAAAATACTTCTTTAACATCTTTAGGCATCAAATTACGAACATAATCTGCCAGTAATTTTTTACCAATATAACTACCAGAACCTTCATCACCTAAAATGTAAGCACCTGAGTCGATGTTTAATGTGATTTCTTTACCATCGTATAGACAAGAATTTGTTCCTGTTCCTAAGATCGCAGCAAATCCGGCTTGAGTTCCTAATAATGCTCTTGCTGCTGCAAGAAGATCGTGTCCTACTTCAACTTCAGCTGTAGTAAATACTTGTTTTAAAGCATCAACAACAATTTGTGCTTTTTCCTTGTTATGAACACCTGCACCATAATAGTTTACCTCTGAGATTTTTTCAAAAGGTAAATCTTGCGGTAGTCCTTTTTTTAGGGAGTTTACAATGTATTCACTATCAACAAAATAAGGGTTGTACCCTTCCGTATTGAAGTAGATTTTTTTATTCGAATCGTCTAACAAACACCAGTTTGTTTTTGTTGATCCCCCGTCAGCAATGATTATCATTATTGAGTAGTTTTAATTGTGTTTATCGTTATAAAATGAGTAATCAATTCATTAATCAATTCCCCGAAAATACATTTTTTAATTTTAAATATCATAATTTATCCGCTTATTTTTCAAAAAATAAATTTTTGTACTTTGGTGACTATATAAAAAAACTGGCTTAACGGTGTTGTTAAGCCAGTTTTTGAGCTGTGTAATAAAATTGTTTAAATAGTGTACTATTTACAATTAGTGAGGGTGTTAATGGCCTCCTTCAGCCTCTATTTCATCAATATTGATTCCTTGTTTTGTTAATATTCCCTTAACAAATATCGCAAAGAAAACAACATAACAGAATCCGATTAATGGTAAAATATACGAGTTATGGATACCGATAATATCCGCTAATTTTCCTTGAATTGGAGGAAGAACTCCACCACCAAGAATCATCATTACAAGGAATGCAGAACCTTGAGCGGTATATTTTCCTAAACCTACAATGGACAAACTGAAAATTGATGACCACATAATTGAACATGCAAGACCGCCTGACAAGAAAGCATAGATTGCAATAGTGCCCGATGAGAATAGGCCAATTAACATCGCAATAATTCCAAATAATCCAAAAATAATCAATGTGCGAGCAGGTTTTTCTTTACTTAGGTAGAATGCTACAATTTGAAGAATAATACATACGACGTAATAATACAGATGTGACATCTCAAATCCTGCAAGCGTATTGACGCCGATGATAATGGAGAATGCAATCAGAGGAACGATAATCAATAATCCATTTTTAGTTGATTTACTCAAGTTAAATGCTGTAATAGCACCAGCCCAACGACCGATCATCATACTCCCCCAATACATGGATACATAAGGTGTAATTTGCGAGGATTGCAAATGACCAAATTCCTTCAATGTTAATAATTCGCCGAGGTTACTACCGATTGCGACTTCGATACCGACATAGATAAAAAGCGCGAGCATACCCAAAGCCAATTGTGGATATTTCATCGCACCCCAACCTTCTGGATTTTTTTGTGCGCTCTTATTGGAGAACAATAAACCACCGATCACAACGACCAATGCTCCTGCCAACCATAACATGCGTTGCATTTCGAGTGGTTTGGCAACTTCTTTAATGTGCAGTTTGAGTTGATCGATCTGAACCTGATCTGTTAAACTTGAAACCTGTTTGTGTAACTGCTCTACCTGCAAGGCTAAATCGCTCTTATAGCTTAAAAACACTGGCGTGAACATACCAAAAAGGAGGATGGTCATAATGATCAAGGTACGTAAAGCTTTATTCGCTTTTTCCATTGGCTCATCACTAATTCCAGCAGGAACTTTTTTACTGAAATTAAATAATGCTGCAGCCAACAGGAACAATAGACCAACACCTATATAAAGATAAACAACCTTGTTTAGCGGAAGGTTGGCGATCTCGGAGTCAGAAATAGGCTCAAAAGTTCCGAATAAGGAAAACCCGATAACAAGAGGGCCTATTGTTGTACCAAATGAGTTGATACCACCGCCTAGGTTCACACGGGAAGCACCCGTTTTTGGATCGCCCAATAAAACCGCAAATGGATTTGCTGCAGTCTGTTGTAAAGAAAAACCAAGGGCTACAACGAAAAGTCCCAATAACATACCAACATACAAGTTTACTTCGACAGCAACAATCATGGCTGCGGCACCCAAGGCCGAGAAAAGTAAACCGTAAACTATACTCTTTTTATATCCCCATTTTCCAACCAGGTCCTTTCCTCCGATTGAACTGAATATAAATAGTAACAATGCACCAATATAATAGGCTGTATAAAAAGCAAAGTCTATTAACTGGGATTGAAACTGGTCTAAATGAAAGTAATTTTTGCAGAACGGTATAAAAACACTGTTCCCTGCCGCAATGAACCCCCAAAAGAAAAACACAATAATCAATGTGTAGAGTGCGGGGTAATTGGTTTTAGTTTGTTGCTGTTCCATATAAGGGATCTAAAAACTTAAATTTTGAAAGGTACGAACTTATGAAAAAAAATATAAAATTCAATCTAAAAATGTTGTTAAATCGTTTTACTAGCTACAATAGTAAATATTTTTTTTGAAATATTTTGAAATAACAAAATTTGTTTTTTTCTTTGTCTAGGTTCTCAATATTTAATCCACTTCGGGTTTAAAAGAAATCATTAAGTTCTTCATCTCACTTAATCATGGAAACTTGTTTAAGTGTGTAATCAGAATTCAGAAAAAAGCTCAAAAAAAAATCCAAAAATCATACACAACACATTAATGGATATTAACGAATTAAACGCTAAACTCGTATCGGAATTGCGCGAGATTGCTAAGTTGATCGGTATCGCAGATGCTGATAAATTGCGTAAACAAGAATTAATCGAAAGAATTAGCAATACTGGTGGGGAAGAGGAAGCAGCACCAGCGCCAGCTGAAAAAGCAGCTAAAGTAGAGGAAGATAATCAGGAACATGCTGAGCGTACACGTAAACGTGTGCGGACCGTAAAAACTGCGGAACCTGTCACGGTAAGAAAACGTGAAGTTTCTGAGCATGACGAAGCCCCGGTTGCAACCGAAGATACACCAGCAGCAGATAAAGGCCCCCAACCTGAAAAAGCAACACAAACTCCTAAAGCAGAAAACACTTCTTCAAGTACAGATTTCGATAATGTGATCGTTAATGAGGGTGTATTGGAGATCATGCCTGATGGTTATGGCTTCTTACGTTCATCAGATTATAACTATCTGACTTCTCCGGATGATATTTATGTATCACAATCTCAGATCAAATTATTTGGTTTGAAAACGGGAGATACGGTACGTGGTTGTATCCGTCCGCCTAAAGAGGGTGAAAAATACTTCCCTCTGGTACGGGTTGAGGCTATCAATGGACAAAATCCGGCTGAGGTACGCGATCGTGTGCCATTTGATTATTTGACACCATTATTCCCTGATGAGCGTTTAAATTTAGATATGGGTGTTGGAAATTACTCTACACGTATCATGGATTTATTTACGCCTATAGGTAAAGGTCAACGTGGATTAATCGTTGCTCAACCGAAAACGGGTAAAACAAACTTGTTGAAAGAGGTTGCAAATGCTATTGCAAAAAATCACCCAGAAGTTTATTTGATTATCTTATTAATCGATGAGCGCCCTGAGGAGGTTACTGATATGGCGAGAAGTGTACGCGCGGAAGTTGTTTCTTCGACATTTGATGAGCCGGCTGACCGTCACGTTAAAATTGCAAACATCGTGCTTGAGAAAGCTAAACGTATGGTAGAATGTGGACATGATGTCGTTATCTTGTTAGACTCGATTACAAGATTGGCACGTGCCTATAACACAGTGGCGCCTGCGTCAGGTAAAATTTTGTCAGGTGGTGTGGATGCGAATGCTTTACACAAACCAAAACGTTTCTTTGGTGCTGCCCGGAATATTGAAAATGGTGGTTCATTGACGATCTTAGCAACAGCATTGACAGATACAGGTTCTAAAATGGACGAAGTTATCTTTGAGGAATTCAAAGGTACAGGTAATATGGAATTACAGTTGGATCGTAAGTTGGCAAACAAACGAATTTTCCCTGCGATCGATATCACTGCATCGAGTACACGTCGTGATGATCTATTGACTGACAAAGAAACATTACAACGTATTTGGGTACTTCGTAACCACTTATCGGATATGAATTCTACAGAGGCCATGGAATTTTTACAAGGTCAATTGCGTGGAACTAAATCAAATGAAGAATTTTTGATCAGTATGAATGGGTAATCCCATCAAATTTTGATATTTTAGCCATCATTTTTAATCAAATGATGGCTTTTTTTATAAAATAGATCCTGTACATGAAAAAACATATCCCAAATCTGCTGACTTGTCTAAATTTATTTAGTGGCTGTATCGCTGTATTGATGGCATTGCAAGGCAATATTCAAGTTGTCACTATTTGCGTATTTGCTTCCGGGATATTCGATTTTTTTGACGGAATGGTAGCGAGACTGCTTCATGTTAAATCGCCAATAGGAAAGGAGCTGGATTCGTTGGCTGATATGGTCAGTTTTGGTTTTTTACCTGGGACAATCATGTTTACCTTGTTGACAAAGGTATTTCCTGATGGTTCTCTGTTACCTTATTTAGGGTTTATCATTACTGTTTTCTCGGCTTTACGTTTAGCAAAGTTCAACCTGGATGAGCGCCAAACTTCGGATTTCATTGGTTTGAATACGCCAATGAATACATTTTATGTGCTTTCTCTACCTTATATAGCAGACAAATACCCACAATTGGTTTTAAATCCGATTGTATTAATCGGTAGTGTTCTTTTAACCAGTTATCTTTTGGTAAGTGAAATTAGGTTATTTTCGATGAAATTTAGTTCGATGGATTGGAAAACGAATAAATTTCGCTTCATATTTTTGATCCTGACGCTGATCTTGTTTATTGTTGGTCAATTTATGGCTTTACCGATTATTTTAATTTTATATTTCCTATTATCAGCATTGCATTTTAATAAAAAAAACGATCTGGTTTAGATCGTTTTTTCATATTGTTCCAATTCAAATAGAAGCTCTTTCATTTCAATATCGATAACACCAAAAGTGGCCCGAAGGCTGTCAAGAGATGCTTCGTTCTTTGAATTGGTCTCTAATTCCTCAAATTTTTCTTTTAGATGAAAGGCACCGATATAGTCCATAGTCGGCTTGATATGATGTGCAGCATCGCCAATCTTTTGAAGATCTCCCTCAGCCACTGCTTCGCGGAGCTTGTCGAAATCGACAGGTGTTTGAATAAGATACATGGATACAAATTGTTTGATTAAGTCTTGGTTGTCAAACATGTTTTGGTTGATCAGTTCAATATCGATATGGTTCATCGTCGCTAATTTTCTTTACAGGTAAGTCGTCTTTGCATTTATTCAATAAATATACGTTATTTTTTTTGTAAACTGGATGGATATAGGCTGGTGCTATTTCCACTAAAGGCTCCAGTGTAAACCTGCGATCAGCAATAAAAGGGTGTGGAATCTGCAACGAAGGCAGATCGATAATTTCCTGGTTAAAGTAGAGTATATCAATATCAATGACTCTTTCACCCCATTTTTTTATACGGATACGTCCTAATTCCTGTTCGATGTGTTGTGTCAGGTTTAAGCATGCTAAGGGCTGTAACCGGGATGCCACTAAAACGACCTGATTTAAAAAGGGCGGTTGGTCTTCAACTCCCCAGGCTGCTGTTTCATAGATCGAAGAAGCTTCAATAATTGCTCCAACATGTGTTTCAAGTTGTTTTCTAGCTAGATCAAGCTGTTGAAAACGATCCCCAAGGTTAGTGCCCAATAGTATATAAATCTGATTCATGATGCTAAATTAAGATTTTGTGAAACTTAGTTGTTTGAATTTCGGCTATTTTTTGGAGTTAGTGTATTAATGGTCTATGGATATGTAAATTTTCTTTCAGGCTATGAGCCTTAATTTCGCGAATAAAATGTGGGGTAGATGAAATAAAAGACTGGGTGAATAAAAAATATTGCATTACCTTTAGTGAAAATAAGTCTTTTCACAGGAAGATCGATTATGGATCGGATTTAATTACAAAATATGAAATCATTTTTTAAGTACGTACTGGCAACAATTACGGGGATTGTGATCTCTTTTGTTGTATTGTTTATTGTTTTGATGGGGATTATTGGGGCCATCATCAGCTCGGCGTCCTCGGATCAGGAGATTGTTGTTAAAAGCAACTCGGTTTTATACCTATCCTTTGATTATGATATTTCAGAGAGAAGCGAAGCGAATCCTTTGGGTAGTCTCAATCTTCCAGGTTATTCCACTAAAAATATTGGTCTAGACGATATTTTGGCGAGGATCAAGTATGCGGCGACGGATGGGAATATTAAAGGGATCTATTTAGATGCTAGTCATATCGGAGTTGGCTTTGCAAGTTTAAAGGAAGTGAGAGACGAACTTTTGGCTTTTAAGAAAACCGGGAAATTTGTTGTTGCTTATAATGCGGGGTATGACCAAAAGGCTTATTATGTAGCGAGCACCGCCGATAAGGTGTACGTTAATCCGCAAGGGACGATTGATTTTAAAGGTTTGGCAAGTTCTACGATGTTCTATAAAGACCTTTTGGACAAGGTTGGGGTGGAGATGCAAATTGTGAAGGTAGGTACATTTAAAAGTGCTGTTGAGCCTTTCTTTTTAAATAAAATGAGTGATCCCAATCGCTTGCAGGTAACATCATATTTGGGAAGTATATACAGTACCTTTATTAATGAAATAGCAGCGAGCAGAAATATTGCTGCCGATTCATTACGGGCTATTGCGAATGACTATCGTGTCCGGGATGCGGACGACGCGGTAAAATATAAGCTTGCAGATGCCAAGTTGTATAAAGACGAACTTTTATCGGATTTGAGAAAACGTTTGAAAATTTCGGAAAAGGATGAGATATCGTTTGTTTCCCTGTTGGATTATAATAAAAAGTTAAAAGATGATGCGAGCGGATCTGAAGTCGCGGTTCTTTATGCTGCCGGAGAAATTGTTGATGGTGAAGGAACAGGACCAGGCCAAATCGGTGGTGATAAATTCTCCCGCGAACTACGAAAATTAAGAGAAGATGATGCTGTTAAAGCTGTTGTTTTGCGTGTGAATTCACCAGGTGGATCTGCTTTAGCGTCCGATATTATTTGGCGGGAGGTTATTTTGACCAAGAAAGTGAAACCTGTAATCGTGTCGATGGGAGATTTAGCTGCATCAGGTGGGTATTATATCTCGGCGGCAGCAGATTCGATATTTGCTGAACCAACTACAATTACAGGATCTATTGGTGTATTTGGTGTGATTCCTAATTTCCAAAATCTGATGAACAATAAAATTGGAGTGCATTATGATGGTGTAAAGACGGGTAAGTTTGCTGATTTGATGACTTCTTTCGATCGGCCGTTGACAGCAGAAGAAAGGGATATCATCCAGCGGGAAGTGGATAAAGTATATGGTACATTTACTAAAGTTGTTGCAGACGGCCGTAAATTATCCATTGCTGATGTGGATAGCATTGGACAGGGAAGAGTTTGGACTGGTGCGCAAGGTGTGAATAATAAATTGGTTGACCGTCTCGGAAACTTGGATGCCGCTATTCAGGCTGCCGCAAAAAAGGCCAATCTGAGTAAATATAAAGTGTCCCAATATCCGGAGAAAGAAGATCCTTTTACCTCGATATTAAATAATTCAAAAGAAAAAGTCCAAGTTTGGATTGCAAAAGAGCAAATGGGCGAATATTATCGTTATTTTGATGTCGTGAGAAAAGCTACAGCACAGACGGGGGTGCAGGCGAGAATGCCTTATAGCGTTGAGATTCACTAGTAATTGATTCGTAAAGGAAGTCCAATCGTGGTATGGTTGTAGGTGATTATAATTTATAACGATGCCGGTAATTCTTACGTTGCGTGCGGAGAAGTTCGATCCAATGTACGGATTGCCATGAATAAATAATTATTTCTAATGAAAGCAAATGCTTTTTTTTATATTTAGCTGTTCGTTTGACAAAACGACCTAATCCCAAATCAATAAAGTTACAGAATGAAAACAGTAGACGATTTAAATTTTGCAGGTAAAAAAGCCTTGGTACGTGTGGATTTCAACGTGCCTTTGGATGAAAATTTCAATATTACGGATGATAATCGTATCCAGGGAGCGGCTCCAACAATAAAGAAGATCTTGAACGATGGTGGAAGCGTGATATTGATGTCCCATTTAGGAAGGCCAAAAGATGGTCCTACTGATAAGTATTCATTAAAACATATTGTTGCTCATCTTTCACAGGTTTTAGGTACTGATGTTCAGTTTGCCAATGATTGTATCGGTACAGAGGCCGTAGAAAAAGCGGCAGCTTTACAAGCTGGTCAGGTTTTATTGCTAGAAAACCTTCGCTTCTATAAAGAAGAAGAAAAGGGAGATGTTGAATTTGCTGAGAAGTTGTCAAAATTAGGCGATATCTATGTGAACGATGCTTTTGGTACAGCTCACAGAGCTCATGCTTCGACAGCAATTGTTGCGCAATTTTTTCCGGGAGCTAAATATAGCGGTTACTTGATGGCTGCAGAAGTCGGAAATGCAGAAAAAGTATTAAACAATCCGGTTAGACCATTTACGGCTATCATGGGTGGGGCAAAAGTTTCTGATAAAATTCAATTAATTGAGGCCTTATTGGATAAAGTTGACAACCTTTTAATTGGTGGAGGTATGGCTTATACGTTCATCAAAGCTAGAGGGGGCGAAATTGGTCAATCATTGGTTGAAATCGATAAACTTGATTTAGCGAATGAGTTGGTGAAAAAAGCGAAGGAAAAAGGTGTAAACTTGGTTATTCCTACGGATGCTCAGATTGCAGATGCATTTTCCAACGATGCCAATGTATATGATGGACCAAATGATCAAATTCCTGCAGATTTGCAAGGTCTGGATATTGGTCAGGAGTCTGCAGCAAATTTCGCTGCGATCATCAAAAATTCTAAAACAGTTCTTTGGAACGGTCCAATGGGTGTTTTTGAATTTGATACCTTTGCGAAGGGTACCAAAGCTGTAGCTGATGCTGTTGTGGAAGCAACGAAGAATGGTGCATTCTCTTTGATAGGGGGTGGTGATTCTGCTGCTGCGGTAAGTAAATTTGGTATGACTGAAGATGTAAGTTACGTCAGTACAGGTGGTGGAGCGCTTTTGGAATACATGGAAGGAAAAGTTCTTCCAGGGGTGAAGGCACTTGAAGATTAATATAAATCAAAATCTTTAGAAAGGGACAACATAGGTTGTCCCTTTTTTATTAAAAAAGATCGATGTTTTGTACGAAACTATGGATGTAATGTCAGATTAAATCAATTATCTGTTAAATGTTTGTGTAGCACTGGTGAGTTTTTATTGTATTTGCTAAATTTATCATGACATGGTTATATATGCAGATATTGATGGATGCTAATAAGAGTAAAGAAAAAGATAGTTCTGGTTTTTTTTCGGTACTGACGTATAATGTAGCGGGGTTGCCCGGGATTATTTCCTCTGCGATTACAGGAAGAAGCAGAAGTATTGCTGAAATTGGAAAGAAGATCAATCCTTTTGACATTGTTAATGTACAGGAGGATTTCAATTATAATAGAAGTCTATATTGGGGCGGTAATTCACATCCATATCGCACAAGAACCAAGGGACGTGTTCCCTTTGGGGATGGTCTCAATACCCTGTCTCATTTTCCGATGACCGATGTTGTCCGTGTGCCCTGGAAAAAACGTACAGGAGCCGATTTTCTGACACCCAAGGGCTTCACCTTAGTTCAGATAGAAATCGTTCCTGAAGTCTGGTTGGATGTTTATAATGTTCATGCAAATGCACAAAATAGCAGGAAAGCTTCAAGCGCACGCCGGGATAATCTCAATCAGCTACGTGATTATATTGGAGAGCATTCGAGTGGTAAGCCACTTATTGTAATGGGTGATTTTAATGCACATTATAGTTTTTGTGATGATAACCTGCATGATTTTATGGATTCCACAACATTGGTTGATAGCTGGGTTGAGCTCGAAAATGGAGGCTTAGTGCCTGAGGTGCGACATGAGTTTAAGCCGCCACATATGTTGTCTATCAGCAATCAGAGCGAATCTATCGATAAGATCCTCTATCGCAGCAGTAGTCACCTCAGTCTTGCTGCCAGGGATTATAAAATAGAAAATAATCTATTCACCAATGTCAAAGGATTGCCCTTATCGGATCATTATGCCTTGGCACTGAATTTTAACTGGGCGATTCATCCTTAAGCAGCTTATCCTTAATAGGTGTAGTTTAAACTGAAAGTTGGAACTACACGTTGTGTTGTCGTGTTGTCATTGATATAGGTACCCTTAACGACGAATTCGAAATCTGGAAGTGGGTATCTGAAAGCATTGAAATCAAGCGACAGATAGGCTCCAAAGCTTTTTGGTGAGATCTCCCTGTGTTTGTGTATATTTTGATAATCGGCAAATATTCCTCCTTTTACACGTTTAATATAGGCTAAAGATCCTAATCCAAGGTCGGGATAAGCTATAGGGAAACGATAGTTGACCAACACCGTGTTTTTTATTTTTTCATATTTGTAGTAGCTAAATCCACTCACAAGAGGGATATCGTTGATGTATTGATAAATTCCTGATCCTGTTTGGGCGCTCAATCTAATTTGAAAACCGTGATTGCTCATAAATCCAGGTAGATAGAATACTGTTCTTGCTGATAAAATTTCACCTTTTGCATTGTTTTCAAAAGGCGTATGTCGGTAGGTGACACTAAAATTTTGTCCCCATCTTGGGTAGAGGTCCATATTGGCCATTCGAGCATTTCGATTGAGGTAAAGCTGATAGGTCAAGGGAAATGCAGTCTCATAATTAAAGTTCTTGACGTCTGTGCGGCTAAGGTCATAGCGCCGTAGATAGGCTGTCGCCAGGTTGAATCCAGTGGAGTAGACGTAGTCTCTTTTGTAAAAGGAGAGTGGGATGGAGATCTGTGAAGATATATAATGCTCGCGCCAATCGAAACGGATGCTACTGTCAGGTTTGTTAGGGATGCTTGCTGCTGCAATTTGCCCTCTGTTTTCATAGCGTAGCGAGAATTTTGGAAAGTACTTGTTGTAGGTAAGTTCTGCCGAGTATACTCCTTTTCGAATGTCGGTGTCATATTCATACCCCAGAGCAATTTGTGTGGTGTTTAAGATGTTGTTTGATAACCAGAAGACTCCGGGTTTAAAATTGTCGAAGCTTTCAAAATTGCTGCTACTTAGCGAAAGACTATGAAAATTGAACGTTCTGCCCAGTCCACGATAGGGTACAATTTGGTAGTGCTGACTAGTATCTACGGAGACTGCAGCGATATTTTTTACGCTGTCTCTGGTCAATGCGGTGGCGTAATAATGCGAAAAGTAATCCGTTTCTGGAGCAATATCAAATGCCGTATCGATAGATGTCTGGGCGATCTTGTAGCCGTTGTACTGGTAGTCGTTGAAGAATAATTGCCTTGTATCGTTATCGTAAAAAGGGTTGAACGCGCCAAATTGTGCCTTTGTCAAAAGCTGTTTCTTTCCAGATAGGAGGTCGATGCTGTAAATATTATCGATACCGTTGAAGTTAGCTTTTGTGATGATTTTCATACCCGAAAGGTATTGCGGTCTTTCATATTGCTGGTTGTCCCAAGGTGTTAGGTTGGTGATTTTGTCATTTTTCAGATCGATTTCACACAGTGCGGTTCCGGATTCGGATAATCGTATTGCTATTATTTTATCGCCTTTGGGGTTGAAAGCAGGGTGTTGCAGCTGTTCGGAATTGCCTATTTTTATCCGTTTGATGATGCTATTGTTTTTAAGGCTTATGAGCGTTAGATAGCTGTCGTTGGATAAATCTACCTCAACGCAGGCAATGGTTTCGTCTAATGGGCTTAAAATGGGTGAATAATATCTCGTCTGTTTGCTGAGCTGGCTAATTTTCCCTGTTTTGAGATCCATGACATTGATAACGCTGTATGTTCTTTTGTTGAAACGCGGATCTTTATGGAGCTCGTCCCATACGATGTAATTGCTGTTTACGTCAAAATGTGGTGTTAACTGTATGCCAGTTTTAGCGAGCCTATTTTCTGTTTTTGTTGCCACATCATACGTGTAAATTGCGTTGGTCTTTTGTGGGTTCTGCTTAATGAAATAGATCAGACCGTTCTTGTGTTTTGGTAATAAATTGCTGTTGTAATAGCTGTCGTTTTTCTTGTCTATTTCTGTGTATTTCTGGTATTGATAGTCGCTTGTTTTCTTATTCCATATGGTCTCTAAATTTGCTATTGTTTTATTGTATAAGTAGGCACTATTTCCTCCAATTTTTTTCTTTAAAACACGATTGATATTATAGGGATATAATGGTTTTTTGTTCAGCTCCGAAAAGAGGTCGGCTTCATAATTCGAAGGTAATTCCGACTTTAAAGTGGAGGTCATCAGATAGCCGATTGTATAGTAACTCGGGACTATATCTTTATAGGACCCCAATAAATATTTATTAAAACTATAGCTGTGATTCGATTGAAAGTTCGCTTTGATGGGCATTTCAAAAGCGGGTAATCTTCCTCGCCCTCCCTCCGAATATATGGTTTCTGTAAGGGTTGCATCGCCTTCAAAATACCAGGAAGGAACGGTCAGTCCGTAGTAGGCAAGGGCTAATTGTTCAAAAAATGGCGCGCGTAGTTTGCCTGTCAATTTGTCAAATTGACTTACGTGTCTTGACTCGTGAAGGATCAAATTGGGTAGCCAGGTCTGGTTGTCGGGTTCTGCGCCGGCGGTGCTGTACAGTTCAGATTTACGTGGAGACAGCTGTACAAAACCATTCGTTTGTAGATTCGTGTTATGGATAATGAATGGAATTTTCCGCGGTGTTATTTTGTAATTTCTAGCAGTTGTACGCAGCGATCGGTTAACCTGGTCAGCTAGGGTAGGGGCCTTGCTCTTCATCTCCTCAGGGAAAATTAGTTGAAAATTCTTGGTTTCAATTTTATACCATTTTTGGCTTAAGGGCGCTTGGCTGTCTTCAAAAAATTGAGCAGAACTTTTTTGTGAATATATTATTAATGATAATAATGATAATATGCTGATAATTATGTTTTTATGTTTCATTAATTTTTGTATATCGAGTGTTTGCTATTTTTTTTAGTTTTATTATTCCTATTTATATGAACTTTAACTTCTGTTTAAAATTTATTTATATTTGAATAATAGGCTTTTATGATTTTTATGATTTACTTCTTTTTACTATTTTTTTTCTGTAAAACAACCTGATGATATTGGGCTGTTCTGAAAAAAAAGCACTATATTGAACAGGTTAAAGTATACGACGAATATACTTAAATAATTAGCGATTCTAAGACTGCGCCGAGAAAATTTGTCTGTTTTTTTTTGTGGAAAAATCAGACGACTATGGGGTGTTGCTTTCGGGAGTATGCTGGCGAGTTAGGTGTGGCCTGATTCATTTTATTGGATAAAAAAAATGGATCGGTAATTAGACGATAAATTTCATCGTCTTTCTTTTGTAGAGACCTGTTGAAGTTGTTGGCGAGAATGGTTTCCCTTAGTTTTTTACTAATGACAAAATGTCTTGTTTTTGAATTGGGCATTGAACGTTACGCGGGGTATTTATCCCAATTACTGCGACAGACTGCAGGTTTTTATTATTTATTTTTTTATGCAGAATTTACTTTAAAAAAGCGATTTTTGTAACATGTAAACTTTGTTTAGATGTAGGATTTTTAAATTGATAGGAGATATGGAAGAACTGGAAATGCAGGTGAATCAAATAGAGCAATTGATAGCAGGTGGAGATCTTGTTGGGCTGGAAGAATTTTTGAATGAATTAAATATTTCAGAAGTTGAGGAGCTGATTGATGAGTTGCCCGAACATGGTTCACTATTTATTGAATCGTTAAATTTGAATCGCGCAGTTAACGTTTTTCGTATTCTGGATTTCCCTACTCAAAACAGGATTTTTAAGAAGCTTTCTAAAGCAAAAATTAGCGCACTAATTAACGAGTTACCTCCCGATGATCGGACTTCTTTTTTTTCAGAAATGAAGGACGATATTAAGCATTTAATTTTACTGTTGCCACCCAAAGATCGTGTTGAAGCATTGGCTTTGCTGGGCTATCCGGAAGACAGCGTTGGGCGCCTAATGACACCTGATTATATTACCGTAAAAGAACATTGGAGTATTGAGCGGATATTGGGGCATATTAGGCGTTATGGAAGAGATTCGGAAACGATAGATGTATTGTATGTGATTGATGGAAATGGGAAGCTGGTTGATGATATTCGGATTAAAGATGTGCTGATGGCGGAGCCAGATAGAGTCGTTGGAGATTTGATCGATCATCGGCTGATCTCGCTGAATGCTTACGATCCCCAGGAGGAAGCGATCAACATCTTCCGGATGAATAATCGCGTGGCCTTGCCTGTTGTCGACGAACAGGGGGTTATGTTGGGGATTGTGACTGTCGATGATATTCTTTGGGTAGCAAACGAGGAGTACACGGAAGATATGCAACGTATCGGAGGAACGGAGGCGTTGGATGAACCTTATCTGGATGTGTCGATTAAGAACTTGGTGAAGAAGAGAGCTGGATGGCTTATTGTGCTTTTTCTGGGACAACTTTTGACCGCTACGGTTATTGAGCATTTCGAGGAGCAAATGGCAAGTGCGATTATGTTGTTTGCACTGATGCCTGTTATTATATCCAGTGGTGGGAATAGCGGTTCGCAAGCCTCAACATTAATTATTCAAGCGATGGCCCTGGGGGAAGTTACCTTGGGTGACTGGTGGCGTGTGATGCGAAGAGAGATTCTGTCGGGTTTACTGCTGGGACTTATTTTGGGGGCTTTGGGTTTTATAAGGATTATGGCATGGCAATCTTTTGCGCATAGCTATGGTCAGTATTGGGTGTTGGTTGCATTAGTTATCTCTTTGTCCTTGGTTGGTGTGGTCCTTTGGGGGTCGTTGATGGGGTCTATGTTGCCTTTTGTGATGAAACGACTTGGGGCCGACCCTGCGAGTTCTTCAGCGCCCTTTGTGTCGACATTAGTCGATGTAACAGGTTTGCTGATTTATTTTAGTGTGGCAACGCTAATTTTGAAAGGTGTGTTGCTTTAATCGTACGCAATTGCCGATACTGGTCGTTCATCCGCTGATGGCGATTGAAGCTAAAAGAAGGATAATGTTGGTTTAAGTGCTGAAAAGGGGATTTTGTGGAGCTGTTTGAAAAAATAAAAATAAATTATTCTAATTGGAATTTAGGAAGTTGTAAAAAATGTGCTCAAAAAATTTGTAGTATTCTAATAATCTTCCGATACTTGCATCACGGAAACGCAATAGGGTCTCCGGAAAAATTGAAAAACACTCCTGAATAGCTCAGCAGGTTAGAGCATCTGACTGTTAATCAGAGGGTCGCTGGTTCGAGCCCAGCTTCAGGAGCAATTTAATAACTTACATAACCGGAGTTTTTAAAATATTCAATTTTTCATTCCTGAATAGCTCAGCCGGTTAGAGCATCTGACTGTTAATCAGAGGGTCGCTGGTTCGAGCCCAGCTTCAGGAGCAACAATGCAAATATTTTATTTGCAAATGATATTAAAATGTACTACTTTTGTACACTCTATGAGAAAGGAATTTCTCGAAAAATAAATTCCTGAATAGCTCAGCAGGTTAGAGCATCTGACTGTTAATCAGAGGGTCGCTGGTTCGAGCCCAGCTTCAGGAGCAATATTGAAACCGGCTTTATGCCGGTTTTTTTGTTTACCATGCTTATTAAAAAACTATGAGTTTAGTAATTATTGGTACGGTGGCTTTCGATACAATAGAAACACCGTTCGGTAAAACTGACAAAATTCTAGGTGGTGCCGGTACATTTGCGAGTCTAGCGGCGTCATATCTATGTGATCAAATCAAATTGGTCAGTGTTGTTGGGGAGGATTTTGGGAATGATAATCTCGATCTTATCAGGAGCCGTGGTATAGATGTTACGGGTGTTCAGGTGATTACTGGTGGGCAAACTTTTTCTTGGTCTGGCAGGTATCATAACGATATGAATAGCCGTGATACCTTGGCGACAGACTTAAATGTATTGGCTGATTTTGATCCTATTATTCCTGAAAGTTACCAGGATTGCGAGTATCTTCTCTTGGGCAATCTTACGCCTCAAATACAATTGACTACGTTGGAGCGCTTGGCACACAAGCCTAAGTTGGTTGTTCTGGATACCATGAACTACTGGATGAATGTTGCCATGGATGACTTAAGAAAAGTGCTTCTCAAGGTTGATGTTTTAGCCATCAATGATTCAGAGGCAAGGCAACTTTCTGGAGAGTATTCGCTGGTTAAAGCTGCAAAAGTCATTTTAGCAATGGGACCTAAATATTTAATTATCAAAAAAGGTGAACACGGTGCGCTTCTTTTTGGAGAGAATCAGATTTTTTCTGCTCCGGCGCTACCATTAGCAGATGTTTTTGATCCAACTGGTGCGGGAGATTCCTTTGCTGGAGGTTTTATTGGCTATCTTGCCAAAGTAAAAAGTATCAACTTTACAAACATGAAGAACGCATTGATTTTTGGTTCTGCGCTAGCTTCATTCTGTGTAGAGAAATTTGGAACAGATCGGTTGGTTGATCTTACCGAAGAGGACATACAAAAGCGTTTGAATGCTTTTGTTGCCCTATCTCAGTTTAATTTATAATCATTGATCTTTTAGTTTTCCGACGATCTGAAATTTTGAAAATACAGATGCTGAATGAGGGGCTTCTTGGAGCTCCTCAGTTAGATCTTGTCCGGCCCAATGTTCGTAGTGCATTCCGTTTTTCCACAGTCTACTTTCTCCGACATCGTAGATAAGTCCGCGATAAGCAACCCAGATCTGTGGTTTGTCCTGACCATTACGTAAAGCCAGTTGGCTTTTGCTGTATTCCGATAATTCTTCTGCCATTCGTCATTTTAAAAAGGCGAAGATAGAAAAACTAAGCTACTTTATAGGCCGATAGTGATCTCTTCATTAATTTTCTAGCGACATGTATTCTTGTTTTTACCGTTCCGATGGGGATATTTAAATGTTCCGATATCTCGTGGTATTTAAAACCTTCGAAGTACAATGAAAAAGGGATGTAATATTCTTCGGAAAGACTAGATAAAGCTTCATGGATGTCTTCCATGACAAATTTGCTTTCGCCCTGATTTGAGGAAGCGGATAATAGGAGGTTAGCGTTAGAAATATCCTCGTCTTTCGTAATGAAAGAGTTGGTTTTCACAATACGTCTATAGTTGTTAATAAACGTATTTTTCATGATGGTGTAAAGCCATCCTTTCAAATTGGTTCCTTCTTTGAAATTTTTAAAATAGGTTACAGCTTTCAGGATTGTGTCCTGAACGAGATCGTTGGCATCTTCGTAATCACTGGTAAAATTTCTGGCGTAGAGTTTTAATGAGTCCGATTGCTCAATAACCATGGTGTCAAATTCATTCTTTGTCATAGCTTAATGAATTATAACTGTTCTTTTTACAAAACAGTACGTTTATAAATGCGGTTCATTAAGTATGAGGCAAAAAATGCGCCAAAAATGGCAAAATTAGATTTGTTAATATAATTTTAAGATTATTTTAAGCAAAGCAAACGTGTGCGTAAGCTAACTTTAAGTAAATAAAATTAGCTCAAAGTGATGTTTAGCTAAAGTGAAGCCTGTTTTTCTTTTGCTTTCAGATTTAAAAAGAGTAAAAATACTTTTTTTAAATCTTTACAGTAAATTAACTTCACGCTCTAGCTTGATGCCAAATTTGTTGGCTACATCACGTATAATTTGTTCCGATAGATTGTAAATTTCCCGTCCTGTAGCGTTTTGTCTATTTATTAGTACAAGTGCCTGATTTTTCCATACACCTGCTTGTCCATATTCTTTTCCTTTCCAACCACATTGTTCTATTAACCATCCAGCAGCCAATTTTGTTTCATTATTGGGCATTGGATAATGCGGTATTGTAGGATATTCTTTCTGAAGAGGTCCAAAAGTTGATGCTGTCACTACAGGGTTTTTAAAGAAGCTACCTGCATTTCCCACTGTACTTGGGTCAGGAAGCTTTTCTACGCGGATTTTGGAGACAATGGTTGCAATGTCGGCAATGCTCGGGTTTGTTATGTTTTCTTTGGCGAGTTCGGCTTCAATTGCACCATAAGTTGTATTGATATGAGCTGTTTGACTTAGCTTATAAGTGACCTGAGTAATGATAAAACGCCCTTTGTGTGCTGTTTTAAAGATACTGTCGCGATAGGAGAAATCGCAATCTTCTTTTTTGAAGGTCGCAAAGTTACCGGTATGCGTATCGAAAGCCTGACATTCGTGAAAAACATACATCAACTCGGTACCATAGGCACCGATGTTTTGCACAGGTGAAGCACCAACAGTGCCAGGAATGAGGGCCATGTTTTCAATACCCGCGTAATTATGTTCGATACAATACCAAACGAAGTCATTCCAGATTTCTCCCGCTTGCGCTGTGACATAGACATCATCGCCATCAATTTTTGACTGTATGCCCTTGCTCGTCATACGAATAATATAGCCGTCGAATGCTTTGGTGAAAAGGACATTGCTACCTGCGCCAAGAACAAAGAAGTTCTCCTTAAAAATACCATTTTTAAAAATTTCGGTCAATGTTTCATTGTCATTCACTTCGATTAGAAAATTTGTCTTTTCTTCAATTCCAAAAGTATTGAAAGCTTTTAAAGATATATTCGATTGAATGTTTAACTTCATGTTGACTTTAGTTTTCAGAAATTCAAAAAAATCAGCTATCTTTAGCATGATAATCGGTAAAGATAGTATAAACCGTTTATTTAACGATAAAAAATATAAGTTTAATGGGTAATGCAGATGTAAAAAGAATCAAAATTCTAGAAGCTGCGACAAGGCGCTTTGCACATTTTGGAATGGCTAAGACAACGATGTCGGAAATAGCCAAGGATCTCAATTTTTCAAAAGCATTGCTGTATTATTATTTTCCGGATAAGAATAGCTTATATTCTGCGGTTTTCGAATATGTCATCGACAAAATGATCGAGGACCTTGAGGATGTCATTGGAAAAGGGGGAGACTTTGAGGAGATTATGATGTACTCCATTGATATGCGTGTCAAGATCATCAATCAGTATTATAATTTATTTGAATACACCATGAAGATGGTCAAAGAGCTTCCGGACGAGCTGGAACAGGTTTTCAAAGAGTCTTATCTCCGTGAGGTAGAAATTATTGAGAAGATTCTCAAGATTGGTATCGATGCCGGCGAGATACAGGTGGAAGATATCAATGAAACTGCGCGGATTCTTTTGTATTCACTATTCGGTATGCGTATGGGCATATTAAAGGATATGAAAAACATGTTGTTCCCAACAAAAGAAGAATTCGATCATATTCTCAGTTTACAGAAGAAAATGATGAAAATCTTCTTAAATGGCTTACGTTTTCAAGTCTTCAAGTAAGTGTTGAGCGAATATGTCCGATAATCTGTTTGGCATGAATTCGTGAATTTTCAATAAACCAAAGGTGGGTATTTAAGCCACCGCAAACGACACCTGCCAAATAAATCCCGGCAATATTTGTTTCCATTGTTTCTTCATTATGGCTGGGAATGCAAGGTGCTTCTTGGGGAATATCAATTCCGATCTTTTTCAAAAAATCAAAATTTGGGCGATAGCCGGTTAAAGCCAGTACAAAATCATTATCGAGTTCGACGATACCATCTGGGGTTTGGATATGCGCAGTAGTTGGAGTAACTTCTGTTAAGTGGCTGTTATAATAGACATCGATTTCACCCGCGGCAATTCGATTTTCAATATCAGGTTTTACCCAATATTTTACCCGGCGGCTGATTTCGCTACCGCGGATTACCAAAGAAACTTGTGCTCCTTTTCGGTAGGTTTCAAGGGCGGCATCAATGGATGAATTACTGGCGCCGACAACGATCACCTTTTGGCTGCTATAATAATGTGGATCGTCGTAGTAATGCCTCACTTTGGGAAGTTCTTCGCCCGGGATATTGAGCAACATCGGTATGTCATAAAAACCCGTGGCGATGATGACTTTCTTGCTCAGGTATATGCTTTTGCTACTGCTGACCAGAAACTCCGTGTCCTCTTTCTTAATTTCCAGTACTTCTTCAAAAAGATGGGTATCCAGTGCGAACTTTTGCTGTATACGTCTGTAATATTCCAGCGCCTCCATGCGTTTTGGCTTGGGATTGGTGGTGACAAATGGAATATCACCTATTTCTAATCTTTCGGAGGAAGAGAAGAAGGTCATATTTTGGGGGTAATTATATAATGAGTTGACCAAACAGCCCTTTTCGAGAATAAGGTAGTTTAAATTTGCTTCTTTGGCTTCTAAGGCGCAAGCTAAGCCAATTGGCCCGCCGCCAACTATGATCAGGTCGTACCGTGTTATCGTATCGCTCATGGTATAAATGTCGAGAATTTTAAAGAATAAATCAGCTTAAAGCTTTAGGCAGTTCATTTTCTGACATTGCTGTGCTTTTAGCGTGAAGGTCCTGAACTATTTTATGGAGGTCCTGTGCAATTTTATTGAGAAAGTCCAGCTGTTCGCTCAATAACTGTCCATCAACTGAACTGACATCTGTATTATCAAATTGGTTGTTTGGAATTTCGATTGCCAAAGGAACAAATGCATTGACACTATCGGCAGAATGCAGCAGCTGAATGGATTGCTCCAAGGAGCTTAATATTTTTCGAATCGTCCGGACATGGTCCTTATTGATATAATTATTGTCCATTTCGTCGAGATGGTTCATCAATGTCACCGAAAAAGAAGCTAGGATATGGTTGAATATGACGAATTTGTTGACTTCCTTACTATATTTTTGACGTTTCTTGGGTTCCGTAAGCATACGTTGGAATGTCGACCCCATATTGGCTGTTTCCACGTAGACTGCCTTGCGTGTTAGTTTATAGTCGGTGATGGAAGGCGCTTGGCCTGCAATTTCTTTCAATGCCTGAAAGATGTAATTGTAGTTGGCTATCAGCAGCTTTCGCATGGATTCCTTGACTTGCATGCTTTCCCAATTTGGAAAAATAATATAACTGGATAAGAATGCAATCATGCCGCCGATAAAGGTGTCCAGTATGCGTTCTTTGGTGACGTCCAATGTATTGGCGCTGACGAAGCTCAGCATAATTAATACATAAGGGGTCATAAAAAGTACGGCAATGACATAATTGACCCGGAATAAGCTATATGCCGTCAGAAAAAAGAATACCAGTAGAACGAAAAGGATCGTTGGGTCATGAATGGTTAACAGGATGAGGGCTCCGATGAGCCCACCGATCGTTGTACCGATTAGACGCTGGATATTCCTCTCCTTTGTGAGCCCGAAGCCGGGCTTTAGGATAACCATGATAGTCAGGAGGATCCAATATACATTATTCGTGATATTGGTGACCTCAAACACGTAATAAGTGACCGACATGACAATTGCCATGCGGCACGCATGTCGAAAGATGGTGGATTTTAGGGTAAGATTTTCGCGGAACTTTTTGAAATCAATTGCAGAACTTTGGACAAAGCGTTTTGCGTCGTCAATTTCTTTTCGTTTGACATCGTCCGGTTGTAGATGCGAGTAACCATAGATATTTTTGATTCGGCGAACCAAATCACGCAAATTGATCAACACTTTGCGTAAAGCAAAGGTGCTATACTCTTGATTTTTATCCAGCTGATCGATTTTAGTGTGAAGGCGACTGAGATCCGAATCGAAATCGTACAGTGGTTTTGGCTGTGTATTGGTATTGAGCTGATAAGCCAAATTGTCAAGCTCATTGGTATATTTTAGGATCACGTTTTTGAAATCTTCCAAGATTCCGGTAGGACCAAAGCGTTCGCTGATGGTGTTGTAATCATAGTGTGCCGCCATACTTTGCTCAAAGAGATCGACAATATCGTTGAAGACGAGGGTTAAATAACGTCCCACCTTTGTGGTGTCTTTAATTGATCGTTTACTTTGAAACAATACATCCCGTAGGTTTTCCTGATGCTGATTGACTTCAACTTGTTTGTCGATCAGTTTGAGGTAGTTTTTATCGTTATCAATTTTAGCATCGTAAAAATTAGCTTTCAGCCGGATGTAATCAGCCACATAGCGAATTGTTTCGGATAGCTCCTGTTCGGCGAGCCTGTAAGGGCGTGCCTGGGTGATGGAAAGACTAATGGCGATATACCATAGACCACCTAATGTATAGAAGCCTAAATAGCTGATAGCTTCAGCAAGAGGATAGTGAATCTGCACATGGATCAACATCATCAGAATACACATAAGGCCTACGTTGGCGGCCCTGCTATTGAATACTGCAAACATAGCAAATATAAAGCAGGCTACGCCGATAAAAATCGCCAGTAGATAGACATTTTGATTAACTATATTGGTTAAAATAAAAGTTAACGTAGTCAAAATCGCACCCGCAATCATGCCTTTCCTTCTATGGCTAGGTGCTCCGGGCGTATCGGAGAGACCTACCAAGAGCGCTCCCAGGGAAACAATGGTTCCATTGGTAAATTGCCCGATGGTTGCAAAGATTAGGACAGGCACAATACATCCGATGGTAATTCGGAGTCCATCCGCAAAATATTGGCTATAGAAAAAACTTTTTATTTCTTGTGTCTGTTTCATAATGTATAGTACAAACTTAGATAAATTGCTTTTCATATTAAAAACAATTGTTCGGCTATGTTTGCCCTTTTTAGTACGGATGATAGCGAGATAGCTGTTGCGTTCCTGTCAGATCAGGGATGGTTCATTTTGTAGCGGGGCTTAACAGGATCAGGTTCTCAAGGTCTTCGTTGCTATACTGCATTGCATTAATGTGTTAAAAATGAAAATTTACTAAAATTTGTTAGTATGTTTATAATATTTCAATTGTTTTTTTGATTAATTTATATTTTTTTATTTGTTTAGCTATAATATTGTTATATTTGGAGCCATAGGGTTATTTCAGAGACATTACAAATTTTCAAGAGTCACCTAAACTCTCTTGACCACTTTCAAAGATTTAAATATGAAGCAAAGTAAAAATGAAGCCGTCTTTCAGGACGAGGTATTGACACGCTTTGAGCTTTTCAAAAGTTTGTTTTTAACATTGCCATTTCAACGTGTTAAAGATACAGGTACTTTATTACCATTTTTTGCAAAGCAATGTGAAAAGGGTGTGGATCAGCATTTAACTCCTGATGAGATCATAAAAAGTTTCTTCGATCAGCATGAAGAATTTTCTTCGGAAGAACAACGGATTGATTTGTTGTTTCGATTTGTTCAATATATAGAGCGTCAGGTTGTTTTATTTGATGCGATCGAAGACTCATCCTTTCAGATGGTGGGCCGTGGCGATGACGAAAATGTCTTGGGGGCATTAATAAAAAATGCCGAGGGCAGCGAAGATATGCGCCGTAAGATCGTGTCAAAATTGAAGGATTTTTCTGTACGTCTTGTGTTGACTGCACATCCTACGCAATTCTATCCGGGACCAGTATTGGGTATTATCAACGACCTGATCGATGCAATCAAGACCAATGATATCCATAGTATACATTTATTGCTACAGCAACTGGGTAAAACGCCTTTCATCAATAAAAATAAACCGACTCCAGTTGATGAGGCTGCGAGCTTAGCTTGGTTTTTGGAAAACGTATTTTATAAAGTAGCATCGGAAATTCAGTCTTTTATTGATGATGAATTGGACGTGGATACCGAAGAAGTCAAACAATTGATTGAACTGGGCTTTTGGCCTGGAGGTGACCGTGATGGTAATCCCAACGTAAGTGTTGATAGCACCAAGAAAGTTGCCGCATTGCTACGTACCATTTTGTTTAGATGTTACTATAGGGATTTTCGTATTGTTAGACGGCGCATCACATTTAGAGGTGTAGAGGAATATATGGAAAATCTCCAAACATTGTTCTACGAAAACAGTTTTAATCCGGTCGAACATCCAGCAGACGAAACTGATAATATTATCACAAATCTGAAAGCAATCAAAAATGTTTTGGAGGAATATCACAATGGACTTTTTGTAGAAATCGTTGATGACTTACTCCGCAAAGTGATGACTTTTGGTTGTTTCTTTACCACATTGGATATCAGACAAGACAGTCGGATATTACGTGAGGCTACCAATTATCTGATTCAGCACAATCAGGAAAAGACTGGAATGCCATTGGATTATCTGGAGCTCAGTGAAAATGATAAGCAAAAAGCATTAAAATTCAAAGAACTTGACTTAACGGTGGGAGAAGATGCAGATCCGTTGACGAAAGATACATCTGGTGTGATCAAATTGTTAAAGGAGATTCAACGTTCCGGTTCTGAGCGAGCTGCGCAACGCTTTATCATCAGCAATTGCCAACAGGCAAGTGATATTTTGGGACTGCGTCAGTTATTCTTGTGGTCTGGATGGAAGAAGGATGCTTTAACGATCGATTTTGTACCCTTGTTTGAGACCGTTGATGATTTGACGAGAGCAGCAGATGTGATGAAAACCTTGTATAGTAACAAGGAGTATAAAGCGCATTTGAAGCGTAGAGGAAACAAACAGACCATTATGTTGGGCTATTCAGATAGTACCAAAGACGGTGGATACTTGATGGCGAACTGGTCGATTTATCGTGCAAAAATCGAACTTACGGCGATATCTCGCGAGTACGATGTCGATTTGGTGTTTTTTGACGGTCGTGGTGGACCTCCGGCACGTGGCGGTGGTAAGACACAGCGTTTTTATGCATCGATGGGTAAAGAGATTGCCAACGATCATATTCAATTGACGATTCAAGGACAAACAATCAGTAGTCAGTATGGTTCTTTAGATACGGCTCGATTTAATATAGAGCAATTGTTGCACGCTGGAATTATTTCAGATTTGAAACAACGCGTAGGCGATACCTTAACCAAACATCAACAGGAGATCATTGATAAGCTGGCTGAGCTGAGCCATCATAAGTTTATGGATCTACGGACGAATGAATTGTTTTTACCTTATCTGGAAACGATGTCGCCATTGAAAGCGCTATCGTCGATCAATATTTCAAGTAGACCTGTAAAACGTAACTCAGGCCGTGAATTGCGATTGGAAGATTTGCGGGCGATTAGTTTTGTAACTTCATGGAGCCAGCTGAAACAAAATATTCCTGGATTTTATGGTGTCGGAACAGCATTGCAATGGGCTGAAAAAAATAACCTTTGGAAAGACGTGCAGCAATTGTATGTGTCATCTGGATTTTTCCAAACATTGATCGACAATTGTATGATGTCGATGACAAAGTCCAACTTTGATATTACAGCATACATGAAAGATGATCCTATTTATGGTGATTTTTGGAAAACTTTGTATGCCGAGTACCAAATAACAAAAGAATATCTGTTAAAGCTGAGCGGAACCTCAAAATTGATGGAAAACTATCCTGTGGATCGTGAGTCTATTTTAGCGCGCGAGGGAATTGTATTACCGTTATTGGTTATACAGCATTTTGCGATTCGTGCATTGAATTCGGATCAGCTGACTGATGCACAACGTGAAGATTATTCGAAATTAATAGCGCGTACAATCTTTGGCGTGGTGAATGCCGGAAGAAATGTTGCGTAATTTTTCTTTCTTTTCACGGATAGGGTTTCGGAGAACATATATTTTATCTACTTTTGTATAGTTAACAAAATTGATATGAAGATTAATAAGTTATTTATTGTTGCGGCTTGTGCGGGTACATTATTTGCATCTTGTGGTCAAACAGCTGCAGATAGACAGCGTCAATACTCTAATGCATCCTTAGCGGATGGTGATGCCTTTGCAATGATTAAATTCGTTGGCGAAAATGGAAACTACTTGGTAAATCTTGCTGATGTAGCTGCAAAACAATCTACCTCAGCAGAGGTGAAAAATGTAGCTGCAAAGATTAAAGAAGCTTACGCAACAGTGTTACCAGAATTGGACAATTTAGCAAAAGAACTGCATGTTGGCGATGCGCAACGTGGCGTGCCTGCATTTCAAGTTCCTGCTTCAATTGGTTCGGACAGTACAGCGGCATTCAATGATAAAGCATTTTTAGCGCTAGTGGTTGAAAAACAAGGTGAGATCAATACTAGATTGTCTCATGAAGAGCACAATACAAACAAGGATGTTATTCACCTTTCGGAGGAGTCTTTGAAAAAAGTGGAAGAGATCTACAAATTAGCTGGCGGTAAAGTTGAAGAACACCATCACTAAAAAATAAGATAAATAAAAGGAAAGGAGTATTCATTAAGATGAATATTCCTTTTTTTATGATTTTTTTGTTGACAATACTAGATTTTCTGCATGGAATTGTGATAGGTACTGAGTTTCGATAGGATGTGCTATCTGTATTCCGACTCAGTTGATTGCCAGCGAGATGATTTTGGTAGGAAATGAGTTTGTATTCCTGATAAAATGGGAATTTTAGTTATTGTACGACATATCAGTGTTGTGTACACAAGAATTCCCTGGAATATTCGTTTGTTATTTGTTAAATTAATGATAACTTAACATATATATAACACAGTTTTTAATAACTGTGTTTATTTTAGCGTAATTTAATGAAATCGTATATAAAGTGAGATACGCCGCAATAGATATAGGTTCCAATGCAGTCCGTCTTTTGATAGCTGACATTATTGGACAGAAAGACCAATATAATTTTAAGAAAAATACACTGTTACGTGTTCCACTTCGTTTGGGGGATGATGCGTTTATTCATCAGGAAATTTCACCTAGGAAAGCCGAGAGTTTGGTTAAAACGATGAAGGCCTTTCGGGAGTTGATGGATGTTTATAACGTGGAGGATTATATGGCCTGCGCGACTTCAGCCATGCGTGATGCACGAAATGGCGCTGATATTGTTGCGGAGGTCAAGAAAAACGGTATCAACATCGATATTATCGAAGGGGCAAAGGAGGCAGAGATCATTTACAATAGCCATTGGGATAATAAGATGGAAAAGGACAAAGTTTACCTTTACATTGATGTAGGTGGCGGTAGTACAGAATTATCGTTATTTGCCAATGGTGTTTTGGTTAATTCCAGATCCTTCAACTTGGGCACAATCCGTATCCTCGACAATCAGGACAAGGCAGAAACCTGGGATGAACTGAGGGAATGGGTACGTAGCAATACGCATATGTATAAGCAAGTGGTTGGTATTGGTACTGGCGGCAATATTAATAAGCTTGCGCGCCTTTCCAATGAAAAATTGGATAAACCATTATCCTATGCTAAATTAAAAGCCGTGTATGAGCATTTATCTTCATTTTCTTTGAAAGAACGCATTATCTTATTGGGTTTAAACGAAGATCGTGCCGATGTCATTATTCCTGCGAGTGAGATTTTTCTAACGATTATGAAGCATGGTCGTCTAAAACAAATCATTGTTCCAAGGGTTGGGCTTGTCGACGGTGTAATTAGAACCTTGATCAATAGGAATTTAGTAAAATAATGCTGTAAAAAGCGATTTTCGACTTGTAAAAGAGCGAAAAATCTTTATTTTTGTGATACCAAAGGTGAATATGAGCCCAGGTGGCGAAATTGGTAGACGCACCATCTTGAGGGGGTGGCGCTCGCATGGGCGTGGCAGTTCGAATCTGCTCCTGGGCACTTTAGCAGACAACTCTTTAAAATTAAGATTTGTCTGCTTTTTTTTTGGACGTAATTCGTTATTAATCAAATAGATATAGTGTAAGAAATGGTTGACCCTAGCAGTTCGAAAACTTGTTCCTGAAAACGTCAAATTTTCGGGATAAATCGAACTGATTAATTTACGTTTTTGCTCGATATTGCATTTCCTGTAAATAGAGGCCATATTTTTGAATTTACTGATACTTTCAGTTCGAAAAATGTCCATTGACCCTCTTGCATTTTTTAGAGTTTGTTGCCTCTCCTCAAGCTCGTTAATCTCACTTGTATATTTTAATTTTAATTCTTTGAAATCTTGAGGATCGATATCTCCTCTAATTAAAAGATCTCTCGCTTTAGATGTGTTATCCTCGAGGGACCTAATTCTTCGTTCAATTTCAACTTTTTCAGTTAAATTGCCTTTTGTTCTTTGCGTATACAGCTCTTGTAAAATCGTCGAGTATAATCCAATAACATCAGCTCTAGGCTCAAATTTTTCAAGCTCTTGCTCGAATTTTTGATGGACTATTTCTGTATTGAATCTTTGCCTACATTGAAGTTTGCAATGGTAATATGCATAATGTTGACTGTAACCTTTGGATTTACTTGCAGTCAATGGTTTTGAACATATAGGACATATGAGAAATCCTCTTAAGGGGTATTCTTCTCTTGTGACAATCTTTGTTCGGTACTTATTTCTTTTTCTCTTGTCTAAGATCTCCTGAACTTTGTTAAATGTATACTCAGAGATAATAGCCTCATGTTGGCCTTTCACCGTGTATTCTTCTTCACCTTCGTATTCAGGAACCACAATTCGTCCACAGTACACAGGATTTTTAATACACTTCCAAAAATAAGCTTTGCAGATATCCAAGCCTTTCTCTCGTACTTTAAGGTGAATTTGTTGCGTATTATAGACACCTTTAGCCAGTTCTTCAAATGCCCATTTCATGAGTGATGCATCGGGTTCTTTAAGCTCAATAGACTTTTTCCCATATTCATTTAGCCAGTTTCTATATCCTGCAGGAGCGGGGCCCATCCACCTTCCTTCTTTTCGCGCTCTTCTCATACCGTTTGTCGTATTTAACGCTCTGCGATCATTTTCTACCTCAGGAGCTGCTAAGTAGAATGCCAACATCATTTTGTTTTCAGGAACCGTTAAATCAAGCGGCTGCTCGATAGCTTGGGGTTCTACTCCTAAAGACCTTAACAAACTTATCATTTGATATGCATCGCCCGCATTTCGACTAAACCTATCCCACTTTGTAAATAACAGAATATTGGACTTACTTTTATTTTTCTTTAAGTCAAGAAGCATTTTCTTCCATTCTGGACGATCAAAAGTTTTTGCAGAATGATCTTCGAATATTACTTGACGGATTGTAATCCTATTTATTTCGCAGAATTTTTTTAAGCGTTCTTCTTGATCTCTTTGTGAATATCCTTTTTCTGCTTGTTCATCTGTACTAACTCGGATATATAAATTGGCAACATTCATATTAATTGGGTTTAATATCTAAGGTGAATTTACTAAAAAAAATGGTAAAATAATTGTATTTTTATCATTAAATGATTAATTATTAACCTTTAATATTCTGTATGTCAGCTCACTCCAAACTCAAAATGTCTCTTATTGTTGTATTTTCAAAAATTTTCGATTACGACACCAGAGAGCCAAAGGAAATTTTAGAACCTTATGGGAAAGCACTTACGCTGAAAATGATAGCAGTAATGAATTCTATTTTACAAAAAAAAATAATAGAAATTCAACGCCAAATTATCTATTGGTTCGGGACCGAAGGAAAAATGGGGGAGATAATAATTTCTAAAATTTTTCATGGTTATAGAGAGGAGATCGGTGGAGGTGCACGGCTTATATTAATAAACCATTATACAAATTTGAAAATGAATATATTGGCAATTAGCCTTCCTGAAGTGAAGCATAATATGGAAGTAAATTTTGATGAGTCACATTTAGATTTTTTTATTGCTTATATTAAAATGAATGAAATTTTCGCTGATAGGCAAGATAGTATTGGCAAAACAGTACCAGCGGAATATTCAGGAATATTGAGGGCTACTTGGTTATCTACGGCTTCACTTATCAGTAGTTATGATTTTAGTTATTTCAGTCTTGAGCAAGCAATTTATCAATTGATAAAGGTAAAACACTGTATGGATTTTCTCTGTTCATATAATAATAATTTATTTCAGCTTTATCTCGCTTCGAAGAAGATTACTAGTTTTCAAGACTATGCTACTAAAATATTCCCGCTATTAATGCTTTGCAATGGCGATGCAATTACGATAAATGGTAAAGATAAAGTGAGTCAAGATTTTCTGGAATTATATAACCATCAGAATGATATCGAGGAAAACAAAGAAAATATAGAAGAGTTTGATTTTTTACCTATTCGGAACAAACCTCTTTATTTAGTGTCAGAAAACGAATACGTCATTATCAATAGGGCTATGATATTTAATAAGGTTTATAATTCTATTTATTGGGATTGTAAATCAATTGTTAAATCAAATCCAGCATTAGGTATTTCTGAAAATCGTTTTCGAGCGGATTATACTACTCATTTTTCCGAAGGTTATCTTGTTTACAAATTGATGAAAAGAGCCTATGAGAATAAAAGTGTTTTAAATTTTTCTGGTGCTGAAATGAAAAAAAAAATGAAAAGTTCAGAACCCGATTACTATGTCCGGAATGGGAACAAAGTTTTTTTGGTGGAAGTTAAAGATAGTTTTATTTCTGGGGTTACCAAACAATCTTTTAACATCAATAGTATTCAAGAGGAAATAAAAAAGAAATACTATAGTACAGAGGGACCTGAAAAAGCAATCATGCAATTAATTACCAGGATCAAGTTAAGTTTAACAAAGAAGTTTATATTTGATCAAAATTATAAGCCGCAATCTTTAAGATTATATCCGATCCTAATTGTCTATGATATTAATCTAACGGTTCCTGGTATTGAAAGTTTAATGATTGAATGGTTCAAAATAGAACGGGATAAGCTTATAAATGAACTTAAGGAATTTGGGATTATCGGGTTTCAGATAAAAGATTTAGTAATTCTTCATATCGATGGCTTAATTGGCCTTACTGAATATATAAGAGCTGGAAAAGTGAAGTTGGAAATTTTGATCAACAACCATCTTTATCGGAGGAAGTTGCTATTGAAAATTGATAAAAAGACGTCTTTTAATGAGTTGAAATCTAGTGTTTTGGATAGTTACCTGTCGTTTAATCAGTATGTTATGGATTTTATCAGGTCAATTCCTTCTAAAGAGAGATTGATGTCTACTGAATTTAGAAATTTGGGAGATGATTAGATATTCGGATAACTGAACAATTTACTACAATCAGAAAAGATTGAATTCACATTCTTAAATTTGTCATCAAAATTTGATAATGCTGCGATTACTTTGTCTGATTAATTAGAGACTTAAAATAATCTTCAAGAGCATGTTTAGCGATGTCAGTTAAATGCTCCAGTACTAAAGATGCGTCTTCTTCGGATATTTCTATTTCTAACTTTTTAAAATATTCAATTACTGAGATTGTCGTAATTTTTTTAAGTTGATGCATAGGTCAGTGAACAATAGGTTTGGGAAAATAGGATAGATATTCAATATATCATCGATATGGATAAAAAAAGCTAAACAGGATTTTTAACCTTTTTTGATATCTAATTTTAAAGCCTTTTATTAAATTTACAGGTAGAAATATGGAAGAGACAATAGATACACTAGCACAAAGTAATATACCAGCACAATCATTTAGAATAACTTTTAAAGGCCAAGATTTTCAAATTAGAATTTTAGAGAAGGAATTACATAGGGGGATTTCTGAAATTTCTATTCTTCTTGATGGCATGGTTCAGAAACTAAAAAAAAATCAAGACAGATGGCATTTTGAAGGTTCAGAAAATGATATTGAGTTTGCGAATGACATAGGGCGGTCAATTTCTCTAAGATATCGTTTATAGTTTTAGTTTTCTATTTTTTTAGAAAACTAAAGTCAATATTTGCCACGACGTACCCCCTTTGATCTAAATCGTCATAAGAATCCGGATCTCTTTTAATTTTCTTGCGAAAATGTGTCCTATTCTAGATCTCGTGATGCTTTTTAGCCTCAAATTCCTTTTATTTCAATCTCTTTTATTAATTGTTAACGCTTTGGCCCTTTCTGCCAATATGGGTGCATGTCTTCGGGAAGAGTCAATTCAAGTCTGCTTGTTAGCGATACTGTAGCTAGACTCAGTATTTGGTTATTTGATAATATCATGTGGAATGCTTTAGGTACTTGTGATCGACCTTCATTCTTCAGGATTAAATAGACGTCCATGAAGGTCTTGAGATTTTTTTCAGTTAATAGTTGCTGTTCTTTTATGGTCTGGGACAACTCTCGAATCGATTTGAATACTAGCAGGGCATCTGTAAGATAAAGAGACTTTTCACCATCTTCGAAGCTGACTTCCATTATCTCATTGTCATAACTTGCGTAGGAAATTGTGCCGAGATGCCCCTGTTTCTGTGCAGGATCGATAGGTAATAGAGGGTGTATCAATACGTGTTTATCAATTAATTCTTTCATGTAAAATTGCATATTTATTGTGTAAACATTTGTATTACAGTGGTATATTTCGTAAATTGAGTTTAGGAACTAAACTCAATTTGATTATGGGAATGGTATTATATTTTTTATTTACATTGTTTGTCTCGTGCGGCACTTTATTTGTTGCGATGAATATGTCGGGAAGTAATTCCTTACTTCTTTGGTGTATTGGTATGGGTATTTGGATACCCTTTATTTTTGTTGTGGACCGCAGAGAAAAGGAATCGAGAAGGAGGAAGGAAAGAGAACGGATGCTTGATGAGTGGTTAAGGTCACAGACAAGAAACCGATATTAAGTTTTCAACCTGCTTTCTATTCACGAAAGTAGCTTCCGAATTGTTTTCAGCAAATAATCCAATTATTAGATCATTATCTGGATCTATTTCTATTGCTTTCTTCTTCTTTATATGGAATCATTCCATACCGAATATTTCTAACCAACGGTTTTACATACTGCTGCTCATCTAAACCTGCTGCTTTAATAATACTTTCTGGAATGTTGGTATTTAAGAGTTTATTCCCATCCGTTAACAAAGGAAGGACTTTTTCAGAGAGATCTTTTAACACTATTTCCGGTCCTTTTGGGTGAGCCAGTAGTTGTACCATTGGCAAGGGGTATATAAAACCGCGGAACGATTGATCTGGGATGCCTAAGACGAGACCATCTAACATGCGTTTATTCAATTTGGTATTGAACCGGTCTATTTCTTTTTTCTCCAGATAAAGATGAAGTAGATCATCAATATACTGCGCTAGATCCATATCCCATAAAAGATCATCCTGCAATTTGTCTTCAGTATTTCTTGGCGGCAGTTCTGCGCAATATTTTTCAGCTTCCTTAATGAGAACCTTTCCTTTCTCGTCTTTCGCCTGATAATAGGTAGCGCCTCCATGGCCATTATTTTTGGCGTAGCCTGCGTGTGTTCCATTGATATAAAGATTAGCGGTGAAGGCATGTGTTTCCTCACTAAGCTGCGCGCTGTGATGGATTTCTTTTAATTCTATTTTCATAATGACATCATTAACTTTTAAATGAAATATGATTAACGAGATCGTCCTATAAAATTCTGCCTCTCTATGGAGATGATCTCAATCTGGGAGGTATGGAACACAACGAATTCAGGATGGTCGTCTCCCAGGCTGGATATGATGCCATCATATCCAGCTTTCTCAAACATGAGATGACTGTCTTCACTGTTCAGACTGTCATATAGATCACCGATTTCACCCAGGCTTATTTCCCGGTTGAGTTTGCGAAGAGCTTTTTTTGCTTCAAGCTGGTCCCCTGTGAGGATTTCCCAAATGAGGGAGGCCTGATTTTCTAGAGAGAAGATGGAGTGAAGGCGTAAGTCTATGGGGTTCTTAATATCAAGGTACGCGGTGATCAGGATATCACCGAACAGTAATGCATTTTCTTTTTTGTCAGCAAAGAAAAAGCCATGTTTTGTATTGTCCCAGCCGGTATTGCTACCTTTAAATGTGGCATCAAATTTATCAAAGGTTGCATCTGTGCCATGGTAATAGGGCCGGGAATTATCGAACAGTTGAGAATCTGTTATTTTCATAAAAAATCATTATTAATGACAGTAGTAGGACCGGATACTACAGCTGAATAAATAGTAATAGGATGGAAGCGTCTGCTTTATCTTTTTGGGACTGGGACAGAAATATCTTCTTTTACAGGTTCCAGGTCTGGTTTTGAATCTTTAATTCTTGTTTGCTGCAATTGTTGTTTGCAATTGATCAGCGACCTGTAGAGTTCATCATTTTTTGTCAGGGCAAAAAAACGACCGCTATTTAATTCTTCCATCCGAAACCGTCCTTTTTTTAACAGTCCTGTTACCTTAAAGATGTTATCCTTGTAAGGAATCTCATCTCCAATAAAAAGTCCTATTTTTTTTAACTCAGGAATAGCCTGCTCAGGCTTGATCTCATTTGCATTTGACTGCTTGATTTCAAGCTTTCTTTCAAAAGTCAATAGGTAGTTTAATATTTTTTCAGCATCTGCGGCGGCAGCATGGATTTCAAAGGGATGATCAGTGAGGAGCTGGATCCAGCTTTTCACATAAGCGGCATGTTGTCCGGGGTCATGTCCTATCTTTAGCTCCTGACCAATGAGCATCGAAGCTATTTCTGCGCGCAGTTCCTCGCGCGCATAAGCTTCTGTACCGAACTTATTGAACAAAGATCTGTCGAGCCTGCTGTTATGGCCTGTCCAGTGCGCCAGTTCATGCAACAGGGTGCCGTAATAGAGGCCTGCGCCTGAAAACTGTTCCTTTAAGGGCATGGTTATCGAATCCGTATGCAGATTGTAGAATGCGCGGTTTCCCATGTTATGAAATAGCTTAGCTTCAGTGAGACTTACGAGTTCTTCTGCCCTTAGAATTGGATCCCAGTCCCGGGCAAGTGCTGTTTCTTTTGCCATTGGCGGGATACCATCGACCTGTTCCGCATTAAATACCCATGCTGCGGTAACAATGGCATGGTCAAGCGGGACAGAAATTTTGATGGGTTTTCCGTTTTCATCCAGTATTTTCTTGCCCTTATCATCCAATTTAGGAATTAGATCCTGGGTTTTTACATACTGGACGAGCCTCGCTTTTTCGCCTTTTCGGACCTGCCAGTCCATAGCTGCAGCCTGCTTGAAAGTCATCCATCTGGGGTCAGCCCTATCGGCTGAAAGCAGTGAAAATATGTTAATACCTTTATAACGCTTTCCGGTAATTGCATTATAAGGAAATTCTAATGTGGCAGAGCTGTCATTCCATGGCTTTTGCCATGGCGCTGTTCCTTTTTTAAGCCTTTCGATCAGATCGGCTGCGACCTGCTCATGGAGCGATTTTATTTTAGGGTTGGCCATCTTGATCCTCCTGTTGACTAGATTTATCAAATTCCTCCATGGGCCATTCATCGGCATAGTCGGTACCGTAAATGACCGCTTCTTCCAGCGAAAGTCCTATTTCTTTCCCTTGGGTATATAACTGGCGGAGTTTACCCATTAGTGTTTCAAAATGTTCTTCCATATTGTTCGTTATTCAGGATCGTCAGTATCCGGTATGGTCAATTGAACGGCGAGCTGCTGGCCTATGGGATAGTTTGCCACCAGCACCTCAGTTTTGGTTTTCTGGTTACCGGCTTTGGCATTGACGGAAATCTTTTGATTGATGGACCATTTCTGCCAGCCATATTTCTTTGTGAAGCGTTTTAAGATAGGCGAGGGGTAAGAGGAAAGCAGAAACTTCCCTTTGATACCACTTAGCAGATTAAGCAGGTCCTCATAGTCTTTCTCTGTGTAACCATCATAATGTCCAAGATCAGAATTAAAGTAAGGGGGATCGCAGTAGAAGAAGCTCTCTGGGGTATCCCTACTTGCGATGACGTATAATGCATCGGCACATTCCAGCTGACAGCGTTGGAGTCTCTGTGCAAAAGTGCGGGTAAAGCCGTGACGTTTGGTATTGATTTTTTTTGTTGTGGTGTTTTTTGACAGATCGAATCCCCAGGTACCATCTAGAATTCCTGCGAAAGACTGTGTGCTCAGTATCCAGACGGCCCAGGCTCTTTTGACCCGGTCAAACATATCGGGATTATTATAGATAAGGGAAGCTTTTCTGTGGAGATCACGGCTGTGCAGGCTCGTACTGATTTCCGCTTCCAGTGCTGAAAAATCTTCTTTGACAGTTCTATAAAAATTGATCAGTTCCCCATTGGTATCATTGATGACCTCTATTTCCGAGGGGCGCTTGGCAAAGAAAATTGCGGCCCCGCCGATAAATGGTTCGCAGTATAAGGTGTGCCTAGGGATGAGGGAAATGATGCGTGAGGCTAATTTCTGTTTACCGCCGTAGTAACTGATGGGCGTTCGTAATCTAATGGTGTGCATAGGATCGGAATATAGTGGGTCAGAGAATATTATCTATGGTGAAATCCAGCGGCACGTTATCCACCAGAAGTGTTACCCTGCATTTTAGGGCCGGTTTGCCCATACTACATACCTTAAAGCGCTGGCCGCTGAGATGGTAGTAAGGGGAAGACTGCTCTAGGTTTAGCGTAGCGAATCCGGATGCCCTGATCCTGTCTATGCGGTTGAATAGTTTCTTCATAGCTAGAAATTTAATGGTAGAGAACGCTCCTGACATAGGGTATTCTGAGTGGGGAATGGCATGGTGGTCAGCAGTTTTTATTAGCAGTGCCAAAACAGCTGCTGACCTTCATGCGCGGGTGTCAAAAGGTGTTCGGGAAGTACCCGGCGCAGAAAAGCACCCGGCGTTAGCGTGGTGCGATGCGCCGGGTACTTCCCGATCTCCTTGCAGACAAGGGATAATTAGCTTAAAAGCATCTTTTTTTGAAATCAGTTGTTTCAATTTTTTCGGTATGATGCCATATATGGGTTCTATTCTGCGGGTTTATCTTCCGCGTTTTCTGTCTGTCTGCTGATCAGGCTCCTGCTCCCAGGGCAGGGCGTGCTCCTGCTTGGCGTTATTTGTAATCACTTGTTCCTGCTTATCACTCTTAGCGTTAACCTGCTCCGGAAATATGGTCTCATGACGGATCTCATTCATATTCTTGTCGTAGATGTCCAATGTTTTCATCTGCGGGTTGGCCGCAATAGAAACAGGGATCGCTTTCTTTACGATCATAAGATCCGTGTGATAGTAGTTCCCTGCCCGCAATGTGCTGAGGACATTTTGTAATTTATCCGGGCTTTCGATGTCCTTGATGGGAAATTTAGCCAGCGTTTTCACCAGGTCATAGCCGTATTCGGGACGGAATACGCGCAGCGGATGATTTCCGTAAGCATCGGTTACATCCAGGTTGAGCTTAAGCCAGACAGGTGTCTTTTGGGACTGCGAATTGCCCTGCTGGGTTTCGCTTTTATTTGTCTTTAAGAATACTTCCTTTTCCAGGGCAAGACCGGATAAGAGTTTATAAGCCTCCAGGGCGGTTATGCGATGATCCCGGGCTAAATCAAATGTCTGCTCACGTACAATCGGATCATTTTTCTTTGTCAATGTGACCTTATAGTCATTGAGAAAATACATATCGCCGTCTTTGGAGCGGTTGAAATTGATCTTAAAGTTCAGATTTTCAGTTCGCTCTGACCCTAGATCTTTGCTTTCAGCAGGTCTCATCTGCGTTGTGATGCCCAGACTAAAGCTTGGCATTTCGCGACGTATCGCTGTTTCGAGTACTTCGTTGAGCTTGGTTCCAAATCCTAGATTTTCCAGCGTTTTCTTTAAATATTCAACATTGTTTTCGTTCATTTTTTTAAGATTTAAATTGTGACATCTGGTTTTACACTATTTTACTTTTGTGCTGCTGGCGAGCATAGCCATAAAGGACACGTAGCCTTTTGGCTTGATGGTCCGAAAGTTTGACCGCATGCCTGTAAGCGTCCGGAACCGGTGCAAAGAAAACCGGTCGGCAGGTGTCCTGAAATCAGAGCTGCGGTATTTAATATGGACTTCACCCTCGATCAGCAGGAAAGAAGCATCCCTATTTATTGCCCAGAGGGCAGTTTTGCAGTCGAACACGCGGCCAGATAGATCGTCATCGAATACAGCAATTATACGTGCGTTTGGGAACCGGTCACGGAGCGACTGTATTTGACCTGCGGAGGGTCTTAGCCCCAGTGCCGAAAAAACATTCGTCCCCGGATTATGGGTCCAGTGCGGATAGAACTGGCAGAAGCAGAGCAGATCGAGCGCCGTATGGAACAGGAAGTGCTGTCTTGCCATATAGGGTTCTACCACGCCGGCTGTTTCCGAAACGGTAACCTTATCAGGAACCAAGCAATCGATCCAAGTGGAGAAATAATCCAGCAGTTTTGGATCAATTTCCTTTAGCAATGGCATGTGTGTTTAACGGGAATTACCTTTCCCATAGGTCTGTTGCTGTTCATTTTCCTGTTTTGGGGTAGGGGCATGCGTGATTTGCTGCGCCCGTTGCATGTCCAACAGTGCCCGCTGATATCCTTCGGTGTAGGGATCCTTCTGTACGGTCTTGCTTCCGAAAAGATTTCGAAGCCCGCGCATCAATAGGTAGGAAATACCACCATCGAGGACGAGGGAATACAAGAGTGCCGTCCTGTTTGAAGTGACACCACTTCGGCTGCTTGCCCGGCGCTGCAGGCGGGTACCATCGGAGAGTTCCACAACTGAGCCATTGCGGTAGTGTTCTTTTTGAAGGTCGGAAAGCTGCTCTCCATTGATTTTTGCGGGTACCCTTACTTTTTCGGGGTCAGAGGAAATAAATTCCCGGGTCTCAGGGTCATATTCAATGATCCATGTTTTTTTCTTGCCATCTGCTGCCTGGTAGGTTTTCTGTACGTGGGTGAGCGTCCCCTGCTCAAGCTGGTCTGCTTCGACATCCAATAGCATCGGATGTTTCTTGATGTCCCGGTAAATGGGATGGAGCTGTACCGACATATGGCCATTCGCATCACGTTGCAGGGACAGCTTGGCATCCATTTTTTGGATATGAATGCCGTCGCCATGTATGTCATGAAGCGAGATGAGGTCCGTCCTGTGGCCGGCGAGTAGGGCGTCCATATCCTCTTTGGACAGATCCGGTTTACCGTTTTTCATCAGGCCGAGTTTCCTTAGGTCCGCCACCGGGATATCAGTTTCTAAAAATGGATTTTCCATAGAAATTTAATTAATGTTTGTTGTTGAGTTTGTCAATAATCCCTGTAAGAATTTCCAGGGATCAATGTATGTTTCTTTGCTACGGATACTGAGATGAAGGTGTTCTCCTGTGCTGCGGCCTGTAGATCCCGTAATTGCAATAGGAAATCCTGCCGGAAGAAGCTGTCCGTTTTTCACGGCTATACGGGAGAGATGTCCATAAATGCTGCAAATAAAACCATGGTCAATGCAGATAAATTTTCCCAGGTTTTTATGATACCCGGTAGATTGAACTCTGCCGGACATGATCGCACGGACAACCTGGGAACGGGCGGGGAGGTCTACACCGTTATGAAAGTGCTGTTTCCCTGTCAGGGGGTGCCTCCGCCATCCGAAAGTCGAAGAGATTTTATAGCCAGCCAGCGGCATGAAAACCTCAGGTTCCCATGGTGCGGCTTCCACCTTAGCCTGTCTTGCAGGCATTAATGGAGCCGAAATGTTTGCGGATGTCAGAACAGTATCAATAGTGGTATACAGTGAGATCTGTTTGGGCGGCCGCTGCTGCGCCAGTACGCTGCCAACAGATATTAGGATGATGACTACTGGGACAATCCACCTTATTTTCATGGAAGCTCTTTTTAACTTGCTTCTCAATATCATGTTTCCATATCTTTTAGGTTAACGGCTTTACCCTGAAATGATGGACGGGGCGGAGTGGAGGGCTTGAATTTTTCCACTACCTGACCGACCTCTTCACTGATCCTGTAGAAGTTCTGCAAAAGAATTTCATCTTTATGGTCTCCAAAGTCATAAAACACCGGAAGTTCGGGATAGGATTCTTCTTCCTTGCGGATATCCTGGAGATCAAGGTCGATGCGGCAATTAACAGCAGTCGTTTCAAATTGCCCCGTGTATCTGTCTACGGCATCCGATGCCAGCAGGCCTACCATTTCACCAGCCCTTAAAGAGGCAATCTTTCCTGCTGGTATCAGGGGTTCAAGTTTTTCATTCAGCGAAACGGAGGTTTTTGACCTATCGATAGAAAGGCTTTCGCCCATCTGCTTCACTTTTCCAAACAGGCGTTCCATCCATTCAAGCCCATCCTTATCACGGATGGAACCGCTGAGGATATTTCCGACGATGGAGGTGATCGTGTCTGCTGTCTCCTTGCCATATTGCTGCCTGAACATGGTCAGCCCCTGAACCCCCAAAATGGCCGAAACGCGGTTACTTCTGGCCTGGGAAATGATATCCTGTACTTTATAAAGGTAAAGGGTTGGAGCCTCATCCACCACTAGGCCTACGGGAATATTGCCCCGGGTGTTGATCAGCTTTGTAATGCGGTTGATGACCACGGAATAGGATGCGGAGTTTGTGCTCTGGGTATTGGGGTTACTTGCCAAAATGAGCATTGACGGCGCATCGGGGTTGCTGATTTTAAGGTCAAAATCGTCACCTGAGAATACCCAGAAGGTTTCTTTGGTTGCCAGACGGCTGATAAAGATCTTTAGGGTACCGACCTGCCCTTCGAGCTGATCAAAAGCCCGGGCTTTAAATGCTGTCATAAAAGGCGAAAGCAGTGATTCAAGTTCCCTGTTGCTGAAGAGTACCGTGAATATTTCTTCATAAGAACGGTTAAGAAAAGCAAGCACATGGGGAAAGCTGGAGTACCTGCCATCCTCATGTTTACTGAAAAAATAAATACAGGCGGCCAGAAAATTTACTGCGGACTGCGTGAAGAACTGATCACTGCCGGAAGCTTTATCCCCTTTTTTCATCGCCTCAACGAGTGCTTCAGCGGTTTCGGAGGCTTCTGCCAGCGTCTGAAGATAATCGCTGCGCCATGGGTTGATGCGCCTGCTTTTTTCAGGCTCGGTCAGGTTAACGACATGGAATTTGTAACCTTTGAGTTTACCCTGTTGTTTGCCTAGCAGGTAATGGTAATAAGTGACCTGACCAAGGTCGGGGAACTTGAAATCAAATACGCAGAGTGTCCACTCCAGTGCCACCAGCTGACGGATGATGGGCATGAAAATCGAAAAGCTCTTGCCCGATCCGGGGGTACCGATCACCAGGCAGCCCCTAAATAGATTTTCGATGACGATGAACCCTTTGCGTACTTTTTTCTTAAAGTAGAAAAGCATGGGGATGTTGACCGCATATGGTGTGATTTTAGGTTTTGTGGGCTGCATAAATGATTCCTCTTCCACATTCCATCGGTCCTTGCCGAGTTTGGAGCTGATAATTTTGGAGACGTTGTCCAGCGCGATATGTAGCAGCAGTGTACTTACAATGCTAGAAACGATATAACCGAGGTCATACCAGCTGGTGTAGGGAAGAGGGAAAATACCCTGCTTCCCGTAACACCAAAGGCAGAGCGGAAGAAATAAAATTCCAGCAACAAGCGGATAGACAATCGCATTTTTTGGATTGAGGTCTTTTTCTTTTCTACTGAGCGTACCGATAGAAACCAGGCAGATCAGGATCAGGGTGAAGAGCTTGCTGTTGAGCGGATCGTGGTAAATAACGATCCGTGCCATCCGCTCAAGAAAGTGAGAAAAGCCATAGCGTTCACTGAGCGGATGGCCGATGATCTTCTCTGCGTAAATGAACATCAAAATATCAATGCCTACGGAGAGATAAATGCCGAATTGTAGGAAACGGTGTGTTGCCTGCTGTTCTTTGGATTCTTCCATAAGTTGTTTTGTATTAAGAAAGCAACCCTAATGGGAGCAAATAGATTTTACTTAAATGGTTGGTGAACGAAGGCTTAAGAATTGCCGGCCAATAGGTGTGATTAAATTCCCATACCCGGACGCTGCTGCCTGTCGAGCCGTTCGATCTGATAATCGATCCAATCCTGCACGCTGAACACGATTGCTTTTGAAATCTTGTCGTGTGTCATGGCCCAGTCGAGCGCTTCCTGTTGCAATGATGCTTTACCGGTGGTATGCAACTGGTACATTTCCAGGATGTCAACCACTTCTGAGGGATCCATATCCAGTTCATAAATGTCTTTGCGCAGTTTTTCCATGAGGACTTCGGGTGGGACAAGCATCAGAAGCGCATCGTTTGTATAAAGTCCGAGCATCTGATTTTGAAACAGGACGTAGGAAGACCAGTCTTCGTAAAGAACATGATTGATCGCTCCAAAACGGCCCTGCATATGTATGGGATCACTGGTCAGTTCAGGGTGGATCATGACCGTGGTACCAACTAAGTTTTCCATCTGATTCTATTTTACTTAGGTTTATAATGTCCGTATATCAATGCCCCGTTAGCTTATTTAGAAGCTGTCAGCCTCCAAAATATCACGGTATCTGATCTTTAGGGTTACAGTCCGTCCGGAGATCTGTTTCTCTGAAAGTTCCACACTGAGGATCTTGCTGGCTGGAAAGGTTGCCTTTTTTAGTACATATATATTCCGGTAGGATCGTTTGAAGGAACCGGTTGGATAGAGTTGCCATATTGGTCTGATCTCAACGGACTGCACATTGGTGGCCTTGGTAATCTTTTTGTCCTCGATTTTGAAGCGCAGTTCATCGATATCATAAGCAAGGTTGGTGCTATTGTGATAGGTGATGTCCAGCAGCACTAGGTCACCCAGGGTATAAACATGGTTCAGTTCTGCCCTTATACCATACTGTTTCGCTTTTCGTACAGCAGCAGGATTGCGCATGGCCAGCAGGCTCAGCGCGTGGCTGCGCAGCTCGGGAGTACTGATTTCAACAGGCAGATGGAGCGGACGGATATGCTGGGGCAGGATATCATAACTTGCGGCAAGTTTATTGCCGCGGGTGGCAGTCGCCGATAGAAGTTGATATTGGGCGATAAAAGTCTGACCGATCACGGTGACGACGCCCAGGTTGTCTGCTCCTGAAGAAAGATTGCCCGTAGAATCGGGCACCCATTTTAGCCTGAGGACATTTTCTTCGGGCAGGTCCCCGGCAATGGCGTGGGAGGATATGTCTACGTAACGGATCGGTTCGGGAGATATAATATGCAGTGAGCTCGTGCTGTCCATGGTAATCTCGGGAAGCTGGGCACGATAGGTTCCGGCATCCTGTTGTGCAATGAGGTTGAGCCCCGCTAACAATAGCGACAGGAAAAAAATCAATTTCTTCATTTAATGTGTTGTTAATAGGTTTTGTTATTATTCTTTAGTTGCTGGCGATCGATCAGGTAGATCAATGTATTGTATTTGATTTTTACCTTATTCTGACGAACCATCTTATTGATCGCGGTGCTTGTTGATTGAAACATTTTTTGCACCAAGCTCATCACCAGCTGACTGTTGTTCTCGGCTACCTGTTGCAGGTTAATCCCCTGGCTGGCATTGCCGCCCAGTTCTTTTGCAAATTCCCGAAATGCCGATGCCGGTACATACAGTCCGGGAAGACCATCATGGTCATAGACATCGAGCTGTACCGGGAGGATGTGCTGTCCTTTCATGATGGACGATATGGAAAGATTTACGCGCTGTCCTGAAAAGCCTGTTATCAGCGCATAGATATAAGTCCCTTTTTTGATGAGAAATTTTCCCGCCATCATATCTTCCAAAAGTCGGATCCTTAAGCGGGAACCGGCATATCCTTTGATGTCCTGATCGATCATGGCGGTGATAAAGGTCTCATCCTTCTCGGGGGTTACCGTATTAAATATAGCGGCGACGGAAGATGCTTTATTTACGGAAAGGGGAGCTTGCAGTTGCTGCTGCTTTTCTAGCTGCTGTGATTTTTTGATGCGTTGCTGCTCCTGCTTATATTCAGGATCGTTTGCCTTGCCCATACTGTCCACCAGTTCCATCTGTTTTCTAAATAGCTCCATGGGATCGGGCTGGGAAAATTGGGTCTGTGGAGCAGAGCGCTGAACGGGCTGCCTTGCGGCGGCAAGTGCATCTGCCAGTGCCCTGTCCTGCTCGTCCGATGAGCTACGTGCCTGTGGCCGTCGGCCTGAAGCAGAGAAAGATCGGGGAGCAGCCCCGCCATAGCGACCTTTGAGCTCCCGGTCTATGGAGTCAAGCATTTTCTTCTCCCTGTCGTTATAGGGATTGACGAGCGGCTGTGATGCCGATTCTTCCTCGAGCAGATGTCCTATGGCGGTATAACCATCGGCCTGTTTATATTGGTTTCGGTAAGCTTCCAGCTTATCAGAAAGGCTCCGGTTAAGAACCTGCTCGGATACGTTCGCTAATCCGGTCTGTAAGGAGTCCTTTCCTGCCTGTGCCGGTTGAGGTTTGCCGAAGCTGCTTTTATAGGCATAATAAAATATGCAGAGAAATGGGATGAAGATAAGAGGCAGCACGTAACGCGGTTTTCTAAAATCTATTTTCATGGGGTATTATTTTGGTGATAGATGGTTTTCTGGAGCTGCTCAAAACGTTTGAGCGCATCTGTGAGCCGGATGCTGTCCGAAGTATCCAGGCTTTCTTTAGCAATTATTGTAGCGATAGTATCCTGGATCGCTGTGACCTGCTGCAAGGCATCATAGGCCCCCAAAACACCTGGGAGTCCGCTGAGTGTACCGCTTGCAGGTGCTTTAGGAAAAACAGGTATGCGATGTGTTGCACTTTTACGCATAACGGTAAAAGCAAGAATTCCTGAGGCAAGCAAGCAGATCAGCATGCCGCTGAGAAAATATAGGGGATAGCGCTGCAGAAAGCCACGTACAAAATTTCGGGCCTGCTGTAATTTCTGCTGCAAAAAAAATATGTGGTCGGCAGAAGACCGGGGATTAAAAGGTGTTTTTTTGGACATTTTGCAGATCTTTATTTTCGAGTGTTTTCCATCTTGTGATCAGTACCGCGTGCGGATTGTTCTCTGAGCGTAATTCAAGATCGCTGAGATAACCTTCGGTAATCAGGGAACGGGTGATGGCAGAGCTGCGACGGTCAATCTTCTGCGTGCCGTAGTAGCGGAAATAACGCTTGGGCATATCCAGGTAGATGCTATCTGTCCGTAGCGTCAGCACCGCGCTTGAAGAGAGGATGGAGCTGAAAAAACCTTTCTCCTTCAAATTGTTGTATTGCAGGGCTCCGCTTTCATCGATGAGGTACATGGCCTGCTTCATCTGGTATTCGATAAACCTGTCGTCAGGCGTCAGGGAGAAAAATAGGCTATGGAAACGTGCGATATGGGAACGGTACTCGGCCTCACGGTTCATCTGCACATCTGTCTGTCTTGCGGAGAGGGGTATGTTTGCAGCATCCATGATATAAATACTTTTGCGGGCACTTGCCACCTGACGATAAGCAAAAAAGGAGACCGACAGCACCATCAGTACCGCTGCAATAAGACAGCCGGCCGATAGAACGGTTGCCAGGCGGACTTTGGATTCTATATTCTTTATGATCATTTTGTATTGTTCTATTTTAGTTTCATCAATAGCGCCATTGCCTTGCGGGACATGCTTGAAGCGCCCCTTCCCATGGTAGAGGCCGCGGAGGATATGCCACTGGTGGAAATAACCCAGGTGGAGATACTGGGAACGGTGAGCATGGTCAGCGCGCCGATAACGAACGTAGCGATAACCATTCCGAATGAAAATACCCCGAAGGTCATGTATGTCGCAAGTTTCCCTAGATCGGGCCCTGATGTTCCCAGCAGCGCCTGATAGCGGGTGATTTCTGCCTCCAGGGCATAATGTTGAAAGAGGGAAGCGATATACATCACCAGATAGGCAATACCCGAATACAGATTGACGGCAACAAAACGAGCGATCCATGTCGAAAAAGAATCACGGAATGCAGGCAGGATACTGGATGCTACTGAAAAGGGACCGAGTATGATCAGAATGGTGGAGAATATAATCTGAATGATAAAGATAACATACACCGATATTCGCAGCAGCCAGATAGCCAGTGTTTCAAATATCGAAGTGACCAATAAGACCAGATTGGCCTGGAGGCGGTTGCGCATTTCGACAATCGGGTTCCAGACTTCCGCAAAACCTTCTTTTACGGTAGATTTGACCGAATCCCATGCTCTTCTGTACCAGACGTCGGCTTCCGTTTTTGCTGTTTCGGTCTGCGCCTGAACAGTAAAAAGCTGGTCAGAGAGATCGACCATCAATTTGGCGCGCTGGACACGCAGGTCATTTACTTCGGTCTGGCTCCCATCGAACATCGCTTCCGTCTTACTGGCGATGATATCAGTCGGATAAGCTATAACGCGCGTAAAAGTTGGCCACCAGAGGATTACCATGGCGAGGCCAAAAGGCCTTAAAAGGGGCATAATTTCGAGCTGCTTATCGCCGGCCATCATTTCATAGATCTTTATACTGAAGAAAATAAGCATAAAAATAGCGCAGAGTGCCTGTGCATCAGCGATGAAAGCATCGTAATGCGTCCAGATGGTTTCCTTCATCTGTTTGAGAAAGTGCATCATGCCCGATTCATAGACACCGTCACCCTGAAGGAAGTTGAAGGTATCTTTAAAGGAGTCCGGCACAGAAACGGGCTGTCCCTGTGCCAGGAAATTTGAGGTGAGCGTTGTTATCAGGTTCATGGGGTTTAATTTTAGAGTTTGGACTTTTGGAGTACATCATCCGCGATCTGGAAGTCTGTCCGCCCGAGGGGAAGTACGATAGGATGGCCTGACTGCTTAGCTTCTGCGTTTGTGCGGGTCAGGGATAGGAACAGTTTAGCGCGCTGCTTTTTTGCGTCCCATGCAGCATAGAGTTTCCGGTATTCCCCCAGCATCCGGTGGTAGGCGATGATGCGCGACCCGCGGTCCAGGTTTGTTGTCCTGGCAATTTCAAGGCGTTCAGCAAGGGCAGAACTTTCTTCCAGGTACCAGTCCAGCGTGCCGGTGCGTATCAGGTAATCTTTCACCGGTTGTTCCGTTCCTGAAAGCGCCAAGTCGGAAGAGATCTGGAATAAAGGCTGAAACTCTTTGCTGTAATAGAGCTGCCATAAGGGATCTGCCTGGGACAGCGCTCCTGCATAATTGACCATTTCAGTCAGGGCGGTATTGCGCAGCGTATCGGCATGTTTTTTATATTCCTCTTCGGTATGCTGCATGGCCGCGACAAGGAGTAAACGCTGGGTCTGGGCGCCAGAGCTGCTCAGGGGGCGGAGATCGTTTTTGGGGTAGTTGGGGTGCCATGCCCAGGTCAGCCAGTAATTGGGGTTGAGGCCAAGAAAACCTTTGGTCGGGGTAAACTTTTTTTTGTCCCACTGTTTGAAAACCATGCGTTCCTGTTGGTTTACGATGTGCTGGTCTGTCAGCCGGCGGGCGTTCTGCGCCACCCCCGGGGCCAGTGAAAGCAGGGCCATGCCAGCGAAAAGGATAAGCTTTATTTTCATAGGTCATTCTTTTATGATCTTGATTTTATAGATGATGTCATCAGCCAGGCGTGTATCCCGGTTAACAAATCCTTGATAAGGGTTTAGCATTCGTAGCATGCCGAGTATTTTAGCCCTTTCCATCGACCTGTGCATACTAAAGGCGAGGGCGCGCATAACCCGCAGCTCAAGTACGACCTTACGGAGAAGGGCATCGCGTTTTTCATAATCCATCAGTATGTCGCTGCCTTCCTTTAAGATAAAGTCAGATACTTCCATCGCCAGGCTGACCCCGCGACTTTTCATATGGGCAGCGACATCTTCTGCGAAAAGCAAAAGGTGGGGAGAACCTTTTGCAGTTTGGATCATCAGCTCGCACTCCCGGATGATCTCGCTTGCCATACCGCCGATCTGACCAGCGGTGAGACCCGTGCGCAGGATACCATTGACCTCAGCCAATGAGCGGTAGATCATATCCTGCACAAGTATGACCGAGGTTATGTTGATCTTGATGTCATCGAGTTTTTGATTTATTTTACCCAGATAGCTGTTATGTGTGGTTTCTGCTGCATACCGTACGGCTGCATTTTCATTGATAATAGCAAGATGCCTGCTATCACTGATAACGGTGGCGCCCTGACCATAGACTGCCGTGGTCATCAGAACCAGCCAGAAGGGCAGGAGAATGGATGTTCTTATTTTCATTGCCTGATCTGTTTGAGTTTTGCCAGAATGTCATTGATCAATTCCCGGTCCCGGTTGACAAAGCCTCCGAAGGGATTCATGGAAGCAATCATTTTTTTTCTTTTCGAATACTGCATATTGACTGCCAGTGCCCGGGATGTCCCTGCTATGCGCTGGAGTTCGGTGAGCACGTGTTCAAAGAGCATTTTGCGGTCGCTCGCTTTCATCTGGTTTAAATCCCCCAGGCTAATGGCGAGGGCATAAAGGTATCTGCTGAGCATGTAGGCCCGGTCAGCTAAATCAGCTTCCGTCGCATAGGCCATGGCGATGAGCAGGGCATCATCTGCTGCAAGCTGGACGATTTTGCGCTGGTTTTCGGTGATTTCTGAAATCAGGGGGGCGGCCTGTATTCCGATCTTGGTAGCGTCAATGGCAAACCCGAGCAGCTGAAAACGCTGTTGCAAAGTGCGGTACTTTTGTTTTAAAGCATCCATTTTTGAGCGGTTGACCTCTTCGTTTGCCGAGGCCTCGGCCTGTTTATCGCGGGCCGTTGACTGCCGCTCATGTTCATCTTTGCTATGCTCTACCAATTGATGCAGCAGTTCAACGTTCAGCTGTGCATGGCTTTTTTGGGAAATGAAGAGGAAGGATAGGGCAAAGACGAGTATTGCTTTCATGGCTTGAGGTATTTAGCATTGCGGACGATATCATCGGCAATGCGTTTATCAATATTGATAAATCCTGCATAAGGGTTGAGCGAATTTAGGATTCCGCGCTGCTTTGCCCAGTACATCGTGCGGTACATGCCGTAAGCAACTCCGCGCAGGATGGTGAGTTCCGTAACGATCCGGTTGAGCAGCTTGGCACGTTCGCCGGAATCCATTAGGTTCCCTTTCCCACCATGCATGATGAACGCACTGACTTCTGTTGCGAGCGCCGTTGCCCGGGTTTTAAACTCCCTTGCGCCCTGCTCAGCAAAAAGCAGCAGTACGGGATTTGTTCCGGCAATGCCCAGTGCCCTGTTGACATCGTGCACGATGTCAGCGCTGATGTCGGCAATATCCTTGACCGCCAGCAGATTTCGCATGACGGCAGATACTTCACTTAGCCCTTTGTATATTTTATCCTGCAGATCATTAACAATGACGAGCTGTCCGGTTACAGCAAGCTGACCGCGCTGGATCAGGGTGAGGTTATTGTTTGTGGTATTCAGCTGCCCATTTATGACCGCAGCATGCGCAGCTGTTGCGGCTGCTACGGCAGGATCTACATAGATCTGCGCCTGCAAATGGTACCCTAGTAGGAGGAATAGCAGAATTAGATATAATTTTCCCATGATATAAAGATGTTAAGGTTAATACCCCTGTTAAGCTGGCAGTGGTCTGCCGATCTGATTGATCTTGGATACAAATGCGCCCAACTGGAGTCCGCTGGCTTTCATATCGCTTACAAAAGCTTTCAGTCCCTGCTGATAATTGCCATGCTGGCCTACATAGATCTGTACCGCATTTTTTTCAGGTTTTTCGGTGGTGTAGCAGTAGGATAAGAACCCGGCGCCTTGCCATATTGACTATGGTAGGTTTCCAAGAACTCTCCCCCGAACCGTACGTACCTGTCTCCAGGTATACGGCTCTCCATCAATTTATTCAGTCTAACTTGCCTGCGTGTATCTTAT
>Ga0209934_1000443_pt1 | contig 65035 bp, 44 predicted proteins | sample ThiBiot_750_plan_2_FD_183950 | JGI IMG/M metagenome (GOLD analysis project Ga0209934, IMG submission 183950) | Wastewater bioreactor microbial communities from Cape Town, South Africa - Thiocy_expt_750_plan (SPAdes) | ecosystem: Engineered > Bioreactor > Thiocyanate-remediating >...
CTGCGGAATCTTTCAATGCCAAGATTAAAGCATTTAGAGCTACGCTCAGAGGAGTAAAGCATATACCCTATTTTTTATTTAGATTAACGAATATTTATGCCTAGTCCACAACTTTTAGGGAAGAGCCTTTATTATTCCTGTTTTGTTTCCTATTAACCACAGGAAATATTTATGCTCAAACGAAAACTATTTCAGGAATTATAAAGGACGAAGCCAATGAACCGCTGATTGGCGTTACTGTACAAATAAAGGGAACAAACAATGGTACTATTACCGATATCGATGGTAGATATACTATTGCAGCTGCTACAGGCAATGTTTTAGTATTTACGTATGTGGGAATGCAAACACAAGAAGTAACTGTTGGCTCACAAGCAAGTATCGATGTAGTTATGAAAAACGACAGTCGGATGCTTGCCGAAACAGTCGTGATCGGTTATGGTAGTGCAAAAGCAAAAGACTTGACATCTCCTATTGCTACGATTAAGGGGGATGATGTCAACAGGCATCTTACAGCATCGCCGATGCAAGCAATGCAGGGTAAAGTACCCGGACTACAGGTAATCAACACCGGTCAACCGGGAAGTTCGCCTAAAGTACGTATCCGTGGTGTCGGAAACTATGATGATTCTAAAACCGGACCCTTGTATGTTGTAGATGGTATGTTCTTCGATAATATCGACTTCTTGAATAACAGTGATATCGAAAACATGAGCGTACTCAAAGATGCTTCTTCTGCTGCTATTTATGGAGTACGTGCAGCGAATGGAGTTATCATTGTGACAACGAAAAAAGGCTTGACAGACAGAAAACCTCAGGTTACTTACGATGGTTACTTTGGTTTGCAAAAAGCTTCTAACCTGGTAAAGATGGCTAACTCTCAGCAATATGCGACAGTGATGAAAGAAATCGGTAATACAAATACTATCGATCAGTCTATCGCTAAGTTTGGTGGTGCTAATGGTATTCCCGCTGTAAATACCGATTGGTATGACGAAATATTGAGAGTAGCACCTATGCATAGCCATGCTATAAATGTTAACGGAGGTGGAGAAAAAACAACGTATTCAATCGGTATTAGTTACTTGAACCAGAAAGGTATCTTAGATAGCGACAATGGTTATGAGAGATTAAATATGCGTTCTAAAGTAGATATAGGTATCACCAACTGGTTGAAAGTAGGAGGTAGCTTTATTGTTGTAAACAGTGATCAAAAGCTTGCAAATAACAGTGCTTTTGGTAATGCGTATACATCACCTTCTATATATCCGGCTTATGATGCGAATAATAGCATTGCATCTCCTACCAAATATGGATCGGCACAAGATGTAGGGCTAACAAACTACTTTTGGAATCCGGTGGCTATTGCTGATTATTACAACAACAAAGTGGGGGTGACAGAAGTTCTTCCGGCACTTTACATGGAGTTGTCTTTCTTAGAAAATAAGTTGACATTCAGAACTTCTTACAATCAGGATTTGTCTTTCCAACGCAATCGTTTATTCTTACCGATATATACCGTTTCGGCCAGTCAACAAAATAAGAAAACACAGTTGACTAAATCTCAGAAATATACAAACAATTGGTTGATAGATAATATCCTGACATATAGAGACACTTTTGCTGAGAAACACAATGTGACTCTGATGGCAGGTAATTCTATAAGAAAAGAGAGATGGGAAAGAATGCGCTTGCAAGGCGAAGGTATCCCTGATGGAAGAGACGAGTACTGGTACTTACACAACGGTTCTATTATCGAGCAAGGAGCAGATGCCGATACTTGGTACGACAATGCAGAAGAAAATAGAGGCGCTTCGTTTTTCGGACGTTTGATGTATGACTATGCAGGCAAATATTTATTATCTGCTACATTCCGTGCCGATGGTAGCTCTAAGTATCAACAAAAGTGGGGATATTTCCCTTCTGTAGGTCTTGGATGGGTCCTTTCGGAAGAAAACTTTATGAAGAATCAGAAAGTATTTGACTTCCTGAAATTAAGAGGAAGTTGGGGTATGCTAGGTAACGATAAGATACAACGAAATGATGGATTTGCTTCCATTACACAAGAAACCGGATATTTCAACGGACAGATTATGCCGGGTACATCCAGCCTTTCGTTCTTCTCTTCTCTGAAATGGGAAAAAGTAGAAGAATTGGATTTTGGTTTGGACTTTACTGTTCTGAATAACCGTTTATCCGGAGAACTTGATTATTACAAACGTACTACAAAAGATGCTGTGTTCTTGAAGACACTTCAGTTAGGAGCCGGATCATTATTAATGAATAACGGTGAGATCCAAAACTCGGGTTTAGAAGTTTCTCTAAACTGGGAAGACAAGATCGGACGTGATTTTACTTACAATGTTGGTGTAAATATGTCGACTTTAAAAAATAAAGTCACTCACCTTGATGGTTTGGAACGCATAATTACATCCGGAGACTATGGCCGTATCAGACAGATTGGTCAGACAGTAGACTCATACTATGGATATGTAATGGAAGGTATTTATCAGAATCAGGCAGAAATTGATAATGATAAAACTTTAACAGATATTGCCAGCAAACCGGTTCCGGGAGACATTAAGTTTAAAGATATAGATGGTGACGGAAAACTGACAGACCAAGACAGAACATTGCTCGGTTCTCCACTGCCTAAGTTCTTCTTGGGTGGTAATCTCGGGTTCACCTACAAGGCTTTTGACTTTAGTACTGCATTCCAAGGACAGTTTGGCCATAAGATCTTGAATCAGAAACGGTTCTTGAGACAAAAACAAACTGATATAAATTTCGACGAAGATATCGTTAAAAACCGTTGGACAGGTGAAGGCTCTACAAACAAATATGTTTCAGGTGCAGCTTTGGGACATACATGGACATATAGCCGCTTCAACTCATTCTTTGTTGAAAGTGCCAATACATTTACGATTCAGAATATACAGTTGGGATATACTTTCCAGAATATTTTCCCTCAGAGTGGAAACAAATCTAGCTTAAGAGTAAGTTTTACGGCAGAAAGACCATTCAACTTCTTCTCCTATAATGGATTTACTACAGACGTGGCTGATGGAATAGATAACGATGTTTATCCTTTAACCTCAACTTACAGTATTGGTTTCAGATTGGTATATTAATTAAAGAAATAAGAAATTATAGTTATGAAATTTTATATATACATTATATCAGCATTATTGTTATTAAGCAGTTGTAGCGACTGGCTAAATAAGGAACCCGAAAATGTATTAGATGTCGAGGGACTTGATTATACTCTGACCGAAAATATGAACCAGCCGCTAATCGGTATCTATGCACGTATGCGTGGAGGAAGTGGACTTAGTTTCTGGGGAAGACTTGGCCTACTGAGCGTAAGAGGTGATGATATAAATAAAGGTTCTTCACCTTCCGATCAGGGAGAGTTAAACTATGCAAAGTCATTCGAATACAATCAGCTTGGTGGATATTGGGCATTAAACTCATCATGGACAGGATTATACAATTTGGTGTTGAGTTGTAACTCTGCTTTGGTAGACCTGAATAGATATAACGAGTATACAACAACTGAGGCTGATAAAAAACTGAATACTCAATATCAGGCAGAGGTACGTTTTATCAGAGCTTTTGCTTATTTTCAGATAACCAGATTCTGGGGCGATGCATTGCTTGTTACTGATAACAAAGAAGTATTAGGTACACTTAATGTTACCCCTCGGGCTGATATCTACAAGTTTATTAATGATGAGATGGATTTCTGTGAAGCCAATCTTCCGGCTTTACGTCCTAACGAAATGCCTCTGAAGGGTCAGGTTACTAAATATACGGCTTTGGCACTGAGGGCGAAAGCAAACTCTGATATCAACAATTGGGATGCTGTACTATCTGCTACAAATGAGATTATCAACAGTAACAAGTTTGAGCTTTATCCTGATTTTTATGATTATTTTAAAAAACCGGGATGCTTATCAAACGAAAATTTATTCGAACTACAATATGGTTTGGTTGGTAGCACAGCAATAGAGTCTGATGCGTGGTTTGCATTCCAAGGTCCAAGAAATGGATTTGTAGGAACAAATATTGAAGGGGGCTGGGGCTTCATGGTTCCTAGTGCTTCTTTAGAAAAACTATTCCAAGACAGGGGTGAGACCGTACGTAAAGAAACTACTTTCTTGTATGCCGGATCTACAACCAAGGAAGGTGATGTGCTAAAACCAAGTACAGCAGCAGACGGAAACGATAGAGTATTTAATGGGAAAGTATATTTACCTAGCACTCAGCTTCCGGAAGGAAGAACAGGGTATGGATTTGGTAATAACATCCGTGTGATGAGATATGCAGACATCCTTTTATTGAATGCCGAAGCAAAAGTTCGTAAAAATGAGAATGGGGATACTCCTTTCAACTTGGTGAGAACCAGAGCAAAAATGCCAACATTGACTAATGTTACATTGGATCAGATTTTGGAAGAAAGACGAGTTGAATTAGCGTGCGAATGGGGCGAACGATTCTTCGATCTTGTTCGTACAGGTAAGGCTGCCGGAACACTTCCTGGATTTACAGAAGGTAAGTCCGAATTTTATCCGATACCTCAAGCTCAGAAAGATTTGAATCCAAATCTTAAATAAGAAACTATCAGGAGAGGATACTCAGTACTTGAAAAGGTGCTGGGTATTCGTCTCTTCTTGTACTGAATATATTGTAATGTGTAAGTTTTTATTATCAACGTAAATGCCATATCATGAAATTAAGAATAATCTTCTGTCTGTTAGTTATAAGATGTTTATCTGCTCCCGCGCAAGAACCGGAATACGATCACATTTTTTTTGACAATGGTTTGATGGCAGGGCGTTACTATTACAGTAAAGCCGATTATACATCTCCTAGCTATATTCAGAATATAGAAAATAAACTACCGGTATCCGAAAAGGAATACTTTACAGCAAAAAACTCACTGCTATTAAACTATGTGTCTGCACCTAATGGAAGCTGGTCGGCGTCGATTCTTTATCATGATTGGCGGGGAAAAGACTTTGTGAAAGAGGGCAAATCTCTGGACTTTAAATTATTTATGAAATCGGGAACAGAAGCAGAAGAATTACCTCTTATTGCAATAGGTGCTATTAACAAGAAAGAAACAACTACATCGTCCTTTATCAACCTTAACGACTATATATCTCAATTCAAACAAGAGGAATGGGTATCAGTATCCATCCCTCTATCTGAATTTAAAAATTTAAGCTACACAAATACAAAGGAAATAAAAGAAGTTCTTTTCAAACAAAATTCACAAGACGGAAAAGAACATACTTTATATATAGATCAGGTAGAATTAAGTCCTATCCAAAAAACTGTTTCAAACGTGATAGTCCCGGCGATAAAAGCAAAGGCCTATGAGCGTCATGTAGACTTGTGGTGGGATAAATCAGGATTGGAAAATATAAAATATATCAAAATATATCGCTCCGAAGATGGGAGAGAGTTCAAGCAGGTAGGCATACAATATCCTTATACAGGACGTTATGCAGATTTCACAAACGAACCGAATAAGACATTCAGCTACCGCATTGCTTGTGTAAATTATGACTACTCCGAATCACAACCATCTAATATCGTAGAAGCAACAACCCGCTATATGACTGACGAGCAGCTTTTGGATATGGTGCAGGAAGCCTCGTTCAGATATTATTGGGATGGTGCAGAACCAAATTCAGGACTAGCCCTCGAAAATATTCCGGGACGCAGAAATATGATTGCAACAGGAGCTTCTGGTTTTGGGATGATGGCAATTGTAACCGGCGTAGAGAGAGGATATATAACTCGGGAGGAAGCCATACAACGATTCAAAAAAATAGTCGCATTTCTCGACAAAGCCGAAACTTTTCATGGAGGCTATGCTCATTTTATAGATGGAACAACAGGTAAAGTGGAACCATTTTTCGGAATGCGTGACAATGGAGCCGATATGGTAGAAACATCCTTTTTGTTTCAAGGGCTATTAACAGCCCGTCAATACTTTGACAAGAACAGTGATGATGAGAAATACATCCGAAATACAATCACCAAACTATGGAAAAATATAGAATGGGATTGGTTCAAAAAGACAAAAGATAGTAAATATTTATATTGGCACTGGTCTCCCGATCAGGAATGGGTGATAAACCACAATCTTATCGGCTGGAACGAGACAATGATAACTTATTTGCTGGCAATAGCCTCACCAACCCACGGTATAGGCAAAGACATGTATTATTCGGGATGGGCTAGTCAGGAAAAGCTGGCGCAGGATTATCGTGCCGACTGGGGACAAACACGTGATGGGGCAATGTACTCGAACGGAAATACATATTTCGGAGTAAAACTCGATGTGGGAGTGTCTAATGGAGGACCATTGTTTTTCATTCACTATTCCTACTTGGGGCTTGATCCGCACAAGATAAAAGATAAATATGTTTCTGAAAACTACTTCGAGAACTTTCGGAATATAGCTCTTATAAACTACCGTTACTGTGTAGAGAATCCTAAAAAGAATATCGGATATGGAGTAGATAATTGGGGGCTTACGGCGAGTGACGGACCTTGGGGTTATCGTGCCGCCGAACCGGTAGATCATCAGGATGTGGGAACGATGGCACCGACAGGGGCTTTGGCCTCATTCCCTTATCTGCCAGAGCAATCGATGGCGGCATTGAAGAATTATTATCGTAATTATGGTTCTTTCTTGTGGGGTGAATATGGTTTCCGTGATGCGTTCAATCTGAACGAGAATTGGTGTGCTAACATTTATATGGGGCTTAACCAAGCTCCGGTAACGGTGATGATAGAGAATTACCGTACAGGACTTATTTGGAATTTGTTTATGAAAGATCCCGATGTTCAGCGAATGGTAAAAGAAGTGTTTATTAAATAAATTGAAGATGAGATTGAATTGGATTACATCTTTTGCTTTGCTCTGTCTGCTTATACTTACGGGCTGTGGTAAAGACAAAGATCAGAGGGATGCTGAGGTGGATAAATTTGTTGATGACTTGCTTAGCCGAATGACTCTGGAAGAAAAAATCGGACAAACGGTTTTATATACCAGCGGTTATGATGTTATAACAGGCCCCACAGTTGACCCAAACTACAAAGAATACCTTAAGAAAGGAATGGTTGGAGGTATCTTTAATGCTGTGGGTGCGGACTATACACGTAGTCTGCAAAAAATAGCTGTCGAAGAAACTCGTTTAGGTATTCCTCTCATCTTTGGTTACGATGTGATCCATGGGCAGCGAACTATCTTTCCTATTCCCCTTGCCGAGTCATGTAGTTGGGATCTCGAAGCGATGGAACGTTCTGCTAGAATCGCCGCTTCCGAGGCTACAGCCGAAGGTATAAACTGGATATACGCTCCGATGGTCGATATCTCTCGTGATCCTCGTTGGGGACGTGTAGCCGAAGGAGCGGGTGAGGATGTTTACTTAGGCTCATTAATCGCTGCTGCACGTGTGAAAGGGTTTCAAGGAGATAATCTATCCGCTGTAAATACTGTAGTTGCCTGTGTGAAACATTATGCCGCTTATGGGGCGACTATGGCAGGGAGAGATTACAATACAGTAGATATGTCTCTCAATGAACTGTGGAATACATATCTTCCTCCATTCAAGGCTGCGCTCGATGCAGGATGTGGTACGATAATGACATCGTTTAATGATTTGAACGGAATACCAGCCACAGGGAATAAATACTTGCTGAAGGACATTCTTCGTGATAAATGGAATTTCAATGGATTTGTAGTTACAGACTATACCTCTATCAATGAAATGATACCGCACGGATATGCTAAAGATGAGAAGTATTCTGCTGAAATAGCGATGAATGCGGGTGTAGATATGGACATGCAGGGAGGTGTGTATATGAATCATCTGAAAACTCTTATAGATGAAGGAAAAGTTTCGGAGAGAGATGTAACCGAGGCGGCTCGGGCAATTCTGAAAATAAAATATAAGTTAGGACTGTTTGAAGATCCGTATAGATATTGTGACGCCAACAGAGAGAAAACCGATATTCTCACGCCTGCAAATAAAGAGGCTGCCCGGGACATGGCACGCAAATCGATAGTTCTCTTAAAGAATGACAAGCAGATTTTACCATTGAAAGAAAATAAGAGAATAGCACTGATTGGCCCTTTGGCGAAAGATAAGTATGAAATATTGGGTTGTTGGTCTGCAATGGGAAATCGTGATACGATTCCCGTAAGTGTGTATGATGGTTTGGTTGAAGCCATCGGTAAAGACAAAATCTCTTATGCCAAAGGCTGCGATATACAGAGTGATGATACGAAAGGGTTTGCCGAAGCTGTTAGAGTAGCTTCCGCTTCTGATGTTGTGGTGATGGTGATGGGCGAGTTTCATAATATGTCGGGAGAAAATAATTCCCGCACAAACTTATCACTTCCCGGTGTTCAATTGGATTTACTCAAAGCGATAAAAAAGACCGGAAAGCCTGTGGTTCTTGTATTGATGAATGGACGACCGTTGACTATAAATTGGGAAAAGGATAATCTGGATGCAATCTTGGAGGCTTGGTTTCCCGGTACAATGGGTGGCGCAGCTATTGCTGATGTGCTCACAGGAAAATATAATCCGTCAGGAAAACTAACAATGACATTCCCTCAAAATGTAGGACAAATTCCTTTATTCTATAATCATAAAAATACGGGTCGTCCTTATGATCCCAATGTCCCTCAGTTTGCGTATGGATCTCGTTATTGGGATGTCTCTAACGAACCTCTTTATCCATTTGGATATGGACTGAGCTATACAACATTTGCCTATTCAGACTTAACGTTATCGTCAAAAGAGATAACAAAAGACAGTCCGCTTAAAGTAAGTGTAAAACTTACCAACTCGGGCGGATATGACGGAGAGGAAGTTGTACAGCTTTACACGCGTGATCTGGTAGGAAGTGTTACGCGCCCTGTGAAAGAACTGAAAGGATTCAGAAAAGTATTCTTGAAAGCCGGCGAGTCGGAAGTAATAGACTTTACCTTGTCGGTGAATGATTTGAGATTCTATAACTCACAGCTTGAATATGTCTACGAGCCGGGGGACTTCCATCTTTTTGTGGGCGGAAGTTCGGATACGAAATTAAAAACAGAATTTACATTAAAATAGAAACATGAAGAAACTTATTACAACTGTTTTGCTTGGGTGTACCTTGATCGCTAATGCACAGCAGAACCAAAACACAAAGATGGATCGCTTTATAGATGATCTGATGAGCAAAATGACTATTGAAGAGAAAATAGGTCAGCTCAACTTGCCCGGTTCGGGAGATATTGTAACAGGACAGGCAAAGAATAGCGATATTGCAGGCAAGATTAAAAAAGGACTTGTTGGAGGCCTTTTCAATATAAAAGGTGTTGAAAAAATAAAAGATGTGCAACGGGTTGCCGTCGAAGAAAGCCGTTTAGGGATTCCTCTTATTTTTGGGATGGATGTTATTCACGGATACGAAACGGTATTTCCAATTCCATTGGGACTGTCTTGTTCTTGGGACATAGATGCTGTTGAAAAATCAGCACGCATAGCAGCGATCGAGGCCAGTGCCGATGGTATCTGCTGGACATTCAGCCCGATGGTGGATATATCGAGAGACCCTCGCTGGGGGCGTGTATCCGAAGGCAATGGCGAAGACCCTTACTTAGGAGGGCAAATAGCCAAAGCTATGGTAAGAGGGTATCAGGGAGTAGGAGACAAAACGTTTACGACTAACAATCAGATTATGTCGTGTGTAAAGCATTATGCTTTGTATGGAGCAGGAGAAGCCGGACGTGATTATAATACGGTAGACATGAGTCGTCAACGCATGTACAATGAATATTTCTATCCATATCAGGCAGCAGTAGATGCGGGAGTAGGTAGCGTAATGGCATCATTCAACGAGGTAGACGGAGTTCCGGCTACAGGCAACAAGTGGCTAATGACAGATGTGTTGCGCAAACAATGGGGATTCAATGGGTTTGTGGTAACAGACTTTACAGGGATCAACGAAATGGTAGATCATGGTATCGGCGATTTGCAAACCGTATCGGCTCGTGCACTTCGTGCTGGTATCGATATGGATATGGTTGGTGAAGGTTTTCTTACAACTTTGAAGAAGTCGTTAGATGAAGGGAAGATAACCGAAGCAAATGTAAATAGGGCATGTCGTCTTATCCTTGAAGCAAAATATAAGTTAGGATTATTTACCGACCCTTATAAATATTGCGATGTGAGCAGGGTAAAGAAAGAAGTATATACACCCGAACATCGTGCTCTTGCCCGTAAGATAGCAGCAGAAAGCTTTGTTTTGCTCAAAAATGACAATGTGTTGCCTTTGAGTAAAAAAGGTACGATTGCCGTTGTTGGACCATTAGGAAATACCCGTGAAAATATGCCCGGAACATGGAGTGTAGCGGCAGATTTCAATAAAGCGACAACAGTAGTTGACGGACTAAAATCGGTGGTTGGCAACAAAGCGAATGTAGTATATGCAAAGGGTAGTAATTTAACTACCGACCCGGCGTTGGAGCAAAGAGCAACTCTTTTTGGAAGAGACTTGCAGCGTGATGGACGTACAGAAGAAGAATTAAGAAATGAAGCATTACAAATTGCAAAGAACGCGGATGTAATTATAGCTACATTGGGCGAATCGTCAGAATATAGCGGCGAGTCGAGCAGTCGTTCCGAAATTGGTATTCCTGATATTCAACAACGCTTGTTAAAGGAATTATTGAAAACAGGAAAACCTGTCGTTTTAGTATTGTTTACAGGCCGTCCGTTGACTCTTACATGGGAGAATGAAAATGTTCCTGCAATACTCAACGTGTGGTTTGGCGGAACCGAAGCAGCTTATGCAATTGGAGATGTGCTGTTTGGAGATGTAAATCCGAGTGGAAAGCTTACTACCACATTCCCTCAGAATGTAGGACAAATACCATTGTATTACAATCATAAAAATACAGGGCGCCCATTAGCCGACGGTAAATGGTTCGAAAAATTTCGGAGCAATTATCTTGACGTATCAAACGATCCTTTGTATCCGTTCGGGTTTGGACTTAGCTACAGTAAATTCGACTATAGTGATGTGAAACTTAGTTCCACACAGATAGATGCAAATGGAGAATTAACAGCAAGTGTGACAGTAACGAATAAGAGTAAAGTAGACGGAGCGGAAGTTGTGCAACTATATATTCGCGATGTTGTAGGAAGCGTAACCCGTCCGGTAAAAGAACTGAAAGGTTTTGAGAAAGTTTTCATCAAAGCGGGAGAATCTAAGACTGTCAACTTTAAGATAACACCCGAAATGTTGAAGTTCTATGACTATGATCTTAACTTTGTTTTCGAACCCGGAGACTTTGATGTAATGATCGGGGGCAATAGCCGTGATGTGAAAAATGCAAGATTTACGTTGAAATAATGAATCTTATGAAAATAATACAGGCTATTTTTGTCTCCGGACTTGCTCTCTGTCTATTAAACTGTGCTAATAATAAAGATAAAAATGTAGCAGAGGAAGCTTCTGCAATATCTGATGAAGCATTAATAGATACGGTACAGCGGAAGACATTCCAATATTTCTGGGATGGGGCAGAGCCTACAAGTGGTATGGCTCGTGAACGTTTCCATGTAGATGGTGACTATGGCAAATATGACAAAAATACCGTGACATCAGGAGGGAGTGGTTTTGGGATAATGGCTATCATCTCCGGCATAGAGCGAGGATATATCACCAGAGCACAAGGCTTAGAGAGATTTAATAAAATAGTTGATTTTCTCGAAAAAGCAGACTCTTTTCATGGTGTGTTTCCTCACTGGTGGAATGGAGAAACAGGTAAAGTAGTAGGTTTCAGTGATAAAGACAATGGTGGAGATTTGGTAGAAACATCATTCCTTTTTCAAGGACTTCTTGCTGTGCACCAATATTATATAAACGGAACGGATGAAGAAAAAGCTCTTGCAGCACGTATCGATAAACTTTGGAAGGCTGTAGACTGGAATTGGCATCGCAATGGTACAAACCAATTGTACTGGCACTGGAGTCCTGAACATTCTTGGGAAATGAATTTCTCTATACATGGTTATAATGAATGTCTTATAACATTTATTCTTGCCGCTTCATCTCCTACTCATGGTGTTCCTGCAAGTGTGTATGAGCAAGGATGGGGAGAGAATGGAAAGATTATCGGCCCGCATGAGGTAGAAGGTTACAAGTTGAATATGCGTTATCAGGGTACAGAGGTAGGGCCTTTGTTCTGGGCACATTATTCTTTCTTAGGCTTAGACCCAAGGGGACTAAAGGATAAGTATGCAGATTATTTTGAAGAAATGAAAAATTATACGCTGATAAACAGGGCGTATTGCATCCGAAACCCGAAAGGATATAAAGGTTATGGTGATGACTGTTGGGGGCTGACTGCCAGCTATTCGGTAAAAGGATATGCGGCTCATGAGCCAACCGAAAGAGGAGATCTTGGCGTGATAACGCCTACTGCCGCACTATCTTCTATTGTTTATACTCCCGAAGAGTCGATGAAGGTGATGAGGAAACTGTATAGTATGAGAGATAAATTGATGGGGCCTTACGGTTTTTATGATGCCTTTAGTGAAACTGACAACTGGTATCCTCAGAAGTATTTGGCAATAGATCAGGGTACAACTGTGGTAATGCTCGAAAATTACCGAACAGGATTATTGTGGAATCTGTTTATGAGTCATCCTGATGTTCAAAACGGACTGAAGAAATTGGGATATGAATCCCCTCATTTGAAGTAATGTGTTATTTTAAGTTATGAAAAGATTAAGTATATTATTGTTTTTTATTACAGCGACTTTCTGGCTGTCGGCACAGCAAAAAACATATTGTAATCCTATCAATATTGATTATGGATATGGCCCTATTCCCAACTTTCTGACATGGGGAAAGCATCGTGCCACAGCAGATCCTGCAATTGTGAATTATAAAGGAGATTACTATCTGTTTTCTACCAATCAAACAGGGTATTGGTGGAGTAGCGATATGTCTGACTGGCATTTTGTGTCACGTCATTTTCTTACACAAGAGGCTATTGACAATACGCCAAACAAGTGGGACGATCTTTGTGCCCCAGCAGCATGGGTACAAGGCGACTCGCTCTGTGTGTTCGGTTCTACTTATTCTCGCCTTTTTCCTATTTGGGTGAGTACCAACCCCAAGGGTAATGAGTGGAGTAAAGCCGTAGAACGATTCGATATTGGAGGTTGGGATCCGGCTTTCTTTGTTGACGATGACGAGCGTCTTTATATGTATAATGGCAGTAGCAATGTATATCCATTGTATGGCATAGAACTCAATCGCAGCAATTTTCAACCCATAGGAACACGCAAAGAACTCTTGCTGCTTGATGATGAGCGCATCGGTTGGCATCGGTTTGGAGAACATATGGATAATACTTTCCTAAAGCCTTTTATGGAAGGTGCATGGATGACAAAGCATAATGGAAAATATTACCTGCAATGGGGTGGTCCGGGTACTGAATTTAGTCACTATGGAGACGGTGTAGCAGTCAGTGACAGTCCTCTAGGCTACTTTGAGCATGTATCTCTCCCGCTAAGTATGAAGGCCGGAGGTTTTATAAGAGGTGCGGGACATGGAGCTACATTTCAGGACAATTGGAAAAACTACTGGCATACCTCCACAATGGTGATCAATGTGAAAAATAATTTTGAGCGTCGCATCGGTATCTGGCCTGCCGGATTCGATAAAGATGATGTCATGTATTGTAATACTGCATTTGGAGATTATCCTCACTATTTACCAAATGGTGAAGCAGATCATTTGCAGAGCCGATTTACCGGTTGGATGTTGTTGAACTATAATAAGCCGGTGCAAGTATCATCTACCCTTGGGGCTTTTTATGCAAATAACATAGTGGACGAAAATGTGAAAACATATTGGAGTGCTCAGACAGCGAACAAAGGAGAATGGCTGATCTCTGATCTGGGGCAAATTTCTACTGTACACGCCATACAGATTAATTATGCCGATCAGGATGTAGAGCTTATGGGCAAGCAAACAGGAACATATCACCAGTATATAGTTTATTATTCTTTGGATGGGAAGAAGTGGAGCGTGCTGATTGATAAAAGTAAAAATCAGAAAGATGTGCCTCACGATTATGTGGAGTTGGCAAAACCTGTTGAGGCTCGTTATCTGAAGCTTGAAAATATACATATGCCGACCGGCAAGTTTGCAATATCAGGATTCAGAGCTTTTGGACTAGGAAAAGGTGATAAGCCCAAAGCAGTGGGAGACTTCATTGTTTTACGGTCAGATATGACAGACAAACGTAACGGGTGGCTGAAGTGGAAACCTGTAGACGGAGCTTATGCTTATAATATATACATCGGGCAAGAGCCAGATAAACTCTATAACTGTGTAATGGTATATAATGTAAATGAATACTATTATCCGGGTATGGATAAAACAAAGCCTTACTATTTTGCGATAGAGGCTATTAATGAGAACGGCACATCTGAGTGGGCTAGGGCTCAGGCTTTATAAAGGATTTTTTGGTAGTTTTAGTTGTAACTAAAAAACACTCGTAGTGATTTATGCGCTACGAGTGTTTTGTTTTTAGAAACAATGAGAATATTGTATTTCTATTCTGAATAGTTTTTTAAGATATCAGTTCTCCCAATATTTTTCTATTTCTTCCAATGTTTTCCCTGTTGTTTCAGGCACTAGCTTCCATACAATCAGAATGTAAGGAACACACATCACTGCAAAAAGTATAAATGTGCCTTCGGGGTGCAGATTGTCTAAGAACCAAGGAGTTAATTGCCCAATCAGATATGTGCCTATCCATAAAGAGAATCCCGCGATTGACATAGCCAGACCACGTACTTTGATAGGATACATTTCGGATAATAACACCCAAATAACAGCACAAATAGATACCGCACAGAAAAAGATGTATGCAAGGAAGAAGATTAACAAGAATATGTTTGATATACCCAAATCATTTCCTTTGATGAAATAAAACGCAATAAGAAGAAGGGAAACGATCATGCCCGATACTCCATAGTAAACTAGTTTCTTTCGCCCTACTTTGTCGATAATGAATATTGCCAGAATTGTTGTTAGCATGTTTACTAATCCTACAATCACCTGATAAAACAATGAGTCATCACCTGATAAACCGCTACTCTCAAAAATGGAAGGGCCATAATAAAGAACGGCATTCACTCCCATAAACTGTCCTAACATGGCTATCGCCACACCTATAAGCACAGCCTTCATTATGCCGGGTTTGAGAAGTAATCGCCAATTTGCTTTCGTTTCGCTACCTACTACTCTTTTTGTTTCGTTCATTTCATGTATTGCCGACTCTGTAGAACCATAGATGTGTGCCAAAATAGACTTAGCCTTTGTTTCTTGATTTTTTAATATCAGCCATCTTGGACTTTCAGGAATGAAGAAAATCACAATAAAGAATAATATTGCAGGTATAGCTGCCATACCCAGCATACCACGCCATACTTCGCTATGAAATATATGATATAATGTTGGGTTGGTGAGTTGTTCTGCTCCGTTTACCGAATAATTAAGTAGCCCGTAGTTTACCAGATATGCTCCTAAAAAACCTACTGTTACTGCTAACTGATACAATGAAACTAATCGCCCTCTGTATTCGGCAACTGAGATTTCTGAGATATAAAGCGGAGAAATAATCGATACCACACCGATACCTATGCCTCCAATAATGCGAGCTATTACCAAATGATCGAAATCGGATGAGATGGCACATCCAAAAGCTGATATAGTGAAGAGAATAGCTGCTACCAATAGTGTCCTTTTACGACCAAAATTATCACTGAGAACCCCTGCGCTCATCACTCCGAGTATAGAGCCCACAAGAGCACAGCCGACATACCAGCCTTGAGAGAGAGAATCTAACGAAAATTGTGCAGACACCTGCGCTATTGTTCCTGATATTACAGCAGTGTCGTACCCAAAAAGGAAACCTCCTAATGCTGCAACAACAGATAAGAAGCTGATGTACCTTATATTTATACTAGAATTCATAAAACTAATTTTTGTTATTATTTTATATCAAAATATTCTTTATACCTGTTATACAAATGTCCTGCCTGAAGATATGCAGACTGTGGACTCATAAAATGAGAAAACTCGAAAGTAATGGCTTTGTCATAATTGGCGCGCTTGGCAGCTTCAAGTTTCATCCTAAGTTTATCAAACTTGATCGGTAAAAATTTGATAGGCATATCCCTGTCAAAGGTTTCTGCATTTGTCCAACACTTCAATCCGTATTTATCTGCCAATTTCTTATTCACCTCAAAGAATGCGTCTAACTCGTCATAGTCAATATGCCCATCTTGAAAGGCGCATGCATCAACAGAGCCTTTTATCTCGTCAAAGATTTCTCCCCATTCTTTTTCATGTTCTTGTACCGAAACCGATTCGGCCTTCGTTAACTGTCCTGACGCAGACATAACAGCTTTTTTGCCATCTATCCATGGGGAAATAAACGTGGGTAAACCATTCGATACATTTTTGCACTGCTTCCCCATTGCGGAGAAGGCATCAATAGCTCCCTTCGTTTTCCTGCTTATTTCACCACTGATATACCAACCACCGAAACTTTTATATTTTTCTCCATAGCTTTCCCAAACTTCATCTATTACATATTTATTATGTTCTATTTCGGATGAGAGGTCGCCTGTATCCCAATACTCTCCCGAGTCGTAAAGACCAAAATAAAATTTCATACCGTATTTGTCAGCTAATCGCAAATACATGTCTATCAAATCGACTGATGGCATGTAGCATCCTTTTTTCAATAAATATTTCGAAGGATATGTGATAAATTTGCGGTATCCCGAACGAATCAGTATGACGGTGTCGATTCCAATGTTTTTCATGTGTCGAAAATCGAGATCCCATTCTTTCTCTCCCCAATTTTGATGAGGTATATCGTGGGATATTTCATCCAGAAAAGTTCCTGTTATTCGAATCCCGTTTTCTTTGGGTACGATCAGGTTACTTTGAATAGAAGTATCAGCTTCTAATATTTTACTATCTGTAGAAGTTGAACCTCTACACGAGGTAATTGCCGGAATTGCCATGGCCGATACCCCGCCCAGTGCAACCTTTTTTAAAAAATCTCTGCGATTATCTGCTTCCATTATATTACATTTGGTTAAATATATTGTATTTTATTATTCGGGAAGACTTGATGTTTATAAAATAAATATAAGTACTTCGAGATGATTTTAAGGATCATCACGTCTAATAATCCTTTTCTGGTATTTAAAATAGAGAAAGAAATGTGTTCTTAGCTTTTCAAAAACAAATGTAGTAAATATTTTTTTATATCAATCTTATTTAATAAAAATATTAATTATATATATGGCGTTTTATTTTTATGTTTATTATATTTGTTTGATTGACATCTCTCGCTTACAAGTCTGGAAAAGGTGTTTGCTTTATTGAAAAATCACGATTAATAATAGTTAGGTAAAAATCATTTAATATATAAGGGGAAGAGAGGGAAATAAATGGTTAATAATTTTTTTTAGTATATTTGCTTTGTGCTTAGATATTTCTTTGCAAGAAAAATACATAATTATCAAAAAGATATGAATATACAGCTGCTTCAGGAGATTGAAAGAGGAACAAAAAGTGCTCTGATTAAGAAGAATATAATAAACTACTATATTCAGAATGGGAGTTCTACAATAACTGAGCTGTCAAAAGAACTGGATTTAAGTATTCCTACTGTAACTAAGCTTATAGGTGAGATGTACGATGACGGGTATATAAACGACTATGGGAAGTTAGAAACAGCAGGTGGCAGGTATCCTAATCTGTATGGACTTAATCCTGAATCGGGATATTTTATCGGGGTTGATATAAAGCAATCTGCTGTAAATATAGGTATTATAAACTTCAAGGGGGATATGATAGATCTAACGATGGGTGTGTCGTATCAGATGCAAAATACTCCGGAAGCTTTAAATAAGCTTTGTAATATAATTCTTGATTTTATAGATAAGCAGACTGTTGATAAGAATAAGATATTGAATATCAATGTGAATATATCCGGTCGTGTTAATCCTGAATCCGGTTATAGTTATAGTATATTTTATTTTGAGGAAAGGCCTTTGGCCGATATTATATCCGAAAAATTAAACGGATATAAAGTGACCATAGATAACGACACACGAGCCATGACTTATGGAGAATATCTTGCGGGTTGTGTGAATAGTGAGAAAAACATCATTTTTGTAAATGTTAGTTGGGGACTTGCTATCGGTATTATCATTGATGGTAAGGTATATACAGGGAAATCCGGATTTGCCGGAGAGTTTGGCCATATGAAAATATATGACAATGAAATTATCTGTCATTGTGGTAAAAAAGGGTGTCTTGAGACAGAAGCTTCGGGGCATGCCATGCATCGTCGTTTATTCGAACTGGCTCAAGAAGGGGGTTCTTCTTTGCTGTCGGAGAAGATATTGAAAGGAGATAATGTTACGCTGGATGAAATCATAGCTGCTGTAAACAAAGAGGATGTTCTCTGTATAGATCTTGTAGAGGAGATAGGGCGAAAATTGGGAGAACAAATCGCCGGATTAATTAATGTGTTTAATCCTGAGATGGTTATAATAGGCGGAACTGTATCTATGACGGAGGATTATATAATGCAACCTATCAAAACTGCAATACGAAAATACTCTTTAAATCTTGTAAATAAAGATTCAACAATTAGTATCTCGAAGCTAAAAGATAAAGCCGGCGTTGTAGGGGCGTGTCTGTTGGCGCGTACAAGGTTGTTTGAGATATATTAATTGATATTATAGCTGAAATACCCTATATCTTAGCGGAGCAGAGATGCTCTGTGAAGTAACAAGAAACCGAAATGCTTTTAAAACCACAGATGTGGTTTTAAAAGCATTTCGGTTTTTGTATTTATTTTCTTTAAAAAAAATAAGCCGTTTGGACTTGCATTTCTGTCCTGTCTTTCATTCTTTGGTTGATTTTTTGTGAATTCTAATCATATATAAATTCAATATTGGAGCTATAAAAATAGCTCTGAAAGGGTAATTTGCTTCCTAAATTCTAAATCTTAAAATAAACTTAATAATAAAATATTTAATTATATATTGTGTATTTAATAAATATATGTATATTTGTCTCGTTGTATTAATAAAATATGGTTAACTGAAGAGTCTATATTGTAAACAAATCCCTTCTTTTATTATAATATAGATATAATAGTAAAAACATACACTCGGATATAGTAAAAAGATAAGCTTCTATAGATATTGAAATTAATATTTTATAAATAGGTATTGAAGAAAGTATTTAAAAAGGAACATGATGAAATTTCTACTCAAACAATCATTTATCGGTATTTTATATTTGCTGGGGTTTAATATGTCCTTGCAATCGCAAGATATAATAAGGGGGCAAATAAAATGTCAGGGAGAAAAGCTTGCGAATGTAGTTGTCTCTAATGGCTATGATTTTGCACTGACTGATATGGAAGGCAATTATTCCTTACCGCAAAACGCCAATGCTAAGTTTGTATATATATCAACTCCATCCGGCTATCTGCCACAAGCGAAAGGAAGCATCCCTTGCTTTTTTCAAAATATAGAAAGTTCAGATAAAGCGTATGATTTTGATTTGATAAAGAATTCTCTGGACGATAATAAGCATACTTTCATCGTTCAGGCAGATGTTCAGGTATCTAAAGAAAAGGATATAGAAGGATATGTAAGATACTTAAAAGATCTTCATCAATATATTGATCAGAAAAAGAAAGGCAGTGACGTTTTTGTTTTAGACTGTGGAGATATAGTAGGTAATACACCATCATTATACCCTTCATATATTCAGGCTTCGGATGCTTTAGGGCTTCCATTTTATAGGAGTCTTGGTAACCATGATATGGAATATGGTGTACGCTCTCATGAGCACTCATACAAAACTTTTGAAAATTTCTTTGGCCCGATATATTATTCATTCAATAGAGGAAAGGCACATTACATCGTTCTCAACAACTGTTTTTACATTAACAGGCATTACCGTTATATAGGATATATAGATGAACGCACCTTGCAATGGATAGAAAGAGACTTATCCTATGTTCCCAAAGATCATCTTGTATTCGTGGCTATGCATATTCCTTCCAGCTCAACAAAAGATATAAAATTCAATGCTTTATTGCCCGATGAAACCAGTAATGCTTCCAGCCTTTATGATCTCTTAGAAGGTTATGATGCTCATATATTCTCAGGGCATACTCACTATAATGGCAATATTGTATTCAATAGCAGGCTAATGGAACATAACACAGCTGCTGTATGCGGGACTTTCTGGAAAGCAGATATATGTACAGACGGTACCCCTAGCGGTTGTGGCGTTTATGAAGTAGAAGGAAATAGAGTTACATGGAAATATAAAAGTATGGGATACCCTGATGCATATCAGTTTAAAGGATATCCAATTGCTTCTTCTGAAGATTATCCTGAAGATATTATTGCAAATGTTTGGAACTGGGATGAGTTATGGAAGGTAGAGTGGTACGAGAATGGCAAATATATGGGAACAATGAATCACTTCGAAGGATATGACCCTGAAGCTAAAATTATTTGCTCGGATAGAGAACGCGTAGAATATGATTGGATAACACCGATCAAAACGGACCATTTGTTTAGGGCAACACCTATAGATAAGAATGCAATCATTGAGATAAAAGTAACAGACCGTTTTGGAAATATATATAAACAAAAAGTTTCTACTGACAAGCACTAACAAATAAATCTAATTATAACAGCTAAAATATGAAAAGCTCAAATAAACTAGTTGCCTATAACATTGATGTTGAAGATATAAATATGTATAAAATTATGAATTTTAAGAAATTAGCAGATCTTTATAAAGAAGAGTTGTTAGAAAATGTTCTTCCCTTTTGGATAAAACACTCTCAAGACAAAGAGTTTGGTGGATATTTTACATGTCTTGACCGCGAAGGTAATGTTTTTGATACAGACAAATTTATCTGGTTGCAAGGCCGTGAAGTTTGGATGTTCTCAATGCTTTACAACAAAGTGGAAAAACGCGAAGAGTGGTTGGAATGTGCTATTCAAGGGGGCGAATTTCTTAAAAAATATGGTCATGACGGAAATTTCAATTGGTATTTTTCTCTCGATCGTGAAGGCAACCCTTTGGTTGAACCTTATAATATATTCTCGTATACCTTTGCCACAATGGCTTTTGGTCAGCTCAACCTTGCTACAGGCAATGAAGAATATGCAGATATAGCCCGCAAAACATTTGAGGTAATTCTTTCCAAAGTAGATAATCCGAAAGGCAAATGGAATAAGCTTTATCCCGGAACTCGCAACCTCAAAAACTTTGCGTTACCAATGATTCTGTGTAATCTGGCTTTGGAGATCGAGCATCTACTCACCGAAGAATATCTCAATAAAGTGATAGATAGTTGTATCCACGAAGTGATGGATGTGTTCTATCGTCCTGAACTCGGTGGAATCATTGTAGAGAACGTATTCGATAACGGGGAATTGTCCGATTCCTTCGAAGGAAGATTGATGAATCCGGGACATGCTATAGAGGCTATGTGGTTTATAATGGATTTGGGTAAGCGTTTGAATAGACCCGAACTAATAGAGAAAGCGAAGAATACAACACTAACAATGCTCGAATATGGTTGGGATAAAAAATATGGAGGTGTTTTTTATTATATGGATCGTTTGGGTTATCCGCCTCAGCAATTAGAATGGGATCAGAAACTCTGGTGGGTACATATCGAATCTCTTATCTCTTTACTTAAAGGATATCAGCTGACAGGTGACATTAAATGTCTCGAATGGTTTGAAAAAGTACATAGCTATACATGGGAGCACTTTAAAGATCAGGAACATCCCGAATGGTTTGGATACCTGAACAGACAAGGAGAAGTATTGCTTCCTCTGAAGGGCGGAAAATGGAAAGGATGTTTTCATGTTCCGCGCGGCTTGTACCAATGTTGGACCGTTTTAGAAAGTATTCTGAATCAAAAATAAACATTAGTAGCATAATGAAAAAGATAATAGTCGTTGGCAGTTCTAACACAGACATGGTAGTAAAATCCTCCCATCTTCCCGGCCCAGGGGAGACCGTACTCGGCGGAAATTTCCTAATGACTCAAGGAGGCAAGGGGGCTAATCAAGCTGTTGCTGTAAAAAGGATGGGAGGTAATCTTATATTCGTAGCCCGATTGGGTAATGACCTTTTTGGAGATCAAACGATAGAGGTCTTAGCAAAAGAAGGAATTTGTACAGAATATATTACTCGAGATAAGATGCATCCTTCGGGTGTTGCCTTAATAAATGTGGACGAAAAAGCCGAAAACACGATTGTTGTTGCTTCCGGAGCCAACTTACTATTAGACGAATCAGATATCGACAAGATCGAAGGTGAAATGAGTGAAGGAGGTATTCTTCTTATGCAATTAGAAAGTCCTATAGCCACAGTAGAGTATGCAGCAAAAAAAGCTTTTGAAAAAGGGATGAAAGTCATACTTAATCCTGCTCCGGCTCAGCACTTACCCGAGTCTTTATATAATTACTTATATATGATTACACCCAATCGAATCGAAGCAGAAATGCTTACAGGTATAAAAATTAATAATGATTCGGATATTGCTCTGGCTGCAGAAAAACTAAGCAAGAAGGGGGTGAAAAATGTAATTATAACCTTAGGCTCAAAAGGATGTTTTGTAAGAGAAGGGAACAACTCTTACAGTGTAGATTCTTTTAAAGTGAAAGCTGTAGATAGCACGGCTGCCGGAGATACTTTTAATGGAGCATTGTGTGTAGGCATAGCAGAAAACATGGAACTTAAACAAGCTGTAAAGATGGCTTCGCAAGCCTCTTCAATAGCTGTAACGAGAATGGGCGCACAGTCGTCTATCCCTCACCGAAGCGAATTAGTATAACTATAGATATTAACACGATGGATCGACGCAATTTCTTAACAACTTTAGGTGCAGGAGCTGCCGGAATGCTACTTCCTAATATAAGTTTAGGAAGAACTTCTATAGAATCTGCCGGGGTATCACAGATAAAACCGATAGCCGGATCTTGGTTCGAATTTCAGCATCCCGGAGGAAAAGAAGGTGTATACTGGGATAATGATTTAAGGAACTTTACCGCTTCTCAGTGGCGCGAAAAAATCCGAGAGATTAGTGAAGCCGGCATGGAATATCTCGTTATGATGAATGTTGCTGCTCATGGATTAGCTTTTTATGATAGCGAGTTAGCTCCCAAATTTAAAATGGGCTGTGATGATCCTATCGAAACCGTTTTGGCGGCAGCTGATGAGTTTGGCATCAAGTTTTTTGTCAGCAACGATTTCTGGTCTATAGATCTTGATGCGGTCAAGATGATGACAGATAAAGAACTGGGTAAAAAACGAGCAAAATGCATGGAGGAAATATTTGCTAAATATGGTCACCATAAGAGTTTCTATGGCTGGTATTTCCCTAACGAGTCTTGGTTGGAGCCATATTTCGGAGAATATGTTATTCCTTATGTGAATGAATGTGCCCAGATTGCAAAATCGATGAATGCCAATTGTGTTAATCTAATTGCTCCTTATAATATTAAAGCTCAGAAATGTGACGACACCTTTGTTAAGCAACTGGAAGACCTTAATATAGAAATAGTAGCCTATCAGGATGGTGTAGGGGTAGGTGCTACAAAGTTAAGTGACTCTGCACGTTTCTTTGAAAATTTGAGTAAAGCTCATCAAAAAGCAGGACGCTCAAAAATATGGGCAGACATGGAACTCTTTTACTTTGAGCAAACAACCCATGGAAGTTTAATTGCTGCCGATTTCGAAACCCGGATTATTCATCAAATGGAGGCAATTTCTCCTTTTGTAGAGAAAATTCTGGTTTATCAGTATCTGGGTATAATGAACAAACCGGGCTCTCTGGCTCATGCCGGTTTGCGCGACGAAACAGTAAGATTGTATAACCAGTATATGAGCTGGTATAAAAAACAAAACTTCAAACGGTGAAATATATGAAACGAATATTTGCAATTATAGTCTCAATTCAGTTTTTCACTATTCTTTGGGGACAAACCCCCGAATTTATATTGCCCTCTATCATTAGTGATCATGCTGTAATGCAACGCAACTCGGAGGTAAAACTCTGGGGATGGTGTCCTGGTGCATGGGATTTGAAAATTGTATGTAGCTGGGCACCACAAGACACTATACATGTAAAGTCGAACGAATATTGTGCATGGGAAGTTTATATACAGACTCCGGACCTCACAGGCCCACATAGTATTCGTTTCTATGGTTGGGAAAACAAATTGGAGAGGGAGATTAATGATATCTTAATGGGTGAAACTTGGCTATGCTCCGGGCAGTCTAATATGGAGTACTTGATGAGTTATCCTGTATTAGATGCGGGAGATATTACAAAAGCGATAGAAAATAAAAATCTGCGTTTTTTTAAAGTATCTAAAGCAACATCCAAATATCCGGTTGAACGGATTGAAGGAAAATGGGTCGTTTGCTCCCCTGATACCTATAAAGACTTTAGTGCGGTTGCTTTCTTTTTTGGACAACACCTTAACGAACATCTAAATATTCCGATAGGACTCATCGGCTCATACTGGGGGGGCACTTCAATAGAGCCATGGATCGATCAATCCAGTTTCAACCATGAGAAAGAGTTATACGCTCTATCACCAAAGCAACATCCTGAGAGTTGGACTCCTACGGCAAATTCTTCTATTTATAATGCAATGATTAATCCGGTTAAAAATTATACCATTGCCGGAGTCATCTGGTATCAAGGTGAAGGAAATAACGAACGTGCTGCAAGCTACGGTACTTTGCTTGATGGTATGATAAGAGGCTGGCGAAACGAATTTCATCGTTACCTTCCATTCTATTTTGTGCAAATAGCTCCATGGAATGGTTATGCAGACAAGAATGCGGCTTATCTGCGGGAGCAACAATCCGATGTTGCAGCTACACTAAAAAATACGGGAATGATTGTTGTTAGTGATCTCGTAAATGATATATCAGATATACATCCGAGTTTGAAAAAACAGGTGGGTGTGCGTTTGGCTAATATGGTGCTGCATCAAACTTATCATAAAAAAGACATACAACCTTATTCACCTCAACTAGACTCGATACGTATAGAAAAAAATAAGATTATTGTGACCACAACTGCCATCGGAAAACTTACTTGTAAAGATAAAGTTATACAGAATTTCGAAGTTGTGGATAAAGAAGGAAATATATATCCTGCTGATGCGAAGATAGATAAGAATGGCGAGATAAGTGTATCCTCTTCTAAAACAAAAGAACCCATAGCTGTGCGCTACTGCTTTACGAATGATGCTATCCCTAATTTATTTGATATTAACGGGTTGCCTTTGGCTCCTTTTAGAACAGACAGAAAAAAATGAAAAAATATATACTTTTTATATTTAGCTGGCTAATATGCTTTTCAGGTTTCGGACAGGTTACAAATTTAAAATTTAACAACGGTAAGTTTAAAATTGTACAACTAACAGATCTACACTGGGTAGAAAGTGAATCTTATAAACAGAAAAATGACAGTACTTGTAATTTGATTCGTGAAGTTATCCGCTTAGAGCATCCGGATCTTGTTATTCTCACCGGGGACATTGTTGTATCTTCAAGTGCATTAAAGGCTTGGTCGAAGTTAGCAGATCTCTTTACTAAAGAGAAGACCTTTTTTGCCGTAACCTTCGGAAATCATGATGATGAAACAGATATGACTAAATCTGAAATTCTCAATTACCTACGCACTGTTCCTTACAACCTGACTTATGATGCAGAAGGGGGAAAGCTTTCAGGCTCCGGTAACTGTGCGCTTCCTATTGTGTCTTCTGACGGACGGTCTGAAAAATGGGTACTCTACCTGTTAGACTCTCATAACTTATCAAGTGATAGGTCGTTCGGATACTATGATTGGATTAAGCACGATCAGATAGATTGGTATCGAAAAACAAGCGATGAGTTTACGAAACGTAATAATCACAAGCTTCCTTCGCTAGCCTTTTTTCATATACCATTGACAGAGCATGAAACTGCAAGATGGTCATATCGCGAATTTGGTGAAAAGCAAGAAGGTGTAGCCGCATCAAATGTAAACTCCGGGTTGTTTTCCTCTTTTATCGAAAAGAAAGATGTGATTGGAGTCTTTGTAGGACACGACCATAACAATGATTATATGGTTGACTTAAATGGAAATATAGCATTAGCTTTTGGACGTAAAACAGGTTATCCTGCGGCTTACACCGAAACCCTTAGTAGAGGAGTGCGTGTTATTAATCTGTTTGAAAACGAAGCCAGATACGACTCTTACATAAGAGACCTTAAAGGTACTTACACCCACTATACATTCGAGCAAAAGAATGAAGGTTCTGGTATTCCTCATTTTAATGGTTCTTTTATACAAGAATCGCTTGTTCTCAATTGGGATGATAGCCGTTGGGACAAGGAGATGCAGATGCTTAAAGAAGGCGGAATGAAATATCTTATTTATGCGCCCGCACTTCTTACGAATGAACAAGGTAAGGTTTCTTCCACTTATCCTTCTACTCTAACAGCGAAAAAAAACCAAAATAAAACATTAGAGAATTGCCTTCGTAGTGCTCAAAAAAATGGAATACGAGTGTTTGTAGGGTTGAACTTTAATGACAGATGGTGGAAAGTAGATTATGATGCGAGTTGGTTGATTGGACAGATGGAGATAGGAAATAAAGTGGCTGAAGAATTGGTTGCCTTATATAAAGAAAAATATAACGATGCCATGTACGGTTGGTATTGGGTTTGGGAGGTTGATAATTTAAATTGTATGACATCAGAGCGTCAAGCTATTTTGGCACAAGCATTAAATACAAACTTAGATTACCTTACTAAAATTACTCCTGATATGCCTTTTATGCTATCTCCCTTTATGAATCATAAGGTAGGCGGAGATGCTAAGGAATATTCGAAAATGTGGAAAAATGTATTCGAACAAACGCATTTTCGAATCGGAGATATTTTCTCCCCTCAAGACTGTGTTGGAGCAGGTGGCCTCAATCTTGATAATTTATCAGAATGGTTCCAAAACTTGAGGGAAGCAGTCAATAGCAAACCGGGTTTGAAGTTTTGGGGAAATATAGAAACGTTCGATCAGCGTTATTGGACAAGTGCGCCATTAACACGTGTAAAGAAGCAACTAGATATTGTAAATGGATATGTAAGCAATATTATCTGCTTTGCATACAGTCACTATAATAGTCCTTATGTAGTAAACCCGGAATACCATCAGGCATATTTGCAATATTGCAAAGACGGTAAATTGCCTAAAATAAATAAACCTCAAAGTGTATCTAATGTGAGCGTTCAGAAAGTGTCGAACGGGATTGAAATCAAATGGATTCCAACAGAATTTAAGTCTATAGACGGGTTTAATATTTATAGAGATGGTGTGTTGATAAAGAAACTTCAGATATATCAAACCCGAACTCCTTTGTCTTTCATAGATAAGGAGGGGAATGTAAACAATGTATACGAAGTTTCGACTTACAATATTATGGAAGACGAATCTGAAAAAATAAAGCAAAATAATTAAATATTAATTTCTTAAACAAAGAAGATTGAAATTATGAAAAACACAATTCTTTTCATCTGCATTTATTTTGTTATTGGGTTGGCAACAGCGTGTAGCTCTGCTGTTACTCAGACATCAGTGCCATCGGAGGTATCTATGACCAAAGAGGTGCTGGCTGACAAAATAAAAGGAGGTTGGGCAGCTAAAACGATTGGTTGCACGTACGGAGGGCCTGTGGAATTTATCCACAACGGCACTATAATTCAGGATTATACTCCGATAAAATGGTCAAAGGACAGGGTAAAGCATTATTTTGATACTTTTCCGGGACTCTATGATGACTTATATGTAGATATTATTTTCGTTAATGTATTTGAACGTTTAGGTTTACAAGCACCTGCCGATTCATTTGCTGTTAGTTTTGCCAATACAGAGTTCCCTCTTTGGCATGCCAATCAGGTGGCCCGATATAATATCAAACAAGGTATTATGCCTCCACTGTCGGGACATTGGTTGAACAACCCACATGCAGATGATATTGATTATCAAATTGAAGCAGATTTTGCCGGCTTGATGACTCCCGGAATGCCCAATGCGGCATCAGAGATATCTGATAAGGTTGGACATATTTTTACTTACGGAGATGGATGGTATGGAGGAGTATATACCGGGGCTTTGTATTCTATGTCTTTTGTTTCAGACGATGTGGAGTTTATTGTGACTGAGGCTTTAAAAACGATTCCCGAAAAGAGCGACTTTTATCTCTGTATGAAAGACATTATAAACTGGCACAAACAATATCCGAACGATTGGAAACAAACATGGTTTGAATGCCAAAAAAAATGGTCTTCGGAAGTCGGTTGTCCCGATGGAGTATTCTTGCCCTTCAATATTGATGCAAAAATCAACAGTGCTTATGTCTTAATCGGTTTGTTGTATGGTAAGAGAGATTTCTTTTCTACTATGGATATCGCAGCTCGGTGTGGGCAAGACTCAGACTGTAATGCAGCAACGGCAGCAGGAATTTTAGGTACAATCTTGGGATATTCCAATATTCCTGAATCTTGGAAAGAAAGCCTATATGAGGTTGAAGACAGACCGTTTGCATATACCGATGTCTCATTGAACAAATTGTATGACTTAGGTTTAAAACACGCTTTGCAGGTAATCGAAAAAGAAGGTGGTAAAGTAGAAAATAATCAAATCACGATTAAAACTCAGAAACCTGTCGCTGTAAAATATGAAAAATCTTTCGAAGGTCATTACCCTGTTGAAAAAATGGAAATTAACGCAACATTAAAAGATAGGCTTGATTTTACTTTTAACGGGATCGGTTTTGTCCAAAAAGGTTATGTAAAATGCACAGACGAATCGTATGTGGCCAAAGTGGAAATGTATATAGATGGAAATCTGATTGAAACAGCAAATCTTCCGGTCGCAAAAGCGACTTCTATAGATAACCGCAGAGTAGATCTATTTCACAGATATCAATTACCAAAGAGTGCACATAATGTAAGCTACAAGTGGCTTAATCCACGCAATGATGCACAGGTCTATTTCGGAGAGGCTGTTATCTATTCAGATCAATCGAATCAATTAACCTATAAATAAGCAGTTATGTATATTGTTGAAAATTATGGATTAGCTGTAGCCTTATGTTGGGTGACAATGTTTTGTTGGGGTTCTTGGGGTAATACACAAAAACTTGCGGCTAAAACATGGCGTTACGAGCTGTTTTATTGGGATTATGTTGTCGGTATACTTCTATTCTCTTTGGTATGGGGACTGACATTAGGTAGTTTCGGTGAAAATGGAAGAGGATTTGTAGAAGATCTGCTTCAGGCCAGCCCCAACTATCTCTGGAGTGCATTGCTTGGGGGTGTTATATTCAATGCTTCTAATATACTGTTGTCATCGTCTGTATCGCTCGCCGGTATGTCTGTTGCATTTCCGGTAGGCGTAGGCTTGGCTTTGGTATTAGGGGTATTTGTCAATTATTTCAGTACACCAAAGGGAGATCCTGTTGTTTTATTTTTAGGAGTATTTCTGATCGTTTTGGCTATCATCTTTAATGGATTTGCATCGAGTAAGGTTGCCAAGGCTTCATCAGATCAGGGCGTTCGAAAAAAAGGAATCGTGATTGCTATCTGCGCCGGTATACTGATGTCGTTCTTCTACCGTTTTGTTGCAGCGTCTATGGATCTTGAAAATTTGGAGGCTCCAACCAGTGGTATGCTCACTCCTTACTCAGCTCTGTTTGTGTTTGCAATAGGAATATTTGTCAGCAATTTCCTATTCAATACCCTTGTAATGAAAAAGCCATTTGTTGGCGAGCCTATATCATTTAGCCAATACTTCAAAGGCAATATGAAAACCCATCTGATAGGTCTTCTTGGCGGAGGTATTTGGGCTTTGGGTACTGCGTGCAGTTATATTGCTGCAGGAAAAGCGGGACCAGCCATATCTTACGCACTGGGACAAGGAGCAACAATGGTCGCTGCCTTGTGGGGACTATTTGTGTGGAAGGAATTTAAAGGAGCACCAAAGTCTATCAACCTATTACTCTCAGTGATGTTGATTCTTTTTATTTCCGGTTTGGTGCTGATAATTTTATCTGGAAGTAACTAAACTTTTTATTAATATAATATAAACTATTATGAGGCAAAATTTTTGTAAAGTTGTAATTGCATTACTGGCAATACTTGCGATACTGCCGGGTAACACATTACATGCAGATAATGGTGTGCCCAATAAACAAAAAAGTGAGAAAAATAATAAAGCGGCTCTAGGTGTACAACCTATTACCGGTACGTGGATAAATTTAGCATATAAGGATGTTAGGAACAAATATACAAATCCTCAAAATTTTGATAATACCAGCCCTAAGTTATGGGAAGCTAAAGTACGAGAATTGTCGGCTATGGGTATCGAGTATTTAGTCTTTATGGAGGTAGCCAATGAAGGTAAAGCTTATTATCCATCGAAACTGATGCCCTGGTTATACGATAAGAACGTAAAGAGTCCCGTAGAGGCGATTCTTGATGAAGCTGCAAAGCATAACATGAAAGTATTTATGAGCACAGGATGGGCAAAAGATCAGGATGACAATTTGCTTGACCCAGAGATTAAAAAACGTCAGCTTCAGATAATGGAAGAACTGGCAACTCTATACAAAAATCATAAAGCTTTTTACGGTTGGTATTTGCCTGTAGAAGATTGCTTGTGTCCGATATTTGCCGAACATGCTGTACAGTCTGTGAATACATTGACAGAAAAAGCAAACGCATTGACACCCGGAAAGAAAACATTGATTTCTCCCTATGGAATAGGACTATCCGAATTCGATAATCCCGATTATGAGAAGCAATTGGCAAAACTCAAAGTGGATATCATTGCCTATCAGGATGAAGTGGGTTGCGTACGAGACAAGTTTACACTTCCTCGATTGAAAAAGAACTGGCAAAGAATGCGTGATATTCACAATAGATTGAATATAGAACTTTGGGCTAATTGTGAAACTTTTACATGGGAGGAAAAAACCAATGACCGTAATTCAGCCTTGATTCCCGCAGCTTATTCCCGTTTACTGTCGCAGCAAGTTGCAGCATCTTCCGCCCATGTCGATAAGATTATTTCATTCATGTTTGGAGGTATTATCGAAGACCCAAAATCACCGTTTCAGTTAGGTCAGCCTGTTTGGTCTAACGAACTATATAATAATTATATGGCATGGAAAAACGGTAATACATATTGGAAGCTATTTGAAGCCACTTTGCAAGAGAAGTTGGAAAATTCAGCCGCTCCTCAAATGATAAATGATACAAGATTGAAAAATCTCTTTGACGGACAAGTTGCAGAAGAGAATAGTTTAGATAGCCGTTGGGTAAAATTTGAAAAAGGACATCACGAAATAGTCGTTGATTTGCAGAACAAAACTAAGGTTGAAAAGGTTTTGATGCGCAGCCTCAACTACAATCAGGAGGAAATAGGAACACCATATAAAGTTTACGTCTTCACATCCAATGATGGAGTAAAATATGAACTCGCATCTATTAAAGATGCACCATACTTCCCAAACAACAAGCATGATGCATGGATTGATGGAGTACTATTCGACGAATTGAATGAAAATGCACGATACATCAAAGTCGCTTTCGACGCCCCTCAGAAAGTATATGTTGATGAATTATTTATTAATCCGAAAATCAGATAAAGTATGAATGTCTCAGAAAAAACCACTGTATGGGGAAGAAGCCACCCGTACAAACACTAAACGAAAAATCATTGAACTATTAAACTATTAAATAGAATCAGGCTAATAGTGTAAAATTTACTAGTAATCTATAAGGTAAATTCGAGACTTTATGAGAATTCTTTTAATACAGTGAAAAACCTCATTTTATAAAATTAAATCTATGAAAAGACTATTCGGTTCTATATCTGGAATCATATGGGTGCTTATTATAGCACTGATATTTGTTCCGGACAGTTTGGAGGCTACTACATTAGAAGCTCTTCAATCAGTAAAAATTACAGGTGTGGTTACTGATGAATCAGGGAGTCCTGTTATTGGTGCTACGGTCCGTGTAAAAAATGCAAATGTGGGGACAATCACAGAGATTGATGGACATTACTCGATTGATGCTCCCAAGAATGGAACGCTTATCTTCTCCTTTATAGGCTATCAAACGCAAGAAGTAGCTATAAAAGGTAAAAATACCATTAATGTTGTATTGACAGAAGATAGCCAAATGCTCGAAGAAACTGTGGTTATCGGTTATGGTGCAGTAAAGAAAAGAGACCTTACCGGATCCGTTTCTTCATTGAAAAGCGATGAACTACTTAGAACAAATCCAGTGAGTATCAATCAGGGTTTGCAAGGTAAAATGGCCGGAGTTTCTGTATCGCAAGCCGATGGAGCTCCCGGCTCAGGGATTAGTATCCAGATTCGTGGAGCTAACTCATTTACTACAAGTACCGAACCTCTCTATATTGTAGATGGTATACCTTTTACTACAGGCGAAGCTCCTGAAACCGATTATGGAACAAAACAAAAAAATAACCCGCTAAGTATGATCAGTCCTCATGATATTGAATCTATCGAGGTATTGAAAGATGCATCAGCGACCGCTATTTACGGATCTCGTGCTGCAAATGGTGTTGTTATCATTACTACTAAGTCCGGTTCGGGTGGAAAAACAAAAGTAGTATTCAGCTCTAATTTTAATGTAGCGTCTGCCGTTAAAAAAATTCCGGTACTAAGTGCTGCCGAATATGCCGAATACAGAAATGAGTTGGTTATCAATGGCTATCTGTATGATGGCAAAAGCTATGTTGATGCAGCTAATCTTCCTTATCCAATTCCAGGGCGTTGGTCAGAAACCAAAGGCAAAGACCCGATTACAGGTCAAGAAATTGTAATAAAGAGAGAGTATCTACCAAGTCCTGATGATTTTAGGAATGGATATGATCGAAATCAGGATGGAAAATTGTTTTATGGTACAAATTGGCAAGATCAAATATTTCACACAGCCACTAGTCAGGAGTATAATTTAAGTGTTTCAGGTGGTGATAAAAATGGTTCTTTTATGTATTCAGGGGGGATGCTGGATCAACAAGGGATCATTGTAAACTCTTATTACAAACGTTACAATGTACGTGCCAATAATACACGCAAAGTAAATAACTGGATCGAGATTGGTAATAATATAACTTTTTCTAAATCAGACAACCGTTTGGCTCGTACCAACAGTGAAAATTATGGAGTAATTGAATCCGCTATTGGATTTAATCCTACTCGTCCCGTTTTTGACCCCGAAGCTGACTCTGGTTTCTCAGAAGATTTTTCAAGCGGTTTGGCTAATCCTTACCTAACAGCTCACACAGAAAAAAACATTCTGACATCTTTATCTGTATATACATCAGGCTTTGCAGAAGTAACTTTTGCTGATTGGTTGAAATTCCGTCAGAATGTAGGCTATGGTTACAACTCTTATGAACGTAATCAGTATTATAACAGATGGACAGGATCTGGCCAAGCTCCAACAAATGGTTATGGACGAAAAGATGATAGTGCTTATGAAGGTCTTACAACCGAGTCTTTGCTAACATTCAATAAGACATTTGGCATACATGCTGTTAATGCTGTGGTGGGTATGACTTATGAAAAATCGATGGGTAAAAGTAAATCGATGAGTAGTAAAAATTATCCAACGGATGATACCGAAGATAATAATATCAATGCAGGTATTAAAGACCGTGAAATAAGCAGTGGCAGATGGAAATCTCAATTGATGTCTTATTTGGTTCGTGGTAATTATAACCTGAGAGATAAATATTTGTTTACAGCATCATACCGTCGTGATGGATCGAGCCGTTTTGCTCTACAAAACCGTTGGTCTAACTTCTATTCCGGAGCTATTGCTTGGCGTTTGGGAGAAGAAGCATTTATTAAGAATCTAAATTTCTTTGATAATCTAAAGCTTCGTTTAAGTGCAGGACAAACAGGTAATCAGGGGATCAGTGCATACGCCACACGTTCTCGCTTTACTATCCAGAACTATCCTTTTGATGGTACCCAAACATCGGGTATGGCAGAAGACCGTTGGGGAGGACCTGCTGCTGTAGATCTCAAATGGGAAACTACAAATCAATATGACTTGGGACTAGATGTATCTTTCTTTAACAGCCGGGTTAATCTAACAGCAGATTATTACTATAAGAAAACTACCGATTTGCTTCAATACAGATATATAGATGCTAGTTCTGGATTTAGTGAATTAGCATGTAACTATGGTAACGTGGTAAACAAAGGACTCGAGCTTAGTGGAAACTTTATGCCTGTGAAAACATCCGATTGGATGTGGACTTTGGATGCTAATATCTCATTTAATAAGAATGTAATTGGAGGATTAAATGCCGATCAGTTCTCAGATGTAGTATGGGGCATGGAAAGTATGTTCCTGAGAAGAAACGGTCAGCCTATTGGTATTATCTACGGTTATGTTGAAGATGGATTTTATAACAACGAAGCAGAAGTTCGTGCCGATCCTTATTATAAAACACAATCAGACTCTAAGATAAAGAGTATGGTAGGACAGATTAAGTATAAGAATATGGATGATGATCCGATGATTGACGAACGCGATAAAACGATTATCGGAAATACGAATCCTGATTTCCAATACGGATTGACAAGTACATTGACTTATAAGAATTGGACTTTCAGTTTCTTACTGCAAGGAACACAGGGAAATGATATTCTGAATACTAACCTGAGAAGCTTTGATGTGGCAGGTTCAGGTAACATGCCGAAATTTGTTTGGGACAACCGTTGGACTCCAGATAATAGAGATAATGCGCTATGGCCTCGGGCTGACGGAACATATACTCGCTCTATGAAAGCCTCAGACCGTTATGTTGTAGATGGTTCATACCTCCGCTGTAAGAATATTAGTTTAGGTTACAGATGGCCATCTCCTGTAAAATATATAGAATCTCTCAATGTAGTGGCTAGTGTATCCAATCTGTTTACTATTTCGGGATATGACTGGTATGATCCGGATGTAAATGCATTTGGTAGTGATCCTACACGCAGGGGTGTAGATATGTCTTCATATCCAAGTGCCCGTACATTTAATTTGGGTGTTCAATTAGCTTTTTAAATTAAAAAAATCATGAATATGAAACTTACTAAAATATTGGGCATCTGTGTGACAAGTTTGTTTCTGATGACCTCTTGCGATTTGGATGAAGAAGTGTATACATTCTCTTCTAACGATAAACTGGTTGCTGCGGGAAAATATGAAGAATTAGTTGCTGGAGCATATAATACTCTACATTTTCCTTTCGAGTGGGGAAACTATCATAACATTGTGAATTTTGATACTGATTACCAATCAGGACCTACATGGGCTTTTGGTTCTATCGGAGCCGGAAACTTCTATGATGAGGGATCAAATAATAATTTCTATAAATATTATTCTCAGACTATCCATAGAGCTAACTACCATTACTCTTTGGTTAGCAAAATGACTTCCGTACCCGAGAAAACGCGCAAAAATGCTATGGGCGAACTTCGTTTCCTTAAAGCATGGGCACAATTCAATCTGGTACAGTTTTATGGACCAATTCCGTTGTATAAAATATCGATATCAGAAGGTAATGCTATAGAGCTGCCTCGCTCATCGGTAAAAGAAGTATATGAGCATATTATAGAAACACTATTGGAAGCCGAACAGCTTTTGATGCCACGTACAGACTCCGAATACAAACAAGGGCATGTTTGCCGGGGTAGCGCTAAGGCTTTATTGGCTAAGGTATATGCTACTATTGCTTCTGCTTCTATGAAGAGTGGTCAGATAACAGTGAAAGGTGGTCCCGGAAAGAAAACCAATCCTGATGGAACAACATCTCGCTTAATGCCTGTTCCTATTACACATCAAAAGAATTTGGTCGCTGGTTATGAAGAGTTCGATTCTCAGGAATATTATCGCTTGGCTAAGGAAAAAGCCGGAGAGGTTATTGCTGAAAAAGAATTTAGTCTGGCTCCAAATCAAGAAACACTATGGAGTGCAGGATATAAAAATGGACCAGAATTCCAATTCTGTTTACAGACTGTATCTTCAGACGGAACATTATTCTATAACTATGTAACATCTGACTATTTGGGTTATCCTAAACCTGAATATAATGGTGAATGGTCAAGTGGTTACTATATTCAGCGAGACCACTGGTTGCAATTATTTGATGATTGGGACGATGAGCGTATCACTTGGGGTGTAATGCACCGCATTCCTACCACTTATAATAAACAGACCGGCAAAATGACTTATCAGTTTTATCCTGAACGTGATAGTGTATATGTGCGCAAAGGAGAAAGAGGCTATGATCCTAGTGATGTTGTCGCTAATTCTGCTGTAACTTATGGATCTAAACTTTTGAAGTTTGCCGCAATTACTACTCCTCTCGATGGTACACGCTCCGATTGGAATTGGCCTTACATGCGTTATCCTGAAACATTGTTGATATATGCTGAAGCTGATAATGAATTGAATGGACCTACTGCTGATGCTTTTGAAAAAGTAGGATTGCTCAATGCAAGGAACAATAGTACAACCGCTGCAGCCCGTAATGCAAAAGTTCCATTTACAAAAGAATCTTTCCGTTCCTACATCTTGGAAGAACGATCCAAAGAGTTTGCTGCTGAAGGTATTCGTCGATTCGACTTATTGAGATGGGGTATCTATTTGCAAGTGATGAATGCTATTGGTGTAACAGACGAAAATGATGTTATTAAACGTCGTGAAGAGAAGCATCTTCTATTGCCACTTCCTTTGGATGTTGTGAATACCAATCCTTATATCGACAGGAATAATCCTGGATGGTAATTCTGATTTATTAATTATTAATAAGTTGATCAATGAAAAAAATATTTAATATCAAAAGCTTATGCTTGAGTGCAGCTTTACTTCTCGGATTGTTCTTTACAGCATGTTCGGAAGATGAAAATAATGCTACTGCCATTCAAATATCAGGCATAACAACAATAAATGATCTGAACACCCCCATTACCGAAGCCAAACTAGGAGATTTTATCGCTATTCATGGAACGGGATTGGACATTCATAATATAGATTCTATTTACGTGAATGAATCTAAAGTTGACATGGTAGAAGTATATACAGAGAAGGATGTATTGTATATGCAGGTTCCGGTTAAACTATCTCTTGAGCCTACAGATAAAGTTTATATTTATAATAAATTGGGTCGCCAAGATTATCCTCTAAAAACTATTGCACCCGATCTTAAGCTTGTTCGTATGTTTAATGAATATACACAGCCGGGTGATACAATTATGATTTATGGGGACTTCTTTAATCTTTATGAAATTGACTCAGTAAGTGCTGTTGTTGATTTCAACGGTAAAACATCCAATGTGATCAAATCGGCGAATAACTATCTGACTGCACGAGTTCCCCTTGATGTGGATAAAAATATCAAAGTAAAGGTGAAGTCTTTAAAATATGAGATAGAGTCTACTTGTCCGGGACGATACTATGATAACGAATGTATGATTGTAGACTTTGATAATCGTGTGCCAAGCAGTATGACTAATGTAGTTACCGATCCGAAAGATAAAAACCGATTGAGTGGTAATTACTTACATATAAATGAGAAGTCGGCTTGGAGTAGCTGGTGGTATATAATAGAGATAGGAAATACGCCGCTAACAGACGACATGTTAGATCATTCGGATCAGTATGTTATAAAATGTGAGTTCTATACCGCCAACCAGTTTGTTGATGGCAAGATTAAGTTCTTCAATTACCTTTTCTGGGATGCGGCTCCAATGGAATGGACTCCTTCTGATTTTGTATTCCAGAATTTCAACCGCTGGGAGACGATAACGTTACCTTTCAAACGAAACTATTCAGGAACTTATCCGGAAAATATGTACTACCATTCCTTCAATATGAGAATTGAAATAGATCAAAGTATAGCGCGTAACTTTGCTTTTGATAACATACGGGTATGCAAAAAAGGTGATTAACTACAAATTATTGAAGATTTTTAGTTGTGGTTAAAGTTTATTGCAGGTAGATAAATTTGGTTTGCTCAGAGGCGGTGATGAGATCGTCATCGCCTCTGATGTTTTCAGGCAAAAAAAGATACTGCCTACATCTATGAATAACTTATAATATTAGAAAAACATAAAAATGAGAAAAAAAAGGAACTTCACACTTTTGGCTGCAATAATGGCAGTTTTTCTGAGTATACAATCTTGTAACAATGCTCCCATAAAAGAAGTATGGATAGATGAACTAGGCTCTAGCTCGTGTTATGTGCAAGACTGGGGAACCCCTCAAATTAATAAATCTGTAGTATGGACTCCTCTAACCGTAAACGGAGTGGTTTACGAACGGGGTATCGGCGCACATTCAATCGGACGTATGCTTTTCGATTTGGATGGTAAAGCATTATCCATATCCGGGTTGGCAGGAGCTGATGATAATAATCTTTATGCGGGAAAATTTCAGTTCAAGATTATAGGAGATCGTAAAGAGCTTTGGAAAAGCGGTGTTGTGAAGAAAGGTGATCCTATTCAAGAATTTAATGTTGACTTGTCTGGAATAGATAAGGTATTGCTACTTGTCGAAGAATGTGGAGATGGCATCATGTACGATCATGCAGATTGGATCAATGTGAAAGTGACTACACGAGGCGAAGTAAAACCTATTCCTGCATGGCCTAAAGCTATTGCGAAAGAGAAATATATTTTAACACCTCAATCCCCCGAACATCCAATCATAAACAATCCGCTGGTTTATGGAGCTCGTCCCGGTAATCCATTCTTATGGACAATAATGGCTACAGGTCAGCGTCCGATGAAGTTTGAAGCGTCAGGGCTACCTGATGGTTTGAAGTTAGACCAGACAACAGGATTTATTACAGGTAAAGCAACAACAAAAGGAGAATATAAAGTATTGCTAAAAGCTACCAATGATAAAGGGCGCGATGAAAAAGAGGTTCTTTTTAAAATCGGAGATGAAATAGCTTTAACCCCACCTATGGGTTGGAATAGCTGGAACTGTTGGGGATTATCGGTAGATGACGAAAAAGTACGTGACGCCGCCCGAATGATGAATGATAAATTACATGCACACGGATGGACTTACGTTAATATTGACGATGGCTGGGAAGCCAAAGAGCGGACAAAGCAAGGAGAAATCCTATCAAATGAGAAATTTCCTAATTTCAAGGCCTTAACCGATTATATCCATTCCTTAGGATTAAAGTTTGGTATTTATTCTTCGCCCGGACATATAACCTGTGGTGGTCATGTAGGAAGCTATCAGCATGAGGAGATCGATGCAAAAACATGGGAAAAATGGGGCGTTGATTATTTAAAATATGACCATTGCGGTTACTTGGAAATACAGAAAAATTCTGAAGAAAAATCAATTCAGGAGCCATATATCGTGATGAGAAAAGCTTTGGACAAAGTAAATAGAGATATTGTTTACTGTGTTGGTTATGGTGCACCCAATGTATGGAACTGGGGAGAACAAGCCGGTGGCAATCAGTGGCGCACTACCCGCGATATTACAGATGAGTGGAATGTTGTTACAGCGATCGGATTCTTTCAGGATGTTTGTGCTCCGGCAACAGCACCCGGCAAGTACAATGACCCCGACATGCTGGTAATAGGTAAGCTTGGAAAAGGTTGGGGAGAAAAGGTTCATGACTCATATCTGACAGCCGATGAACAATATTCACATCTCTCTCTTTGGAGTATACTTTCTGCTCCATTGCTCATAGGTTGCGATATGGCGAATATAGATGACTTTACATTAAACCTCTTAACAAACAGAGAAGTTATTGCTGTCGATCAAGATCCTCTTGTCGCTCCTGCCGTTAAAATTATGACAGAAAATGGACAAATCTGGTATAAGAAGTTATATGATGGCTCTTATGCTGTAGGTCTTTTTCATGTAGATCCGTATTTCATCCTGTGGGATCAGGATAGTGCAGAAGCAATACAAAATGAGACTTATAAGATGCAATTAGATTTCTCTAAGCTTGGTATTCAGGGTGAAGTAACGGTTCGAGATCTTTGGAGACAAAAAGATCTTGGTAATTTTACAAATAACTTTCAAGCAGATATCCCATATCATGGTGTAAAGTTTGTAAAAGTTACGCCTAAAAAATAGATGCTGATTAATATAAAATAATTGAGTGTAGATATTTTTCTTCTGCTTACTCTTACATTCAGGTTTCTGCAGTTATGTAGGAACCTGTAATGTTTTAAACAGTATATATACACGTGTCGGAATTTACTTTGTAATATATGCAAAGAAGAAAAAAATAGTAGTAGATAATAAAAAGCAAAGATTGTAATAACTATCTTGAAAAATAAATCTTTACTTCGTAAGGTAATACTCTTAAAGAAGAAAAGATGGAAATATTATCTAAAATATTAATAGGTCTTGTCGCTCTTGAACATATCTATATTCTTTGGATCGAGATGTTTGCGTGGACAACAAAAGGTCGTACAACTTTCAAAAGTATTCCCGATGAATTGTTCGAGAAAACAAAAGGATTGGCTGCTAATCAAGGTCTATACAATGGTTTTCTTGCCGCCGGGCTTATCTGGTCACTGTTGATTGGAGATTCTGATTGGAGTCAGAATATAGCATTGTTCTTTCTTAGTTGTGTTGCTATTGCAGGCATTTATGGCGCTGTCACTGCTCAAAAATCGATCTTTTTCAAGCAGGCACTACCTGCTCTGATTGCAATTATTATTTTATTATTGAAATGATTCTGGACTATGCATGAACAACTGATAAAGGATATTTCAATTAGGTATAAAATGCAATCACAAGACATAGAACTGTGTAAAACACTTTTTCAGCCTGTATTGATGCCAAAGAACAGAATTTTGGAAGAAGAAGGAAAAATTCCTCAGCATTTATATTATATCATATCGGGCTTTATGCGCCTGTTTTATTATAACGATAATGGAGATGAAGTTACTACGCATCTCAATTGTCCTCACGGTTTCTTCACTGCCTTTTCAGATTTTATAAACCAAACAAAAGCTTCGGTAAATGTAGAAACTGTTACCGAATGCGAACTACTTCGTATAACTAAACCGGATTATGATAAATTGGTCAGTATAAGTACGTTTTGGAAAGATTATGGAATGCAGGTTTTGCAGGAGTCGGTAATCTATAATGAAGAGCGGTCTAAAGATTTGGCAACCTTATCAGCCGAGCAACGTTATCTTAAACTAATGAAGTCTTATCCGAACATTATTCAGAATGTTCCATTGCAATATATCGCCTCCTTCCTTGGGATAAAACCGGAAAGTCTTAGCCGTATAAGACGAAATCTGATTAACTAACAAAAGTCAAGTGTAATTGATTTTACGATTCTGAATTTTGTGTCATAATTATTAAATATAAAACAATGACACAGAAGAATATCGTTTTAGTTACCGGCGCAAACGGACATTTAGGAAATAACTTAGTAAGACTTTTAATTGCCAAAGGATATCAAGTAAGAGCATCTGTCCGCAATATCAAGAATACAAAACCATTCGATGGGCTTGATTGCGAAGTGGTACAGGCAGATATAACTGATAAGAACTCAATGCTTCAGGCTTTGCGTGGCGTTGATACTTTTTATGCGGTAGGAGCCGTCTTTAAGCTGTGGGCAAAAGATCCGCAAAAAGAGATTTACGATGTGAATATGAATGGCTGCAAAGTCATGATAGAGGCAGCAGTCCAAGCCGGAGTAAAGCGAATTGTGTATGTCAGTTCCATTGCCGCATTGCATTATACAAAAGGAATACCAATCAATGAAGAATCAGGCTACAATCCCGACCGTAGGGATATGTATTATAACTCAAAAAATGATGCGGAAAAACTCGCTTTCGAATTAGCAAAGAAGCATGATATAGAATTAGTTGCCGTATTACCTTCAGCCATGATAGGGGGCGTGATAGCAGACCGCTTGAGTAATTCGAATGAAATATTAAAGGCGATATTGAACAATAAATTGCCTATCGAAACCAAGATAACCCTCAACTGGATAGATGTAAATGACGTGGCAGAAGGTTGTGTTTTGGCTGCAACGAAGGGGCAGTCGGGAGAACGATATATCTTGGCTAATGAAAAATGTATGACCATTACTGAGTCAATCAAATTGGCTGATGAATTGTTTCCGCAACTGAGGCTTAAAAAGCCGATACCTGTTCCTCGGTTTGTCCTTTATTTATTCGGTGCTCTGTTAGGATTTGGTGCTAAAATATCTGGGAAAGCTCCTGCCATGACTACCAAAGAAGTGAATATGTTTTATGGGTTGGTACAGGATTTTGATATATCTAAATCCCGAAGAGAGCTCGGTTTTAGTCCGAAGTCTTCTAAGCAAGCTTTGAAATCGGCTTTGTTGTATATGTGGAAAGAAAGAGAAAGATTATTAAAGTAATTATATAATAAAACTTGTTATAATTTAATCTAAAATCGGTCGAGATTGTTGTATATGGTAAAAGCAATAAATATGAGTATATACGATTTTACCGTAAAGGATAGTAAAGGTAATGATGTTCCTTTATCCAACTATAAAGAGAAGGTGCTGCTAATAGTTAATACTGCAACAGCATGTGGTTTCACCCCACAGTATAAAGATTTGCAGGACTTATATCTTAAGTATAAAGATCAGGGATTCGAAATATTGGACTTTCCCTGCAATCAGTTCGGGAAACAGGCTCCGGGAACAAATGAGGAGATTACCTCGTTTTGTGAGATGAAGTATAAAACGACATTTACCACTTTTGGAAAAATTGACGTAAATGGAGAGAATGCCGATCCTCTGTATAAATATCTGAAAGAAAATAGTAAAGGATTTTTAGGCGATTCTATAAAATGGAATTTTACGAAATTCCTGATTGATAGGGAAGGGAATATCGTTGATCGTTATGCTCCAATAACCAATCCATCAAAAATCTCAGGCACGATCGAAAAACTATTAGAAAAATAATATATGCGATTATGGTCTTTACATCCGATGTATCTTGATTCGGCAGGGCTTAATGCCTCCTGGCGTGAGGGCTTATTAGCTAAGAATGTGCTTTTAGGGAATACAAAAGGTTATACGAATCATCCTCAGTTAATTCGTTTTAAGAATAGCCCCGATCCCAATCTTTATATCGACGCCTTTCTTACTGAAATATATAAAGAGGCTGTAAGACGAAACTATAATTACAGTAAGGAAAAGATCCGTCTCATTGAAAATATACGACCAATCTTTGTAACACAAGGACAGTTAGAATATGAATTTGAACATCTGAGGCGAAAACTTCAAAAACGAAGCCCCGAGTTATTCGATAAATTACCAACATTGGCTAACTTAAATCCACATCCTTTGTTTAAAACGATAGATGGAGATGTTGAGGAATGGGAGGTTGTAATGTAATATGAGTATAGTTTAATGATTCCATTGTTTGATTTATACGATATAGAGTCTTGCAATGGTTCAATAAATCATAAAATAATGCAGGTATTTTGCAATACCTGCATTATTTAAATTGAATATTAGAGATTTTCTTTATGCTTCTTGACTTCGTCTACTAGTTTCGAAAAAGATTTATCTCTTTTACGTTTTTCATGTTCCGAAGTAGAAAAATGCCAAGCTTCTCTCCTTAGTTTCAGATAGCTCTCATAAACTTTACGGTCTAATGTTCCATTACTTACCGCTTCTAAGACAGCACAGCCGGGTTCGTTTTTATGCTCACAGTCTTTAAAACGACACAACCCTTCATAGTCAGATATTTCAAGCATTCCCGAAAGGGAGTCCGGATTTTCAATAGCTAATCCAAATTCTCGAACACCCGGAGTATCAATTAGTACTCCCGATCCTTTCATCAATACCATTTCCCGACGTGTTGATGTGTGCTTTCCTTTTCCTGTGGACGAACTTATATCGGATGTTAGCAATATTGATTCTTCGCAAAGTGCATTCACCAGAGAACTTTTCCCAACACCCGAAGAGCCGACAAAAACAACTGTTTCCCCTTCTGTGATAAACTCTCGTAACTGAAGAATCGTTTGAGGTTGGTGGATACTTGTAAACAATACAGGCATCCGATCGGCAATGTGCTTGATTGCGTTGCTTATATTCTCTTTCTCAAACTCCAAATCAGATTTATTGAGTACCAATACCGGGCTAATGTTTCCTTCCACTATCTGAGCCATAAAACGTTCAGCCCGACGAACATTGAAATTATCATCCAAACTTTGTACAATAAAAGCTTTGTCAATGTACGACGCAATGGCTTGTTTGTCAGATACTGTTCCACTTTTCTTTCGAAACAAAGTACGTTCACGTGGTAGCATATCAACTATAATCCCTTTCTGGTCATCGAATGGTTGAAAAATTACCCAATCGCCCACGCAAGGCAAATCGAAAGTTGATTTACCGAACATCATATTCCCGGTCAGTTCACATTGGAACATTCCATTTTCACAGATAATCTCATAGCATGTCCTGTGGACTATAGATACCCGTCCGTGAGGCAACGCTTTATGGACTGATTCTTGTTTTAGTTGGCTTAATTTATCGCTCCAGCCATAAATATTTAGATCAATCATAGCTTTGTCTTTTTTGCGATGAAAAATGTATAGCCATAGAATTCTTTATACTTGTTGTATAATTCCGCTTCGTAGCGTTGAGATGCAACCAGGTCTTCAGCAGCTTTATTTCCTGCATATTTATTCAGGAAAACTTCTTCAGCAGTAGCTTTAGGAGCAAAGTAATACTTTGTCCAACACGTTTCGGGTAAAATAAATGTAGCCACAGGGAGATATCCTGCCCGGTGTATTTTGGCTACCTGATTGGGTATCGTATCTATTTCAGCATATGAATTCATCCAGAAATCATTTATTTCTGCCGGACGTTCGTCTGTAAACCATGAACTCTCGGAGATAGCCAAATATCCACCTGTTTTCAAATATTTACGCCATTCGTTCAACCCTCGTTCAAAGCCAATATTATAAATGGCTCCTTCTGACCAAATCAGGTCTAACTCCTCATTCTGAAAAGGAAGATTATCCATTGAGCCTACAATTCCTTTCACTCTGTCTTGCATGCCTAGCTGCTTTGCATTACGATTCAGAATATTGATAAAGTCGGGAAATAAATCCAGTGCAGTAATCTTTCCCTCAATATGCTTGGCAAGTGTCATTGTCTGCCCTCCTGTACCGCAGCCAATGTCGGCAATAAGGGATTTGTCGGTTAGGTTATCAACAAAGCGAAGGGCAGTGAGCGTTGCATCGGTACTACCGGGTCCCTGTCGTTCCATGCTAGAGAAAAATTCGCAGATTAAATTAAAATCGAAATCGTGAATTGTTTTATTTTCGTTATTCATTTCGTTATTTGTATTAGCGCACATATGCAAGCATGACAATGCTATAGCACTATTGTACGCAGATTAAAATTAAATTATAATAATATGAATATTCCTCTCAAAAAGGTTTATTTGAGAGTAAACGAAAGGACAATCTGTTTTGAAAGTACAGATTGTTTACAATACCAAATCCGATTTATGTAAAATCTTAGTCATCCGGCAAAGATATATAAATATTTAATTATAAATAAAAAAACTGTTCCGGAAGTGATGATTTGATATAAAATCACTTCGGAACAAAGTTTTTCGTCTAATGTTTACTAAAAATTCACTTACCACCAATTATTACCGTTATCTACGGATTGAGCTATTGCTGATTCAGGTTTTTGTGCATTTATTTTTTTCTGTTCTTTGCCTACTGTCTTTGCTTCAGGTATAGGAGAGCTTTTTTGGGGTATATTCGTCTCTTCAGTAAGAAGCTCTCGGGTTTTAGAAATCTTTTTGTTTCCTATAATTTTTTCAGCTTCTATAAGCTTTATAGCTAACATTGAAACTTCTACTTTTGGAGTGAATGATACCGACCCATTAATTCTGCATCCTGTTTCCATAATAGCCTTTTTTGCCATAATTGAGCCTTCTATAACAGCCGAACTACTAATTTGTATGGTGTTCGTGCAAAACACATTCCCTTTAACTAAACCCCCAATTGTACAATCGGTAGCAGTTATGCTTCCATCAATAGTTGCAGTAGGATCTACTATGGCCCTATCTTTTACAAAAAAGTTTCCTTTTTGCATTCCTGTAAAGCAAAATCCACCTAAAACAACTTTGTCCTGATTTGATACAGCTATTTCTTCTGCTGTTTCTTTTTCTATAGGTTTGGCTTTTTTTCGTTTGATGAAAAACATTCTTTTATTCTCTATTTATACTATTCACCTGCGAAATTTGTCACTACAGTTGTTGCATTGCCTATATCAATACCAAGTGCCGATTTTGGTCTGCCGCTTACACGTAAAGAGTTAAGAGCATATCCTTTGCTTGCGAGTGTTTCCGGATTATCCAATACCGTTATCTCTGTGAAATGTCCAAATTCTGCAATAAAACAGTCTACTAGCTCCTGATAATACATTGCGCCTCCACATAAGTATATCCGATTTGTTTTCACAAGGTTGGAGTCATTGATAATGCTCCGTAGATTGGGCGATATCACTTCCTGATAGTAGGTCTGGATAACATTTTTACGGATCTCTCTTAAATCAACATTCTGACGATTTAAGAAGATATATCCTCGCTGAAAAGCATCGTCCAGCTGATTTACATTTCTCAATTCGAGATAATATTTACTCTTCAGTTCGTTAATCATTAGATTTACAGCATAGCGGATTCCGTGTGTACTTACCATTGCCTGTTCTACGATTCCCGAATCGGTGCTTAAGATAGACTCGAAAGTGCCAAAGCCGCAACTAAATACAAAAAAACTACCCGAAACATTGGGCTCTCCTTTTCGTATTGCAATTGTGCATCCGACAATTTCGGGAATGACTTCAACTTTTTGCACATCCAGCACTACTTTCTTTTTGTTTCCTGCATTATGGGTTGATGCATCATAGTCGAGTAGGTGCGTTTTTTTGAAGAATTCAACGGCTTTATCTCTATAAATATAATAGGTTGAGTAGGGGAAGCCTGTTGTAATTGTTAGCGGTTGTTCTATCTTATCCTGTGCCAGCAGGATTGATGCTTTGGCAAGAAGCTGATAATCGATATCATCAGGAGAGGAGTTTATCAGTTTATGAGGTAACTGTCCTTCGTTCAAGGCTAGATCACCACAGATATACCATTTGTCATTGTGCTGAATCTTCAGACCATGAAGCAAATCTTTAGAGGTTTGGGACAAAACTGTGTTGTTGATCTCAATTAAACTCGGAAAGGATTGAATTTCATACATAGGTTTTTTCAAAAAAGTGTTTAACAATTAAAAATTAGAATAATAGCATTATATGTTTTATATATTTCTTATAGTGAGGATGGCTTCATTATTATTTCGCCTTCATATATACCCCCCTCGTCCATACTCAGATTTTCTGTATTGAGTCTCCCTGTTATTTGTCCCGAACACTTTATTAGTACAGATTCGGAAGCTGATATGTCTCCTTCGATATGCCCAAAGACAATGAGTTTTTTTGTATTCACATTCCCTCTTATTGTCCCTGTCATTCCTATCACCACCGTTTCAGCTTGCTCAATGTTTCCTATTATAGTACCTTCGATACGAATCGCTCGGGTTTGCTTGATATTACCTCGAAGAGTAAAGCTTTTACAAATTACTGTCGGCATTAAAGAGGTTAGATCATCCGGTTGATCGTCTCTTTGAGTTTGTTTTTTTATCATGATATACTATTCACTTATCTTCGTATATATAAAGAATAGGGATGTTCCCCGGACAAAGAATTGCTAGCACTAAATTAGAGCATAATCATGTAGTGGATCTAAAAAAGGGAGTGGGACAAAAAGGGGACAATTAAAAATATTATTGTGTAATCGCTGTATGTGTCTGATTAATATCTGTATATGAAAAGATGTAAAGAGAGGTGGATGAATGTGAATGCTCTATCAAATAATACGTTTTTAATAAAAGAAGAGGGTTACCCAATGTTTGGATAACCCCGCTCTTTCGTTTTTTTTATTCTATTCTTCGTCCAATTAATCTATATATTTTGAATAAATGATACTAGGTTCGTATCTCGTTCAATCTCGAGTTTCTTTCGTAAACGTTGCCGTGCTTTTTTGAGTGCTTCCTCCGATTGGAATGTTATTTGGGCTATTTGTTTGTTCGTCATATTCAGCTTGAGAAATACGCATAGCTTACGTTCATTCTGAGTCAGCATTGGAAAATGGTCATTAAGATTTTTATAAAATGAAGGATGCACCTTTTGAAATAAAATCTCAAACTCTTCCCAGTTGGAGTTATATGTCTGTGACCTATAATCGAAAATCAAAGATTTTATATCGTCTCTTACTTCAGGGGTCGTGTTCTTCTCAATATTCTCTAGCATCTTTATGCTGCGCACGTCACGCTCGGCAGTTTGTACAAGTTTAAGGGTTGCTGAGGTCATTTCCTTTTGATTTTTCTCCAGTTCGGCATTGATCTCTTCCAACTCTAACCGAAGAAGCTGCTTTTTCAGCCTATACGAACGGGTAGTCATTATAACGAGTAACAATAAAAGAACGAAGGCTACAATCAAGGAGAGAATGACAGCCCGTTGGCTTTTTATTTTTAATCCTTTATTTTGCGCTTCTATTTCGTAGACTTGTTTTGCCTTATCGTATTTATAAGCACTCTCTAGGTCTGCAAGTTTCTTTATATTATTTTCGTTGAATATACTGTCGTTGTATAATTTATATAGCATATGATTCTGATATGCTGCCTGATAATTATTTGTTGCGGCATAAATCTCCGATAGCTGTCCATAAATCTCTTTTTGAAGATTCAGTAATTTCAACTCATTGGCTATCTTCAGCCCTTTTTGGGAATAGTCTAATGCTTCGGCATAACGTTTTTCTTGAATATAGATCAATCCCATTTTTACCCATATCTCAGCTTTTGCTCGCTTTAAATCTATTTTTTCGGCAAGGTGAAATGCTTCATTGAAATGATCAAGTGCTTTAGTAAATTCTTTCTCTCGGCTATATATAGTACCCATGTTGACTAAAATGTTAATAGTCAAGCTTAGCTTACTATTACCTCCAATTTTTAAAGCTTTTTCGTAGTATTCCAACGCGCGAGGATCGTTCATGTTCATATATATATGACCAATGTTAGCCAAACATGAGGATATCTTAAAATTATCTTTTATTTCTTCGGAAATCTTTAATGCTTTTTGAAGATAATTGAGGGCGTCTTTATATTCTCTTTGGTCGGATTGGATTCCGGCAATATTAACAAAATTGGCCACCATTGCTGATTTATCACGGAGCTGCTCGTTGATCTTCAGAGCCTTCAAATGACATTCGAGTGCTACCGCATAGTTACTTTGAGTGCCATAGATCCACGCTAAATTGTTTAATGCTTTTGACAGAACGGGATAATTCTTTAGTTCTTCGGCCAAGAGAATGGCTTTTTCGAGTATTTCGATAGCTTTTATATATTCTCCTTTTGTACTATGGCTTCGTGCTGCATTAACGAGGCATTTCAGTAAAAGGCTCTTATCATTTATTTCATTCGCTATTTTAAGAGCACGCTCGTATGATTTATCACTTTTGGGGATGTCACCAAGTTCTTTGTATACGTTTCCTATTGCAATCAGACAATTGCATATTACCGTTTGTTCTTTGATGACTTCTGCCATCACAAGGCTTTGTCGAAAATAATTGAGAGAGGATTGTTTGTCGCTTTTAATATAAGCCAATCCGGTTACCCACAGGCTGACGGCCTTCCCCTTAGTGTAATTCAGACGATCTGATAGCCGAGCTGATTCAGAGGCATATTTCATCGCTTTTTGGGTATCTTTCGAATATATAATGTAACCTATTTCATTCATTATGTCTACTTTCTCCCGATTATTTGAAGAGTACTGTCTCAATACATTCTCAAGGCTATCCACCTTTTGCATTTGAGCAGAAAGAGTTTGAAAAAAGGTTAATACAAAGAATAGAAATAGAGAGGGAAAACTCAATCTGTTTCTCATATGGCTAAACAAGGTTAGAATTTAAATTATACATCAACGATACGATAACTGATACTGATAAAACCGACTCCTGATATATTTTTAAGAGTGTAAATACACAACAGGCTTTTCTGATTTTTTCCGGTAGATAATTCATAATGTGAATGCAGAGTGAAGCACATTTATAGAACTGTTGTTGTGAATTTGTTGTAAAGTTAAGCTTTTGTATAATTTTAGACAATGTTTCTCATTGAAATAGGTATATGTAAAAACAAAAAAGCTTACGGTTTTATTTTCCTTCTTTCACTTGATTTTGAAAGTCAATTTTAGAGGACTAATTAATCAGGGCTTATCACTTCGGCACATACAGTCAAAGGATTAGGCTTTGACGAAGTAATTGCCCCTGTTGTAAACAAATCGAAATAGATCGCAGCACGTTTTATGTTGCTCTTACACGAACTATGCACCGGTTAAGGCTGATATGTGAGGAAGATATGTCGGGGTTTTCTCGTATAATTTACATAGTTTGTTTTATTTAACAATTCTACATCGCTCAATAAAACAAACTATGCTCAATGAAAGGGATAGACTAAAATTCAATCTTATAACTAATGTTTGGGATAATAACAGCCTCTCTTTCGGGATCTACCAAATGCGTCTTAAAGTTATAGCGATGACCTTGATAGTCTTTGTAACTAGTTGCATTTAGCACTTTAATAGCAAACTCATGAGATAAACTCTTCTTGTTAATTTTGTAGCTTACATTAAAGTGCAACAGAAATGCCGGGGGTAATTGCTTCGAGAAGGCTTTGTTTTCATCATAAATAGCATCTTCCTCTTTCTGAGATGCATCCAGATTAATAAGCGAGTATCTGTCTCCTCCTTGATAAGATAATCGAATATTAGCATTGAACATATTTTGTTTACTGCGTCCTACCATCCACTCTTTTCCTGCTAATGCATTGAATACAAAGTTTCGGTTATACCTTGTATTTCTCCATTTGTTATCTCCTGCTTTGTAATGAGAATCAAAGAGAGATCCGGTGAACATATAGTAATAACCATCTGACATATACCGTTCAAAGGTTATATCAATACCATAATTGACTCCTTTTCCCTTATTCGAAAGCTTATTGGTTATGAACCAATCATTTTGAAGGTTTATAAACGAAAATGTACTATCACTTATAATAGGAACACTGTATAGTTTTTGAAAATAAGGTTCGATTTTTAGATGATAATCATTTCCAATATTAAGATCATAAGACAGGACTATATGATGAGCTTTTGTAAAATCCATGTTTTTGTTAATAAGTTCACCCTCTTTCGATCTGGTAAAGTAATAATTCAACATTTCAAGCCTGCTATGTAGCCCATATGAAAGAGCTAAAGATTGATTTGGTCTAAATTTCCATGATAATGCTGCTCTGGGCTCTATTGTATAGTTATTATTGAGTGTGAATAATTGCGTATTGATACCAAGATTAAGCGTCCATTTATCTGAAAATTGGAACGACGAGTTCGTATATGCAGATAATAGAGCGCTGAAACCGGACTCATCGGTTATGGTGTTTATCGGTTGTTGATGTGTCGCTTCTTTTAAGAGTAGATTATATTTAAGCCCTGTAACCCTTATTCCTGTTTTATTGGTATGTATCTTACTATATTTCTTATTTAGCGATGAAGCGAATACAAAGTTCCAATTGGTAGACTTGATTAAGTTTTGTGGAATAGGTTTTACATTCGCATCCATTCTTTCAGTATGCATATCAAGTCCACTGACTGTAGTAGCCAAAGATGTTTTAAGGGTTGCATTGTTCCACACTCTTAGTTTGTGATTCAGACCAAAAGCACCCATATATTGTTTTATATCCTGATCTTCTTTATCCTGCATATATTCCCATTTACTAGGATCGGTTTCTGCCTTTTGCCCCGAGCGATCAATCAAGCCTACTCCCCAGATGGAAAATACACCGGTACTTTTGGTTGGGAAGTTAAGCTTGAAAGATAAGTCCTGATATTTTGTGTTCTCTGCATCTTCGGGTAGCATAGAAGAAAGCAGTCCTAGTGTTGAATACCGGTAATTGAATATATAAGAAGAATTGCTTCCTTTCTTGAATGGGCCTTCGGAAGCAACATCTATTCCCACTAAACCGAGTTGCACTGTATTTTCCCGTTTCTGGTTGTTTCCTGTCCGTAAATTCATATCCAATACCCCTGATAAAGCATTTGAGTATTCGGCCGGGAATGCTCCTGTCATAAAATCAGAATTGCCTAGCACAAAACTGCTTAATGCCGATAGCCCTCCACCTCCGAATGTCGTTACTTCTGCAAAGTGGTTCGGATTGGGGATTTCAACATCTTCCATTCTCCATTGTAGAAATTTAGGTGCATTTCCTCTGACAATAATACCATTATTCCCGACACTGCTTGTTACACCGGCAAAAGATGTTGCTAATCTAGCCGGATCATCGAACCCTCCTGCGTACCGGTTCGCTTCTTCTACACTCAACATACGGGCACTGCCTAATGCCATATTATTTAAGGGTTGTGACTTATTTATCTGAGGAGTGACAACAATCTCATCAAGTTGTTTCGAGTTTTCAACCATTGCAATTTCCAGATGCAATTCTTTAGACGAAGACAGTAGCTGCTCTTTTATTATAATAGGATTATAGCCGATTAATGTCACCTGAATATCATAGCGTCCTATCGGAACATTTTGTATTTTAAATTGTCCTAAGCTATCTGTACTTACACCTAAAGGTGTTTTGCTATTTAGTACAGCTACAGTTGCATATTCAATAGGGTTATTCGATTCTTTGTCATATACCACACCTCGTATATTCTGAGATGATTGTGCATATAATATACCTAACGAAAGGACGTTTAATAAAAGAAATAGTAACGTTTTGTTCATGATTTTACCTACTTTTGTTTTGTACAAAGTAAGAAACTGTCCCTTAGGAGATCAATACTGATTTATCATTATATTGCCCGTATGGAAGATTTACAGAAGGAACATGCACGGCTTTTATCATTGCAGAGTTTTAATGAAGCTGATCTTGACTATTCTCTACTCGAATATCATAAGCAAATGCTCTCTCATTTGGCTAAAGTGTCGAATAGCGGGATAACGGTTTTTGATATGTATAAGAGGAAGCATGTATATACATCGTTCAATTTTGGAGGAATATTTGGCGATTGTAAAGAAGGTATAGATGAGCGTGTGCATCCTGACGATTTACGTTCTTTAATTAGGAACGGTATTGCAGCGCTCAAGTTTTTACATGCGAATAAAGAAAACTTACAGGATTATAAAATGATTTCGGAGTTTCGTATTTGCAACGCTATTGGTCAGTATGTGAGAGTGGTGGAACAATACACCTTATTGGAAAAAGATAAGTCGGGAAATGCATGGTTATCGTTAAGTGTTTTGGATTTATCTCCAGACCAGAGCTCTTTTAAAACGGTGAGAGGCCATATCTTAAATGTAAAAGAAAATACGTTTTTCCCTATTGAAAACCTATTGTCTCCAAAAGTATCGGATCTTACCACAAGAGAGATCGCTGTTTTACAGTTAATAAAAGAAGGCTTGCTTAGCAAGGAAATTTCAGAACAGTTGTTTATTAGTGTCCATACCGTTAATACACATAGGCAAAGGATATTGGAAAAGTTAGATGTAAATAATTCTATGGAAGCTGTTAAGTATGCTTCAGCATTGGGATTGATCAGCTAATTTAAATTAAACTGATTGAATATTATTCTTTCTTACCAATAAGCGAAGACGGACTAAATGATATACCAATATTAAAATAGAATGCCGGATCAGCACTCATTTTCAGAATGGGATCACTATATGAATCCTGCTTTCTGAACAGTCTGCCTGACGGAGTGAATCGTACTCCTGTTTTGCCTGTGACCAGAAACGAGTTTGCAATAAGGTGTTCATAAACTAATCCCGAATTGATATCCAATTGCCTGTATTGGTACTTTTGGTCTGTACCATCTATATTATAAAGATAAAAGGTTGCACCGTCCATTTCTGCACCTAGTGAAAGTCTGCCATTACTAAAGACATGCTTTCTCAGATAGACGTTTTTGGGAAGGATAATATCCACTATAAGCCCGTTTCTGAGTTTATGTTCATATGAGAAAGTAGGAATGAAAGGTACCTCAGACAGTGGATCGATAGGAATTGCAAAACCAATACTCATTTTTGTCCGTTCATTAGCTTTAACTATCATTGTTCCTGTAAGTAACCCTCTTAGCCGTTCAAAATGCTTTTCGCTACCATCAACAATTATACTGGAGGTAAAAACTGTCCTTTTTTTGAACAAAGTTGAGATGTAAGCTATATTAGCTGCTGCATGGAAATAATGAAAATCATTATCTATATTCTTTGTCGTTTGCGAAAAAGGCTCTGTCATATCAGCCTTTACCGAGATATAATTGTATCCGAGAGTAGTTCCGAAAAGCCAATTCTTTTTCTGTATAATGTTGATATTGGCATTAATCTTTGCTTGAGATAGCCCTTTGACCTTGCTATCGGGGTATGAATTGTTCCCATCCTTCAAGGTGAAGTTATATGGCATCAATTGGGTGAATTCGATGTTTAAAGGACGGGCTATTGTGAATTTTGCAGCAGCAATAGCCGCAGCTCTCTGAGATGGATTTAAGCCTTCTTTTGCTATTGGAGGTATACTGTCATTGTTTTGAGAGAAAGATTGAATAGAGAAAATCAGAATGCCGAGGACTAAGACCATTCTTTTAGACACTTCCATAAATATACTATTAAATAAGATGAGTATAATGCTTACTAAATATTATCACGAGGCAAAGAAATAGATAATGCTGAAACCTTTTTTTTATTTTATACCAAACCCGCTTCATTTTATACTAAAGTCTTTTTAATCTGCTTTCTAATTCGTATTTTGTATGTCTGTCAGGTTGTTTCGTATAATATTTTAATAAACGGGATGTAATTCTTTTATCTTTGTTTAAAATTTTATTTCGACAGGATATATGGGATACGAACCGATTGTAATAAAGAATACAAAGATTCTTCAATTGATGGTTAATGACCGATATCGATTACTGCGGCACATAGTACTCCTATTGGGCGTTTTCATTCTTATATTTTGTTCCCGCCAGTTTTCAGAGTATTCGGGTGTTTTCCGATATATCCGATTGTTCTTTGTATATATTGTTATGATAATAACATTTTATGTCAATATGAATATTCTGGTTCCCCGACTCTTCTTCAAAAACCAATATGTCGTTTATATATTTCTACTGCTTTTACTTGTAGTCATTGATCTCTTTACGATGAGATATTTCTTAAACCATATTTTCGAACCAATACAGAATGTGTATTATGATAAAACCTCAGGCAACGGAAATATGTATCAAAGTACGATTACAATCGGAGCTGTTATATTGGTGACCACAATGATAAAACTCTTTCAAAGATGGGTGCATGATAATGAAAAAATAACGGAGCTGAATAATATTACATTGACAATGGAACTGAGTGGATTAAGAAATCAAATTAATCCTCATTTCCTTTTTAATATGCTCAATGGTATCAAAGCTTTAGTCCGTACCGATCAGGAGAAAGCTGTTATCGTCATTATGAAATTGTCGGAGTTTCTTCGCTACCAGCTATATGAAAATAATGAAGAAAAAATACTACTTAAATCTGAAATTATTTTTCTTACTAACTTCCTCGACTTGGAAAAACTCAGGAGAGATAACCTATCAGTAGATATTAGTCCGAGCAAAGATGATCCTCTTATTTCCAGAAGTATATTTATTCCCCCGAACCTTTTTACAACATTTGTAGAGAATGCAGTAAAGCATAGTGTAAATATTGCAGGAGATGAATCTTATATTAAGATTAATATAGAAGTAGAAAAGGATAAGCTGTATTTTACCTGTATTAATTCGATAGACCCTGAATATATTCCGTCGAAAGGGAAAAGTAATGGATTGGGGCTAGCAAATATAAAAAGACGTCTGGAGCTTTTATATAGTCACAGTCATTCTCTGGAGATTAATGTCTCAGAGAAAGAGTATAACGTTAAATTGATAATTCCGCTATGAATTGTATTATTGTAGATGACGAACCTCTAGCAAGAGATGAGCTGCAAGCACAGATAAAAGAAATATCCAAAGTTGAAATATTAGGCAAGTTCTCTAATGCTCCAATTGCTTTAGCTTTCTTAAAAGAAAATGACGTAGACCTTATTTTCCTTGATATAGAGATGCCAATGGTGACAGGGTTAGAATTTGCGGCTCAATTGCCAAAGAAAGCTTTGATCATTTTTACAACGGCATATTCACAATATGCATTGGATAGCTATGAGCTGAATGCAATCGATTATCTTCTTAAACCAATTGCTAAAGAGCGGTTGGAAAAGGCCATAAACAAGGCTGAAACCTATAAGAAACTACTGTCGGATGATACTGAGAAAAGTATAATAGAAGGAGGAACAGACGATTTTTTAATTATCAAGTCAGAACGTAGGTTTCATCGAATCAATTTTTCTGATATCAGGTATATCGAAGGTCTGAAAGATTATGTTGTTATGTATACGACCAGTCAAAAACTTATTACGGCAATGAATTTGAAGAATATTCATCAGAAAATGCCACAGAATATTTTCTTGCGTGTAAGCAAATCATATATCGTAAATATAAACTATGTAGAATCATTTGACCATCACAGTATATTTATTGGAGGATACGAAATCTCATTGGGTGAGGTTTATAAGAAAGCGTTCTTTTCAATATATTCAGGGGGAACCCTTAATCTTGAATAAAGATAGTGTTGCTTCAAGATCAGTAATTATATGTTGTCGTTTAGCTTAATAACCAACCCTTCATCTGTTTCCCAATAGCTGATGATATTCTCTTTTGACAGCCAGCCAAGAACGAGGCATACATAGTCATTTCTGTATTCAGTTATTTCTTCTAATTCTTCAATTGTCAAGCCTTCGTTAGAGGAAAGTAATTCTTGTATATATTTTGCATCAATACTTATCTCTTCTTTCAACATAGTGCAAATAAAAACTTATTCATGTAATACAATATACTGTTAAGATTGTCGGTAGAACGCTAAAGTAGTATATATGATAATTGATATTTTAACTATTATACATATGCTTCTATTTTTTATACCAAGTTGCTATTTGCCGCTACTTAAAAGTAAAATAGGATAAAAATGGAGCTTTGTTTATTGAATATCATTTTTCTTTTCGACATATATCTTTTTTATTCAATGTCTTGGTGTAAATCCGAGTTGTGGTAATGTTTGTATGTCCAAGCATTTTGGAAACGTTTTCTTTTGATACTCCATTTGCTTATCCAAAATGTATGCATAGTTCTTTCAATCCCTCAAGTTTTTATGTTGATTCTTTTTTAAGTTTAAGTCTGACTTTAAAAACTATCGAGGAATAAAAACATAAAAGACTTACAATTTCTCGTAAGTCTTTTTTGTTTGGTCGGCGTTGACGGATTTATTTTTATCTATAATCCCTCTGGAGCGGGTCTTATATCTTCAACTCAGATGTACAAGCTAGTTTACTTGATGTCTAAAAAGGAATCTTTGACTAAGGCTACGATTGTATCTCTCTATTATTCTGATTCCTTCACAACTTGTTGTGATGACTGTACAAGGATAGAGAATGTATTTTTGTCTATAAATCTGTAGGGCTATTTAGAGCGAGGCAATCCATAAATTAGTCGATTATAATCAGGCATCAACAAGCATATTCCCAATTCTTCATATTACCATCTCGGATGGTAACCTATATTAAAAAGAGAAGCCAACACCACCTGTAAACCTTATTCCACTCCAATTGACCATTGCTTCCTTAGGTTTAAAATTGTCAACTTTTGCTTTACCTACAAAATCATAACCTAAGGCAACATGTAAATTAATATTTTTAGTTATGTAATATTTCGCTCCGGCTTGGAAGAGAAATGCAAAACTTGTCTTGGAATATTTATCATCGAATGAGTCTAACTCTTTATCTTGAACGACAAAAAAGCCATTATTTTTAATTTCAGAGAAATAAAGTCCTGGAGAAATCTCTCCAAAAAAAGAAAAAACAGCCTTGTCATTCTTATTTCTATAAGTATAGAAATAATTTTTATAATATATTCCAAAGCGAACGCCATTTACTATAAAACGATTGGAATACTCGCCTGAATAATCCTTCAATGACAATTTTCCTCCAGTTGAACTATATCCACCTCCTTTTAGTCCGAATTCATGCATATCAAGTCTGTAACCTATATCTACAATATGGATAAGTTGATTCGTGGAAAAATTATCGACATTTTTTGCTCCGATAGTAGATGCGGGAGGTGTTTGTTGTATATCCTTCAGTAAACTTTTCATTCCATCCAAATCATGAGTGGCGTAACCTAAAGAGTAGCTTACAGTAAACTGTGCTTGAGCATATATACTACATAGTATAGTAATAATTAAGAAAATATATTTTTTCATTTTTTCAAATAATTAGTTATGTCTAGATAATAAAGATTTTTTTGATTTCCCCATCCTGATTTCAGGAATAAGTTATTAATAAGGTAGTCTGTTTCTGAATTCTTTAAAGATAAACGCTCTTTGGTTAATGTTGTGTCAAAAACAGTACAAGTTGCACCATACGTAGCTACAATATTCCCAGTATAAGGGTCAGAGCATCTATAAGAATATCTTTTCTTCTCGGATTTCGAGTTGTTTTCTATATCTACAGTATACATCTCATTACTGTATGTCCCAGGAGAATATGTTACGATCAGCTGATTAGATATTTTTTCATTAAAACAAATACTTTTAGAATCGTAACTCCCCAATCCGTAACTAGGAAACTCTTCTGTATAGAGTAGAGAAAAGACATTGTCCGAAAACTTATAAACTAGAGCTCTAATATCATTGTATAAACACACATATTTTCCGTCTCGAGAGACAACAACATTACCCCACATATTATCTAAAGATAAAGAAGAAATTAATTTTCTTGAATTTAAATCGTATGCATAAAGCTTTGGAGATTCTTTCGAATATATAAATACAATATCATTAGTTCCAAGATAAGCATACTGATAATTCAGTGCTTCTGTAGACTCGAACTGTATCTTTTCATGATTTTTTAGGTCGTAACTGATCAAGTCAATACAATCATAATTCGGAATAAATATTGTAGACGATTTTTCAGAACAAAAACCATGGACATTCCAGTTTGTAGTCATTGTATTTGGTAAATATCGATTGTCAATCACCTCAAGAGTATTACTATTATAAGACCATAATTCATCTTGATTTTTTATAAATAAAATATCTTTGGTTGTATCTATGAACGCAATATAATTTTCATAATCGCTGCTCCTTGTAATTAAGCTCTGGCTATGTAGTTCATCATAATGTATGGGCATATTTCGATTAACAGTATTAGCACTCATAGGCAGAACATAAATCTCCACCCATTCTCCGGCGTAACTGATAGGAAAAATTCCAACACCATGTTTTGTTGAAAAATCAGCTAAATCTTCAATTTCAAAATAGTTATTTGTCCCTTCGTAAATTATATCACCATAGTATCCTCTGGCAAATGCATATTTAGACTTATACTCATTCTTTGGCCAGGATATTCTCCCCGAATTTATGCCCGTGTATTCAAACTTAACGGAATATTTGGGAAACTCAATAGAAGTAGTATAATTATCGACCCAAGGTTGTCGATAACTTTCTTTGAAAAAGGTTTCTATCCTGTAATGTAAGTAACCAAATACCGCCCGTGTATCAACAAAAACTGTTTGATCCGGATTTAGTATTTCTTCTATATATTCAGTACGGTCATGATAATATGTTATTCTGTATTTCTCTACCGTATACTGCTCCAATTGAGGCTTACTCCATGTTAGTTCGAAATAATCATCTTTATTTTTGTGATGAGCAATATTCTGTAAACCTAGTACGGCATCAGGAATAAAAACAATTTCATATTCAAATATCCCAATATAATTTTCTAGACCGAGTTTTCCTGCAATACTTTCTGAACCGGAATTTACTTCGACATCAAGAGTAAGCTTTTCCACAGTTCTACTATTATAATCCTTCGGATCTAATACAATATAACCATCAGTAGATAGAAGTTCTCTACCTCCTAAAGTTAATTTTCGTTTTAATATATCCCCTTCGGGTAGATTCAGGTCATACATTAAATTTGTTTTCTGATAAATATAAATCGTTGTTCCTGAAGGCAGATCTGCAAGATTGAATGTTATTCTTTTCTCTACCGGTTTTTGGATATCAACAATATATATATCATTTTTATCGTATTCACACCCGGTGAAAACGGAAAAGATCAATAATAATATTGATATTATATTAATATTCTTCATATTATTTGATGTACGGATTTAGATCAAGGTAATAGAATTTGCCACTCTTATCTGTCGTAAGTATATTGTTAAACAACCCTAAATCCCATGTCCTACTTACCAGGGTCGAGTATATTTCTTTATTCATTTCATGATTAAGAATAACAAATGTATTATCATCTTTTATATATGCTATATTCCCGGTAAAGGGATCTTCAGTTATAAATCTTCCGACAATATAGGATGTTCTGTTTTTAGTCAAAGCATTCATCCTATAAAATTGTTCTTTTTCTATTACATAAAGCTCCTCATCGTCAATTTTACTAAAAATACATTCTTGAAAGTTTATAGGATAAGTAGATATTGAATTTATATTGAACATTTCTATATTATTAAAACCGAATATTTGAATGTAGTTATCTTCTGATACACAAAGATAAGTGCCATCTTTTGACATAGATCTTTTCGCATAGTTACGAAGGACATCCGGACCTTCACGATAGATTAATCGGTTGTTTGTAAGATTGTATACATTAGTCCAATGTCCATTAGGATCAACATATCCAAAAACTAATATTCCGTCTTTTCTGGCATGCAAAACTGTAAATTTACTCAATGCTGTCTTCTCCCAGTTTATATAAGATTGAATCTTAAGATTTCTGTCATATATATTAATCTTGTAGTCACTTGCAATATAAAACAATTTTTCATGAAATTCGGAATAATACATATATTGGCTCCACCAATCCCAATCATAAGGTCTATCAATAACTCTATTTGGAATCGCATCCATTGTTGACAGATCAAGTGCCAAAAGCTTATATTGATCTCTTATATACAATTCTTTATGTTTTATGTCATACGCTATTCCTCCTGAGACATAAACATCCTTAACTCTGTTAGATTGTAACACTTGGCTAGAATAGGGTGTTGAAGAAAGATTTCCGGTGTGGTCAACCGGATAGATATGTAATTTTATGTCTTTGTATATAGGAAATTTATAAGTGTGGCTTATTTCTACTTCTGTGTTTCCTTTGCAATCAATTATGGTTCCATCTTCTAGCTCCAATGCATAGTAACAATTATAAATATGTTTATCCCACCACACTTTCATTTTATCAAGCCCTATTGGTTCAGAATCTAAGCTTTCTGAGGGATATTCGATCTGAACTGTATGATAGTCCCATAGTTTTTCTATTCTATCATCCTCAAAATATGTAAAGATCAAATAATCCTGTTTGCCTAATACGTGCGATTTGTCAACAAAAAAAGGATTCTCCGTGTCAGTTATAGTAGTTAACAACTTTTGTTCATATCCATTGTAACTATAGACTTCGTATTTGTTTACTCTCAGTTGTTTCAAATCGAGAGGTTTCCAACTGATTTTCAGATTTCCATCTTGAGTAATACTGTTTTCAAACTTTAAGGATAAATCAGCATTATGAATAAATCTGATTTTGTACTTAAATGACCCTAGATATTTTTCTAAACCTAGATTCTCTGCTATGCTATTTGTCCCTGTCTTTAACTCTACATCTATCGTTAAACTTAATTCATCTACTCCTCTGTAATCGAATGGATCGAAATAAAGGATTCCATCTTCTGGTAAATATAAGTTTTTATCTCCTAATTTGACTTCATACTTAAGAAAAGCCTTACTTTTGAAATCAGCATTGTATGAGATCTTCGTCTTTCGGTAAATATATAGAGTTTCTCCATTTTCTAAACCATCCAAATTTATATCTATTGATATCTCTTCTGGCGGAGTAATATCCTTCTGATAAATCTCATCCTTGTCATATTCACAGCCAAAAAAGAGTACAATCACAAATAGAGTTAAGAAAGTGCTATATTTATTCATAATTTAAGAATTTCTATAAGGGTAAATCTAAACGATATGCCAGCACATCATTGAAAAATAACCTGTTATTGAAGAATGAATTATTACCAGATGTATAATAGTTAAATGGAACTCTAATTAATTTTTGAGATAATGTTTTATCGTATATATTTAAAAGAAAATTTTGATTATAATGCTCGTCCATACAAGCGATGTTGCCGGTAATAGGATCTTGATATAAAAATTTACCTTTTATTGAATTTTTATTGGTAAGTGACTCAACATCAAAAATTGCAGTTTCGATATCTCCTCCTAAGATCAACTCTTTCGGGTTAGAATAGTTAAACTGACAAGTTAAGTATCTATATTCGGTATTTGTATAAGAGTATATTTGTACAGCTTTGTTGTTCTCTATTTCATAGATAATGAGATGTGCTTTATAATAATCGCATAAAAATTTTCCGTCAGGAGATACGGTAAACTGAGATTCTCTATTTTGTAATACTTGTCTAAAGATTTCATTTCCTGTTTTACTGTTCAATACTATACAAGATCTTTCGTAGTTAGTATCCCCCAGCCAAAATAGATCACTATAAAAAAGAGTATAGTTATCACATAAAAATAGTGGAGTAGCGTTTCGAGTTACATTTTCTATCCGCAACGGATTCGTGAAGTTATTATTCTCATATATAAATAGATCTGAAGTGCTTATTGGCATCGGGAGAGTCCATTTATAAATTGCAACTTGCGAGGTTTTGTCTGACACAGAAATATTAAAGAAATCAGCACCGTCCACCTCACGAAGGAAAAGATTATTCTTCTTTGTGGAATTAGAAATTGAAAACACATTTAACTCTCCATTGTTGAGATTATAATATTCATTTTTTGCAATATTCCAAGCATGAGGAATCGCTGAATATTCTCCTATATTATACCAATAAGAATCGCAATCAATAAATATACCTTTATCATATTCACTATATGGCATATCAAAGGGTAGTATGTAAAGCTTGAAGCGATTTCCATCAGAAGGAAATCGAAAACGCTGCATCTTAACTTTCCGTTGCTTCTGTTCACATTCTGTTTTCGTCCCATCTGCATCGATAATCAAATATTTGCACTTGTACCCTGTATCTGCCCACGATACATTCATGAATTCACTGTCTAGGTATTCATAGGTGAATTTAGGGTTACTTTTAAATCCATAATATTCCGGACTAAAGTAATCAGACTTTAGAGACTCGTAATTCACATCCTTGTTTTTATAATAGGTCAGTAATTCATAGGTCTTATAGCCCCAGATATAATTTTTGTCAATAAAACTAGTCTGCTTAGGGTCTGTTATTTCATGTTTTACTTGTTGTTTTGTAATGTCGTCCGTATAAATTAGTTCATATTTTACAAGATCTGCATTGTCAAATACAGGTTTATCCCAATTCAACTGTAAGTAGCCCTCTTCTGATTTGCTGCCACGTAGATTAGTCTTAAAATTCTCTTCAAGTTTCACAAATTTTATATTGTATTCATACCTTCCCACATATTTCTCATATCCCAAAATATCAGCCATACTTCCTGTATGTGTTTTAAGTTGTACGTCAAATGTTAATTTTCTTACCGAGTTATCTGCTAAAGGGTACAGGTAAATACTATTTTCATGAATCTCTGCAGAACCATCAAAAGATATCTTAAAATCAAGTATGTCTTTACCTTTGGAATCTATCGTGTATGTCAGCTTGGTATACTCATATATATAGATTGTATTATTGGGAAGAACATGTGATAATTCAATATCTAGCTCTACTGAATCTTTAGGAGGTATTAATTCTTTTATATAAACTATATCTTTATCATATTCGCAAGAATATAAGAAAACTACAAGAAAGGTCAATAAATAAAATATAGTGTTATTGTTTTTCATAGGAATAGTTAGTTATTTTATTCGGGCATAAATGTAGTATTTATTTCAATATATTAATATAATTTAAGTTTTTAATTTTTAATTTTTCACCACATCGCTCTACTTCTAAATTATTCATCTTTTCTCAATTTTCCTGTGTATTTCTTTAGCGAATATTCTCAAAGGAGAAGACACCCTTAAATCAGTAAATAGAATATTATTTATATCGAATAATTATCTAAAAGTCTGACTGTTAGTAATTGTTTTGAGAAATTGTAATTAATATTGGATTAGGCTACCCCCCTTAAATTGATCTTTATTTTTTTTATTATCTTAGTAATCCCATATAACTATTAAACTTATCAATGAGTTGCAGAATAGGAAGCATTAATGGTTTTACATCTCAATTTAGAGGACTCAGGCATATGTCGTTCTTTATCTCTAGATTGCCTACCGTTTTTGTTTAAAATAGTAAGACCAATCTAGTTTTACGATTTAGCCCAACTTTTGCGGTTGAGTTTCTTTGGCTCTTTCCTAAAAGTTGTGGAGATATAATTTTTCCTAACTTTGTTTAATGGAAAGTGGCTATGAATTATTATTACCCGAAGGTTTGTTGGACTACTTTGAAGTAGTTGAAGTTGAGACATTCGAA
>Ga0209934_1000452_pt1 | contig 63141 bp, 59 predicted proteins | sample ThiBiot_750_plan_2_FD_183950 | JGI IMG/M metagenome (GOLD analysis project Ga0209934, IMG submission 183950) | Wastewater bioreactor microbial communities from Cape Town, South Africa - Thiocy_expt_750_plan (SPAdes) | ecosystem: Engineered > Bioreactor > Thiocyanate-remediating >...
TAAATGCTGGGCAAGTTCTAAAACACCCAGTTTGTTCTTGATGATTTTTTCTTGTGTTGTCATAACTCTAATCTATTTTACAGTTGTTAATTTATCGCAACTGTCAGATTAAGTCTTGACTACTTCAAATAAGTGCTAGAGCAACAGTTGTTATTTGATTTCAGCTGTTGCTTTTTTTTGCTATTGGTAATATTTGTTTGCTATTGGTAATATTTGTTTAAAATACCTCGCGTTATGCTTTATGCACTGAGCGGAATTTTAAACCAAAAGGTTGATCCTTGACCAATCTGGCTGTTGACACCAATTTCTCCTTGATGTTTTTGAATAATTTCTTTGCAAATAAACAGCCCAATGCCAAATCCCGACGCGTAACAATCTGCATCGTCATTTACACGATAGAATTTGTTGAATATTTGTTTCTGATCCTTGTGATTGATGCCTTTTCCTTGGTCTTTGATCTCGATTTCAAAATAACCTGATTGTATTGCCACATGCAGGGTAATTGTTGAATTACTGGGTGAATATTTAATGGCATTGTCCATGAAGTTGATTAGCACTTGTTCGATTTTATCACGATCGGCAGTAATCTCCAAATTCGAATCTATTGCTCCTGTATAATGGATGAAGTGCTTTACCGATTTTAAAGAATAGATATTTTGAATATAATCGATTAAAGAGCAAATGTTAAATGTCTTTTTGCGAAGCACTAGCTTACCCTCATTTAATTGAGTAACATTTAAAAAGCCGTCAATTAAACCGCGCATACGCGTTGCTTGCTCATTCGATTGGTGGAGATATTGCATGCGCTTTTCGGTGCTCAGTGTACCTTCTTTGGCCTGAAGTAATTGGATATAGGCAATTAGTGAGGTCAACGGTGTTTTAAGTTCGTGACTTGCGATACTAATAAAGTCTAGTTTTTTCCTTTCTTCTTCCTTGTCATTGGTGCTGTCTATTATAGCGCCGTAGATCATATGTCTTGTTGTATCCGATTCCAATTGACTTCCACCTATTGACCTTAACCATTTTATCTTACCTGTTTTTTTATCTTTTATTTCACATTGACAATCGAAAGGAGATTGTTTATGTGTTACTTCCAGAAAAACATTATGGATGATAGTTCTGTACTGAGGCAGGATTTGGTCGAAAAAGTCAGCTTCTTTGATGTTGTCTTGCTGATCGAAGCCAAATAATTCACGGCAGCGATCATTGAGTTCCATTGTTTTGGTTTCCATGTCAATAGAAAATATACCGATACCGGCGGCTTCTACGATCATTCTAAACTGTTGATCTCTTTTGGCGATAAGTTGATGAATTGTTTCAAGCTTTTCGTGTTCTTGATGCTGGGTGGTAATATCTATAGCGGTACCTGCAAACCATTCGGGTTGTTGGTCTTGGTCAAAGTATACTCTTCCTTTACAGTGCAACCACCGTAACTGAAGATCTTGTGCTCCAATGGTTCTAAACTGTACGTCATAAACACCTTTGTTTTGATAAGTCAGTGATTTTTTGACTTCCTGATCGATTCTATTCCTATCTTCTGGATGAATATATTTAAGGACTTCATTGTATGGAACATACTCACCTTTCGCAAACCCAAAGAGTTCCCGAGTCCGTTCATCCCAATTTACTAAGTAATTTTTACAATTTAAGGTCCATGTTCCATCTCGGCCGACTGTAAAGCAAAATGATAATGTTCTTCACTCTCAATGATTTTCTTGAGTGCCCCCTTAAGTTTTTCATTGAGATCTTCAGTATGTTTAGATGACAAGGTGTAATTATTCGTTGGGCTCTTATAGTGTTTTCCTGCTATAAGATATTTTTGAGTTAATAAATCTTGTAGCAATTTTCGTTCAATGGTATTTTTTTCCTGCGTTTGTGGGTACTTGTCTTCATTTTCAGGTATCAGTCTAATTTGATTAAATATGCCATAAATTTCACCTTTTTCATCGATGAGCGGATGATATTCAAAAGTGTGCGTATAACCTAATGAAGCCTGATTTTCCGTTTTGAGTTTAATCCTTATCTTTTCAATGACCGCAGTTTTTCCGTTTATCCAGACATTTTTCAGGAGGGGGATATAGGGTGTTAAATCTTCTCGTTGAAGACAATTTTCAAGACACTGCCCAATAATACGCTGATCACAACCCCAAAGTTTTAACATGTTAGTGCTTGCATAAGAAATATGGAGTTCTGCACTATCATAAATTGCGCAGGCATCCAATGAAGAGGTGAGAACGGCTAAAATATCTTTATCTGAACATATCATAACATAGCAAAAATTAAGTATTGATTAAAGCGATATCGCTATAGCTTGATTTAATAGCATACAAATATTGTTCCTTTCTCATGAGTTTTCGCTCTATCCATAAATGACCGGAGTTGTCGTACGGGATGAAATCCACTATTTTATTAGCCAGTTGATCCTGTAGGCTGTTTAATGTGAACTCATCATGTCGACAGTAGACTGGATAGAAAGTTGTATCTTTATTTTGTTTATGCAGTCTGTTTCTTTTTTATTTCAAATAGCGAATATGATAAATTATCGTTGCAGTATAAGTTTGGAAGAAAATAGAATTGAAAGTTTTTATTTAAATGCCATAGAAGATGAATACGGTTAAGATACTATTGGTTGAAGATCACATGGTCGTACGGAATGGTATTAAACTACTTTTAGAATCCCAAGGTGAATTTACGGTGATAGGCGAGGCATCTGATGGTGCAGAAGCGCTGTCTATATTGGCGAATGGTTTAGCTCCTGATATTGTTTTAACTGATATAAACATGGAGCATATGGACGGGATGGAGCTTTTAAAAATCATCAGTCAAAAATATCCATTGGTCAAAGTTGTGATATTGTCTATGCTAAATCAAATTCATTATGTTGTTGAAGGTTTTGAACATGGTCTTTCAGGCTACCTGTTGAAAAATATAGGTTACAATGAATTACTTTTTGGATTAAAGCATGTCGCTGAAGGCGGACGCTATATGAGCGAAGAAATTAGTATAGCCCTGCTTGAACAAGTTTCTTTCGGTCAAGTTTATAGGGATGCGGGCTCGAATATCATCCTCGATCTGGAAATAAACGATCGCGAGCTAGAAGTATTAGAGTTAATCGCTGACGGTTTTACAAATTTAGAAATTGCAGATAAAATCTTTTTGAGTAAGCGTACTGTTGAAGGATATCGGCAGAGCTTGATAGATAAAACAAGGGTAAAAAATACCGCGGAATTAGTAAAATATGCTTTTCAACATGGCTTATTAAAAAAATCATGATAACCATTTCTGTATTTGGTGAGCATGACGTAGCGGGCTATTATTGGAAGTCCGCGCATGCTATTACGTTATATTCGGTATTCTTTCTCGACAACGATTGAAAATAAATAGACCAGCTCCAATAAGAATGAAGGGTATACTAAGCAGCTGTCCCATATTGATCAATAAGGAGTCTTCAAAATGCTCTTGATTGATTTTCAAAAACTCATCTAAAAACCTGAACGAAAACAGCAAAACCAACAGCAAGGCGAAATAGTTTCCATTGTTACGTCGAAGCTTGTTTTCTTTCCATAAACGATATAACAATACGAATAATAAGAGACAAAATAAGGCTTCATAAAGCTGTGCTGGATGCCGGGGGATAGTATCGATATGGGTAAACACAAAGGCCCAAGGTAAGCTACTTGCTGTGCCAATCATTTCAGAGTTCATTAAGTTGCCCAATCGAATGCAAACACCAGCTAAAGGGACGACCAAAGCAATCCGATCTGCAACCCAGAGAAAAGGAAGTTGCTGTTTTTTTGCAAATAAATAGATTGCGATTAGTATGCCTATACCGCCACCGTGGCTTGCCAGCCCACCTTCCCATATGGCTAATATTTTTAAGGGATTATTGAGGTAATAACCGGGATCGTAAAATAATACATGCCCTAGTCTAGCGCCAATGACAGTACCAAAAACAATATAAATGGTTAGTTGATCTAAAAACTCGGGTGGCCGACCTTCTTTCTTAAATAATGATCCTAATATCTTATAACATAATACAATACCCAATAACCAAAATAGTCCGTACCAGCGAATAGGGTGTTCAATAAGTGGAATAACAAAGATATCACTATCTATAGTCCAGTTTATGTAAGTAAAGATTAGGTTATTTACCATATTACGTTTTAGCGTGATGCTTTATGATATAAGTATGTGGTATGGCTATTTCGTTACACGTTTTGATAAAAAAACGAAATTCTCTTTATCGATGCAAATATTGAGTCATATATTGCGATTATTAAATAGTAAGTTTTCATTGTTGACCAATTTGTATGTTTGTAGGAAGTAAAAGAAAATTAACTCTATCTGCGATCAATAATTGCACTCGGTGTTTTTACTGAGGAAGAATATTAACATAAGTATCAGTGGGGTTAAATACTTTTGAAAGTATATATTGGTTTTTTTGATAATATTCCGATATTCGACAATAGATAACATGATATGGATCGTAGTGCCTTGCCTATTTTTTTATAGCTGTTGATATCTTGTGAAAGCTTATTATAGTTAATGGAGGAGGTAATGGAAAAATATAAGACCTTCATGTAAATTTAAACAGATAGTTATATTCTGATGATACGAAATTTGACAAGATTTACTTTTTGTTTTTTATCTCTCGTGCTAATGGCACAGTTACTTTCTTGTTATCAAAGTGACCGTCAGACGTCTAGAAATAATGCGCATACTGAAGATAAGGCACTTGATTTAACCTATCAGGACACATTATTAAAATTTCTCGCTCTACAGGATTTTAGGGATCAATCTATTATAGCAAAGAAGACAACGGAGTTTGCTAAGGATAGATATTTTAATATTTCTGGCTATAATTGGATTTTTTTGGCGTATAACTACTTGTTGGATGATAAAATTGATTCAATAGAAATTGCGCTGAAAAACCTTGATGGGAGAACAATGTCTCCCGATTTGCATGTTCTAAAGGATTACTTTAAAATAAGAACTAATTTTAGTTTTAATGATGTGACTACTATTGGCATCATGGAACAAATTATCGATGCGAAAGAATATGCATTAGCAAATAAAAGTAGGTTTAGTTTTCTTTTTTTTAATCTATTGGCCAATGCAAATTATCGCCGCGCTGATTATAACCAGGCACTCAAAGATAACGAGTCGTGGTATCATTATCATCCCAACAGATCCGACCCACATGTTGCACAGGCCTATCAGGAGATTAAATTTATACAGTATATTGAATTGCATGATTTTGAGAAATTAAAATTAACACTGGATAGCTGCAGATATTATGCAAATAAAACGGCTGATTCTGCTATTATTATGCGCATGTATAATTTACAGGCGCAGTATTTTTTTAGCATAGGTAATAGTCGAAAAGCAGTAGAGGCATCCCAAAAGTATTTTAATTATTTATCTTCAAGCAAGGTGCTCAATGCCTATGCGTATGCGAATTTGGCAAAAAATTTTTTGAATAATCATCAAGTGGACTCGGCGATCTATTATTTCAATGCTGGATTGCAGTTTATCAAAACACATAAAGGCAAGCAAAATAAATTATTCTATTACCAGAATCTACAAGTAGCACATGCATTAAAAGGAGATTATGAACGGGCTTATTTTACCTTGGATTCAGCCTATCAGGATTATAAAAATAGCACAAAAAGTATTGAAAATGATCGTATCAATGAGATCAATACACGATATGAAACTGAAAAAAAGGACCAGGCTATTCAGCTTTTAAAAACAACAAATGCCTTCAACCATCAGATTATGGTCCAACAGCGTTGGATTTTTGTTATTTTATTTGCGCTGATCTTTAGTATTGCATTCTTCATTTATTATCGGAATAAACAAAAGCTGTTGAAAAATATTAATCAGCGTATAGTTGCCGAAAACAGACAATTAATTTTAGAGCAAAAGACACGACAAAACCAGCTTAATCCCCATTTTATTTATAATGCTATAGCTAATTTGCAAGGTTTGATCAGTAGTGAACAAAAAGCAAAAGCAAATCAATACCTCATCCTGTTGTCCCGTCAAATTCGTGATATACTCGAATTAAATAGGGAGGAGTATATTTATTTGGATCAAGAAATTAAATCATTAAAGAATTATATACTTTTACAGCAGATGCGCTATCAAGATGTATTTGATTATGAAATTGAGAGCGGTAATTTGGATGTGGACGATGTCATGATTCCCCCCATGTTGATTCAGCCGTTTGTTGAAAACGCTATTGAACATGCTTTCAAAAATTTAAATTATCGCGGACAGTTACAAATTCTTTTTAATCAGCAAGCAGATCAATTGCATATTGTTATCAGTGATAATGGTTGGGGAATGCGCACAGATAAAAAAGAGAATGCGCACAAGACATCTCTTTCACAGGTGATTACCAAAGAGCGTCTTGAACTTTTATTTACTGATCCAAAGCAAAAAGCAAGGATTGAAATAAAACCCAATTATAAAGAGGATAAAAGTGGATATCGTGTAGAAATTTATATCCCACTTGTTTTATATTTTAATTAAATACGTGAAATTATGAAAGTTTATATTCTTGAAGACGAGCATAACATCTATCTGTATATTAAGTCTCTGTTAGATGCGATACCCTATGTTCAGATAGTAGGTTATAGTCCCTCTATTGCCCAGGCAGAACGTGAATTGCTTGAATCTAATCCAGATCTTATTTTAGCCGATATTCAATTGAAAGACGGATCCAGTTTATCCTTCCTTTCAGAACTGAAATTGGATATTAATACCATCTTTATAACAGCATTTAACCAGTATGCCATAGAAGCCCTAAATATAGGTGCCATTGCGTATTTATTAAAGCCACTAGTCCCAGAACAATTTATGGAAGCTATTGAAAAATGTTATAAAAAAAATACGGAATTTAAGTTCAATAGCATGCAATTAAGCATGGCCGAAAGCTATCTGAAATCTCCAAGTAGACCTCGTAAGATAGCGCTTCGTACATTTGAATATACCCAGATCGTGAATATTGATGATATTCTTTATTGTCATGGAGATAAAGGGTATACTACATTTTATATCAAAGACAATAAACCGATGATGGTTTCAAAAGTCCTTAAACATTTTGAAACGATGCTTCCTGAATCTGAATTTATTCGTTGTCATCAATCTTATTTAATCAATGCCAATTATATTAAAAAATATTTCAAGGATGGCCAAATAGAAATGTCTGATGGTAAAATGATTCCTGTTGCGACCAGAAAAAAAGATGTCATCCAACAATTCTTGAATGATATGTAAGAATTGAAATAGTAAAGATTCCGTTTTAGCACTGTGTTTATTTGCTAAAAAATATAGCTTTCGTCTTTAATACTAAAATATTTAGTATTACATTTGTATGTACTATTAAATAGGAGGGGCTATGATGTTAGATGATAAACAAGCTTTGATTAGCAAACTTAAAAAAGACTTACTGTCGTGGCAGGGAGTAGCTCAAAGTTTGAATGATGAATGCGCTATAGATTTGGGGCCTTTGGAAAAAGCTTTTCCAAATGGAATCTTTCCCAAAGGTGTTATACATGAATTTGTTAGCTTTAACCGCATGGATAGTGCTGCTTCCTGTGGATTTATTGGTGCTTTGCTTGGAAAACTGATGCAAAATGATGGGATTTGTATTTGGATAGGCTCTATTCAAACGGTATTTCCTGCTGCTATCAAATCATTTGGAGTTGATCCGGCCTCGATTGTTTTTGTCTCCATGAAACGGGAAAGAGATGTTTTATGGGCAATGGAAGAAGCGTTGAAATGCCATGGCATAACAGCCGTATTGGCTGAAATACATCAGCTGGATTTTATTCAGTCAAGGCGCCTTCAACTTGCCGTAGAAAAAAGCCGGGTGACAGGATTTATACTTCAACATACCCCCAAGATCTTGTTGGCGACGAGTTGTGCTGCACGTTGGAAGGTTACTTCTTTACCTAGTCAATCGGATGATGGATTACCTGGTATTGGTTACCCCTGTTGGGAAGTAGAGCTGCTTAAGGTAAGAAATGGTAATCCAGCCAAAGGACAAATTATCTGGTCTCCACAAGGATTTAGAACATTCCTCAAAAAAGATGTGCAGATCACAGATTGGACCTATAATTATCAAAATTTAGGCTAGCCATGAAAAAAAGATTTGCGTCCCTTTGGTTTCGTTACTTAAAAACAGATTGGCTTACTGTCTGTAAGCCACATTTGCAGGATGTTCCTGTTGTTTTGTCTGTCGCTGTGCAAGGAAAATTAATCGTTAGTGCGTGTAACGCATTTGCAGAGCAAGCGGGGATACACGCAGGTATGGCTATAGCAGATGCACGGGCATTTATTCCATCACTTAAAATCATCAAAGAGCAAGCTGGATTGGCTGAAAAATTACTCCATTCCATAGCAGATTGGTGCATAAGGTATACACCATGGGTTTCATTGGATGAGCCCGATGGAATTATGCTCGATATAAGTGGTTGTGCACATCTTTGGGGTGGAGAGGCAACTTACTTAACAAGTATTGTTTCTCAATTTAAACAACATGGTTATACTGTGCGCATGGGCATTGCTGATACCATTGGGGCCGCATGGGCTATCACACATTTTGGTTCTGAAAATACGATTATAAATGAACAGGCGCAGTCAGAGGCACTTTTTCCCTTGCACCCTGCAGCACTACGATTGGAAGAGGTTCAATTGAAAAGGTTGCAATCGCTTGGACTACAGTCAATAGGAAGTTTTGCAAAAATGCCGCGTTCAGTCTTGCGTAGAAGATTTGGTGACAGCCTATTACTTCGACTGGATCAGGCCATGGGGCTGGAAGATGAATTTGTTCTTCCTATAAAAGCTAATTTACCGTATGAAGAGCGATTACCTTGTCTCGAACCCATCTGTACAGCACATGGTATTGAACTGGCGCTGGAAGAGTTATTAAACAAGTTGTGTAAACGTTTGTCGGGAGAGGGGAAAGGATTACGTGCAGCTGAATTGAATTGCCACCGTGTGGATGGGAAATTAGAGACAATCAGCATTGAGACTAATCGTGCTACTGCCCAGGTCAAACATATCCTTCAATTATTTGCCATAAAGATTCCACAGATTGAACCGGCATTGGGGATTGAATTATTTACTTTGGAGGTTTCTAAAGTTGAAATCGCAGATCCTATTCAGGAAAATCTTTGGAACAATAGAATTGGCCTCAAAAACCCGACAGTTACCGAACTGTTAGATCGCTTGAAAAGTAGGGACGCCAATTGTGAGATTTCACGCTATGTTCCGTCTGCACATTACTGGCCCGAACGATCCATGAAAATAGCGACTACACTAGATGAGGTTGCAACTGTTGACTGGCAAATGGCAAGACCACGTCCGACACGATTATTGAAGGTTCCGGAACGTATTATAGTTACAGCTCCCATACCCGATTATCCCCCCATCTTGTTCCGTTATAAGGGAGACACCTATACGATCAGAAAAGCAGATGGCCCCGAACGTATTGAGCGTGAATGGTGGATTGATCCAGGCGAACATCGGGATTACTATGCGGTAGAAGATCTGCAAGGCCGGCGTTTTTGGCTGTATCGTTCGGGACATTATGACGGGCATATGGATCAATGGTTTATACACGGTTTTTTTGCTTAAGCATGGGCTATTGTGAATTACAGATAACAAGTAATTTTAGTTTTCTCGAAGGTGCTTCACACCCTGAGGAACTGATCGAAAGGGCTGCTCAATTGGGGTATCATGCTGTTGCAGTAACCGACCGTAATAGCCTTGCTGGGATCGTTCGTGCGCATATCGAGGCTAAAAAAGTAGGTATACGACTTATTCCTGCCTGTCGTTTAGATTTACAGGATGGCCCAAGTTTATTGGCCTACCCAACAGATAAAGAGGCTTATGGCCGACTCTCAACATTGTTAACTGTTGGAAATTTAAGGACCGAAAAAGGAAAATCCGAGTTATATAAAAACGATGTATTTCAATACGCTGAAGGGATTATATTCATTATTTGTCCACCTGAAAAATTGGTGTTGGGTTTTGAGCTTGAACATTCATTTATTGAGTTTGTTCAGGAATGTCAACAGCATCTCCAGGGCTATCTTAATCTAGGAATAAAAAAACTCTATCGTGGGGATGATGCTAAATTATTGTTTCGGATAAATCAGCTGGGCGAACAATTGGATATCCCGAGGGTGGTACTTGGTGATGTATATTATCATGTCCCTGAAAGGCGTGAATTGCAGGATATTTTAACCTGCATTCGTGAAAAATGTACGATACATACGGCTGGATTTCATTTACATCCTAATGCGGAGCGTTATCTCAAATCAATACCTGAAGTTGAACGTTTGTTTAGGCTGTATCCTGAGGCCGTAGCACAGAGTGTAAAAATAGCCAATGCTTGTCGTTTTGCCCTAGATGATTTGAAGTACATCTATCCAGATGAATTATCATCCCATGGTCGAACGACGCAGGAGGAATTAACTTATTTAACCTGGGAAGGGGCAAAAAAACGATTTGATGGTGATATTCCAGCAACAGTTCGTGAAACGATTCAAATGGAACTTGATTTTATCGAACGCAAAAATTATGCTTCTTATTTTTTAACTGTATACGATTATGTCCGGTTTGCAAAGGAAAAAGGAATTTTATGCCAGGGACGTGGATCGGCAGCAAATTCTACGGTCTGTTACTGTTTGGGCATTACTTCTGTTGACCCATCAAAATACAGGCTTTTATTTGCACGATTTATGTCCGATGCACGCGATGAACCGCCGGACATAGACGTCGACTTTGAACATGAGCGTCGAGAAGAAGTGATCCAGTATATTTATGAGAAATATGGTCGAAATCGTGCTGCTATCGTAGCAACTGTCACACAGGTCCGCTCCAAAGGCGCAATACGTGATGTTGGCAAGGCGATGGGGCTTTCCATGGATGCGGTAGGGCGTTTAGCAGGGGTAGTGAGTAGCCATTGGGACGATGATATCAATTTGGAACGTTTGGTTGAACAGGACTTTAATCCCGAAGATCAACATTTGCGAAAAATTCTCGAATTGACGCACCAATATATTGGCTTTCCACGTCAATTGGGGCAGCATACGGGCGGCTTTGTTATTACGCAAGGTAATTTGCATGAGCTTTGTCCCTTAATAAATGCCCGCATGGATAATCGGACAAATCTCGAATGGAATAAAGATGATCTTGAGGCACTGGGTTTTCTAAAGGTTGATGTACTTGCTTTGGGGATGTTGACCTGTATACGCAAAGCTTTTGACCTCGCTAAAAAGCATTATGGAAAAGAGTTTACCCTGGCTGATATTGGGGCAAAAGACGATCCAAAGGTTTACGATATGATCTGTCATGCGGATACCTTAGGTGTATTCCAGATCGAAAGCCGGGCCCAGATGTCGATGTTGCCGCGATTAAAACCGCGCGAATTTTATGATCTGGTTATTGAGGTGGCTATCGTACGGCCTGGACCAATACAAGGCGATATGGTGCATCCTTATTTGCGTCGGCGAAATAAAGAGGAAGATGTCGATTATCCAAGCACAGAGATCCAAACCATTCTTGAAAAAACCTTGGGCGTCCCCCTTTTTCAGGAGCAGGCCATGGAAATTGCCATTGTTGCTGCGGGATTTACACCTGCAGAGGCCGACGAATTGCGCCGAAGCATGGCTACATTCAAAGCCAAAGGGCAGGTGTCGACTTTTCACAAAAAGATGGTCGATGGTATGGTAAAGAAAAACTATACGGAAGAGTTTGCAAATCGAGTTTTTAAGCAATTGGAAGGTTTTGGCAGTTACGGTTTTCCAGAGAGTCACGCAGCGTCTTTTGCATTACTGGTGTATGTGTCCTCATGGCTTAAGTATTACTATCCGGATATTTTTGCAGCATCCTTACTCAATAGTCAGCCCATGGGGTTCTATCAGCCAGCACAAATTGTTATTGATGCACAGAAACACGGTGTAAAAGTACGTCCTATTGATATCAATCATTCTTTGTGGGACAATACCTTAGAAGGAGAAATTGGAAAACCACATGACCTTCGATTAGGCTTACGTCAGATCAAAGGATTTTCAATGGAAGAGGCTGCTGTGCTGACACAAGGTCGGCAGTCCGCTTATGCATCCATTACTGGTATGATGGATGTTGGACTATCTCTTACTGCGTTGGAGAAGTTAGCTGATGCAGATGCCTTTACATCATTAGGTATTGATCGTCGGCAAGCACTTTGGGAAATTACAGCATTGGCGGATCGTCCGATTGCATTATTTGAAGGTCAACCCTCTGAAAGTATAGTAGAAGGACAGATCGAACTGCCATTGCTCACGAAAAGCCAACATGTAGTGGCCGACTATGCAAGAACCTCGCTATCCATTAAAGCACATCCCGTGAGTTTCTTGCGCGGTAAGCTTGATCTACTCCATGTCGTGCCCACAGCAAAATTAGGTCTGATCAAAAATAATATACTCGTGAAAATATGCGGATTGATTACGGTTAGACAACGACCAGGAACCTCTAAAGGTGTTTTATTTATCACCATTGAAGATGATACCGGTTTTGCAAATATTGTCGTTTGGAGTACTGTATTTGAAAAATATCGAAAAGAAATTCTTCGCGCAAAACTCCTGATGGTCGCGGGTAAAATTCAAGTTGAAGGAGAGGTTATTCATGTAATAGCAGAACGATGCTTTGATATGTCAGGTTTGTTAAAAGATCTGACAACAGATGGCGACAATGCTGCAGGTATTTTTCATAAGGGAAGAAATTTTCATTGATCTTTCATTTATTAATCTGATTTTTGATATAAAATGGTTCAGTGCTAATCGATAGCGAAGCAATCCATAGAAATTAAACGGTATGACTAAAAATATTCTCGTAAATACAATCGAAATTGATAAAGCAACTATTCGTGAATTAATTAAACAGGGCGATGTCAATGCCGCAATTGATCTGGTTGCCACAGCGGCAAATGTAAAGTATAAAGCTGCCCGGGATATAGTGCAAATGTTTCAAGAAGATCAAATTGATCTTTTTGATGGTAAAGACTTATTTTTAGGCGATTATGACCGGATTGAACATCGTGACGATGCTGACAGAGCAGATCACAAAAGATCTACATTTTTGGAAGTGGAAACAAATGAGCATGACCGGACCAGTATTTGGAAGGCACTTTTTATTTTTTCTGTCCTTGCACTATTTGCTTTTGTTATCTTAAATTACGTTGTTGGTTTTAATCAAATAGGACATCATATTTCAGAACTTACGCAGTTATTCGATAAAAATGAAAGCTCAGCTGCTGCAGATGCTGACACATCCAAACAAAATATCGCCTTAAGTGTTGGAGCCACCCAGGTGGACGATGTTGAAGACCTCCATCCCGTAGATACAAATCTCTTACCAATGGATGTGAGGCAGGCCGAAATAGCACGAATATATCAGGCTCAGTTCGACCGATTGAACCCCGCAAAACATTCGCCAACGGATGAAGATGCACAGCTTGCTTTAATTCACCTTACCAAAGGACGGTTGACGGACCTTATTATTCAACAAAAATTAAGTGTAAAAATAGGGAAGTGTTATGAAAACCTGGCCATGAAAGATAAGGGAACTTGCGTGAGTTGCATGATACTACTTTATAATAGAGCGCAGAAAAAATGGCAAGAAGCACCCGATGGGGAAAATTTCCTGCGTAATGCTTATGACTTTTACTTGTTCCCTGATTCAGATTTGTGGGAAGCTGGTCCCTTGAGTATGCGCATACCCTATGATTATGCTTTAGTGAACAAATATAAGGCAGCAAATTAGCGGCCTTAACCCTTATATAAAATAAGATAAAACAGCTAAACCCTATACAAATTACCTGCTATTTTACCTTTTGTGAAGGTAAATAAGCTATAAAACCTAGGACAAATAAGAGCAATATGACCGATAGTGCGATCGAGTAGCCATAAGCTGATGAAATATGCTGCCAAATGAAAAATTTATTTTCTTTTTGATGTAGAAATACACCGACGATAAATGTGATTCCCAGGCATATTGATAGTTGTTGTATCGTAAGATAGATGGCAGATCCGACTGAAATTAATTTTTCATTGAGGTCTTTTAAGGCAAGAGTCATTAATGCAGGTAGTACACTACCGCAACCAATGCCGTAAAAAAAGAACAGGGTATGTATCTGGTAGTTATTTAAAAGCATCCTATTAAAAATGAAAAGATGTGCAACCAATCCCAAAATCATGATGCCTAATCCATAAAGCACCACAATTTTTCCATGACGCTGTATCAACTTGCTGACCATAACGCTTGCCAATACATAACCTATACCTTGATAAACAAAGGCAATTCCGGTCATTGTTGCTGTATAATTCTTTTGATTTTGAAGGTAATTGGAATTTATGATAAAATAAGCGTCCTGTACCATATAGTAGGCTAATGCGGCCAGCAGACCCAAATTGAAAACCCGATTATTGAATAAGGTGAAATTGAGTACGCTAGGATAGCCCATCTTTTCTAATTTACGCTGTTTTTTTAGAAATAGCTGGACAAAAACAAGCGTTGTTCCCAGGACCAGCAGTGACCATATTGGCCATTTCAAGTCAGGCCCCATGATTAATGGAAAAATTATTCCCATTAAAAGCGTAAATAATGTTACCATTGGTTTAAAAGAAACAGCGGATTTAACGTAGACTTGATCGTTAGCTGTATAACGATAGACAGCAAAGCAGGCGACCACCCCAATGGGAACATTAATTAAAAAGATAAGACGCCAGCTTTCATGTATCCAGGTCTGGTCGGGAAGTATTCCGCCCAATAATTGACCGATGACAGAAGCGATGCCTGCTATACTCCCATAAATACCCAATGCCATTGATCTCTTCTCGGGATTTTCAAAACGTAAGGTGATCAATGCGATACCCTGTGGAACCATCAATCCAGAACTAATCCCTTGGATCAATCTTCCGGCCAATAAAATGTAAAGATTATCGGCTAAGCCACATAAAAGAGAGGCTACTGTAAAACCAGCCATGCCAATTAAATATAATTTCTTCTTTCCATAATGATTTCCGGCATTCCCTGCATTGATTAGAAGACTTGTGTAACCAATGATATATAGTATTATGATCCATTGCGTATCACTATTGCGTAGATGTAGCGCATGTTGAACCGTGGGAAGAGAAACATTAATGATAAAAAGATCGATGACGAAAAGAAATATACCCGTTGAAAGGAGGAAAATATGAAGTAGATCCTTAATTTGAAAGCGCATATAGAAAGTTTTTAATAATTTTACGATTAAAAATAGTTTGGATATTTTTTGCAATCAAGTAGTTATAAATGATGTACTTGGTATGTTTTTATGAACTAATGGTAAGTATGAGGAGATTATGAAGGAAAAAAAAAGTGAAAATTTTGGAGCCTGTTGTGATGTCAACGGAATTTTTAAGATAATTGGCGGAAAATGGAAAGTTTTGCTCATTAAGGCTGTTGCCAAACAATGCCCCAAAAGATTTGGAGAACTACGGCGGGAAATGGAAGATCTGGCGCAAACGACCTTGACCGTTCAACTCCGTGAGCTCGAACGTGATGGTATTTTATGTAGACAGATTTATGCTGAATCTCCACCACGTGTGGAGTATAAACTTAGCGAATTAGGTAAAACTTTACTGCCGGTCATTGAAAGACTTGATGAGTGGTGGTGTGATTACAAACGCGAAAGGGGATAGGCATTTAGTTTATATTCCCTTTCGCTACTCATTTTTGCTGATGCCTAATGAGACAATTGTACCGATGATACAACAGTTTGCATCCATTCTGTTTCTTTAAAAGGTGCATTTAGCCACAACATTGCTAATAGCGCTACCTCAAAATAAATTTGATGGGAAGTCTTGTTAAAGCATGACCTCGGCGTCAGTGATTCCTTTGGTTGATAGGTCTGAGATGCTCCTTAGTGTTCTTTGCGAAATTTCGGTTAATGCTTCTGTGGTGAAAAAAGCTTGGTGTGCCGTCACTAAGACATTCGGATAACTCATCAATAATTGTATTGTTTCATCTTCAATAATTGTTGTCGATAAGTCTTTAAAAAACAACTTTTCCTCTTGTTCATAGACATCAATACCCAGTAAACCAATTTTTCGTTCTTTGAGTGCTTTAATGACATCTTGGGTGTTGATCAGATTGCCTCTGCTTGTATTAATAATAGTAACGCCGTCTTTCATTTTCCCCAATGACTCGCTATTGATGAGGTAGTGGTTCTCGGAGGTTAGGGGACAATGAAGTGAAATGATATCTGATTCTTTAAAGAGCTCATCCAATGATTTGTAATTGACACCCTGTGTTGTAAGCTGCTGATCGGGATATAAGTCATAGGCAATTATTTCTGCCCCAAATCCCAATGCAATTTTGATAAAGGCCTTTCCAATTTTCCCCGTTCCAATAATGCCAATTTTTTTCTGGTGAAGATTAAATCCTAAAAGGCCATTCAATGCAAAATTTTGCTCCCTTACGCGGTTATAGGCTTTATGGGTTTTACGATTCAATGTCAATAACATTGCCATTGTATGCTCTGCAACTGCTTCTGGGGAATAAGCCGGGACCCGACATACCTGAATGCCAAACTCCTTTGCCGCCTCCAGGTCAACATTGTTAAAACCAGCACAGCGTAATGCAATCAGTTCGACACCTTTTTGAGCAAGTACTTCAATCACTTGTCGGTTTAGTTTATCATTGACAAATGCGCAGACCACTTTCTCATCTTCAATAGCATTGACAATATGTGGACCTAAATGCGTTTCAAAAAAATTAAACTGAAATCCGTAAGCGCTGTTTTCCTGTTCAAAGAATAATTTGTCGTATGGTTTAGTCGAAAAGAAGGCGATTTTCATAAAATTGTTTGTTACGTAATAGAATACCATAAATATACAGTATAAATAGCTTATTTGGAACTTCCGTTGTAGGATGTTTCCCAATAGTTATCACATCATTTAACAAAAAATAAGCTAAATTAGACGCATTACATCGATCGTTATACAAATTTTAAGACTATTAAATTGTCCCGATATGCAGTGGTCAAATCAACTCACAAGATCAATAGGTATTGAATATCCGATTATCCAAGCTCCAATGTTTGGTGTTACGACACCAGAAATGGTCATTGCAGCCTCGCGTGCTGGAGCGCTCGGTTCGTTATCTTTGGGTGATCTGCCGCCAGAACGTTGCAGCGAACTTATTCGTTTGACTGCCGAAAATCTAAAGCGGCCTTTCGCGGTCAATATTTTTGTCAATAATATTCCCAAGGTTTCATTCGATTTAAGGAAACAGTATAGTGAAACAAAAACTTTCGTGGAGCAATTAGCCGCGCAGCACGACTTGAAAGTAACCTTACCCGAGCTTGATAGTATCCATTTGACCGATTACAGGGAACAGATTGACGTAATCATCACCCATCGGTGTAAAGTTGTGAGTTTTACGTTTGGAAATTTGGATACAGAAAGTATAAAACGATTGAAAGACAATGATGTTACTCTTATTGGTACATGCACCTCGGTGGCAGAAGCAATCGCTTTGGAAGAATCTGGCATTGACATCATCTGTGTACAGGGACTAGAAGCAGGGGGACATCGCGGAAGTTTTGACGAGACTCCAATACCGGCGATTGGCGGACTTTCACTACTACCGCAGGTAAAAGAGCATGTCCATGTTCCCCTTATTTATGCCGGTGGTTTATACAACGCTAGTACATTGCATGCTGCAAAGCTCTTAGGTGCCAGTGGCTTCCAGGTGGGTAGTTTATTACTCAAATCTAAGGAGAGCGCGCTCCTGGACTTTGAAAAAGCGCGTCTTTCAGGCGTTAATGAATCAGACATCGTATTAACGAGGAGCTTTTCAGGGCGCTACGCCAGAGGTATAAAAAATAAATTCATTGAAGCTTTAGAAGCCGCTCAAAAGATTTTGCCCTATCCTTATCAAAATAAACTCACAGGCGAATTAAGAAGAGTAGCAAGGATAAATAGAAATGCTGATTTTATCAACATTTGGACCGGACAATCGATACATTCTTACAGTGAACTTTCTACTGCAGATATCATTCGTTCCTTGATCGAAGAAGTTGAAATTTTACATACTAGTTTAGTTGTTTAACAATAAACACGAAATAAGCTATGTCAATATATTGTCATTTTAAGAGATAACAATCCTTAAAATCTGCGTTTAAATTATTTAAATCCACCTGTAGTTGTTAATCTACAAGACATTTTCTTTTTTTTTCGAAACTTTGTCTCACCGTGAAAAACTAAAAATCTACCGCTATGGAGAACGAAAAAAAGAGAATTCTTGTTATCGAAGATAATGAAATTCTATTGAGCACAATGCAATTTGTTCTTGTAAGAGAAGGGTATGACCTCTTACTGGCAAAGTCCGGTAAAGAAGCCCTTTCGCTGGTTTCGGACGAAACCATTGATTTGGTCATAACAGACCTGGCATTACCCTTTGCTAATGGTTACGAAATAATCGATCGCATTCGGAAAAGCAGTACGAATAACCAGGTGCCCGTTATTATTATTTCAGGCTATCGAGATGACAACAGCATTGTTGAAGGTTTCGAAGTAGGAGCCAACGATTATATCAAAAAACCTATTTCGCCGTCTGAACTGATATCCCGTGTACGATTAAGAATAGGTCATGCTTAGTAAAATAGAACATACGATTCATAGCATCCGATCCTTTTTTGAGGGTGAGGGTTGGCCTATTTTGGTTACGATAGCGCTTGTGTTGAGCTTTCTATTTTGGGTAAGCTGTCTTGTCGGTATTGCTATCTTTTATTATCGCGACTATCGGTATCGCCTATATCATGCTAAAATATATCCTGTATTGCGAGATTTTATCTATGAACACATTTTGATTGATAATAGGAATAGCCATTATCCGGTGGATAAACTAGCGTTGGATCTTCATAAGCCGATCATTCAGAAAGTGGTCCGTCAAATATTGCATGAATATATTTTTACTATCGGTGGAGAGAAAGGAAAAAATATGCGGAGTTTATTTAATGAATTGGGCTTCGATAGAGAAGCGCAATACGAAATAAGACACGAGAGCCACCATGTGGCAGCCACAGTAAGATCTTTGGCCGATTTAGCATTGATGAAGGTCGAAATCCAGGATGCGGTTTTGATGCAGCTGATGAGTAGCCCACGCATTGAAATTCGGGTAGCGGCCTTTAAATATCTTTTGCAGGTGCGGGGTGAAATATCCTTCGATCAGGTTTTTTCTGGTATTGCAGGAATTACTGACCTGGATGCACTTGATATCTATCAAACAATTGTCTCAACCGATTATGTGGGATCTTACGTGTTCTCTCAATGGCTGGACGGCGCTCAATCTTTTTCAATCAATAGCCTTATGATGGACCTCATGGTCTATTACCAGCAATTGGATGAAGAAAAATTATGGCAGCTCATCGTTTCAGCTCAGGATGCTAAAACGCTACACAAAGCGATCAACTCATTGGGCAAACTCCTGGCGAGAGATAGCGAAAGTCGGTTAGTGGATTTTTACACCATCGAGCAGCCCTTAAATGTCAAGATAGAGATTGTAAAAGCATTGGGGCGTCTTGGTCAAGGAAAATCGATCGATCTTTTAGAGAACATCTTCAACGATAAAAGTACAGTATTGGCACTACGAAAACACGCTTATCGTTCCCTGCTCGCGCAAAAGCCTTACAGTGCATCAAGTTTACGTAAAATTGAAACTGCTGAAAATTTGGACGATTATAAGCTTATACGTTATGTTAGTCACCCTATGGTTCACTATATATAGATTGCTAGGTATTGGTTCCATAACACAAAAGTATTGCATATGAAACATTTTATATTTTCAATAGAATTTGTTTTCGGATTTTATTGTCTCTTGCTGTTGATTGTATACGTCATGTTGTTTCGGATGTCATCCATATCGATCCGGAAGAATCTTCGGAAGAGAAATTCCCGACGTGTGCAGACATTAATGGAGTCTGAAATTGCTCCAGGGGTAAGTATTGTCGCACCAGCATATAATGAATCGGTTACAATCGTGAACAATGTACGTTCGCTGATGACACTGTTTTACTCCAGATACGAGGTCGTTATTGTGAATGATGGCAGTAAAGATGATACATTGGAGAAGCTCATTAAAGAGTTTGATCTGGTCCAGGTAGACTTTTTGGTTGACTATTTGGTGCCATGTAAGGAGATTAAAGCAATCTACAAATCCAGGGACATCTCTCATAAACGACTAACGATCGTTGATAAAATAAATGGGGGTAGTAAGGCCGATGCGGTAAATGCTGGAATTAATGTAGCTTCCTTTCCTTATATTTTAAATACCGATGTGGATTGTGTGCTCGCCAATGACACCCTGGTTCAATTAATCGAAGCTGTACTGGATTCGAAGGAACGTGTAATCGCTGTGGGCGCAACACTACGGATGTCAAACTCCAGTTATGTGGATTCCGGTATGTTGGTGGAAGCTGCATTACCCAAACCCATATTGACCCGTTTTCAGGAAATGGAATACATTCGATCATACCTGTTGGGTAAAATGGGCTGGAATTACCTCAACTGTATTCCCAATGTTTCTGGGGGATTGGGATTGTTTGATAAAGAGATTCTCATTGCTGCGGGCGGATATGATTCTAATTCCTTGGGCGAGGATATGGAGATGGTAACCAGAATGTGTATGACCATGTGTGACAATAACCAAAAATACGAGGTCAAGTATATTCCGCAGACGCTCTGTTGGACTGAGGGGCCTGACAGCCTCAAGATGTTAACGCGTCAACGTGTACGCTGGGCGCGGGGTTTGATGCAAATTATGCGCACACATCGTAAGGCCTTTTTTAATCCAAAGTACAAAAGGTTTGGACTCATCGTTTTTCCATACAATGCCATTTTCGAATTTTTTGCCCCTATTATGGAGATTTTAGGTATTTTCTTTTATATCTACCTCATCCTAACACATGGCATTAATTGGCCAATGGCTATTCTTTTATTGATCTTCGTCTATATGTTTTCGGTCTTTCTGACAAGTTTTTCCATTTTACTGGACAATTATGTCTATAAATATTACAAACGGCGAAAAGATATTATAAGGTTATGCCTCACCGCATTTATAGAACCATTTGTTTATCATCCCATTATCGTTTATAGTTCGATTAAGGGCTATGTCCAAGAACTTTTTGGGAAAAAGCATGCCTGGGGGGAAATGACGCGAAAAGGCACCATAACTCCTTTGCCCTCTGATCACATTAAAAAGTAGAAAAATGAAAAAATTAATCCTATCTGCGCTAATTTTTTGTTTGCTATTTTTGTCGCAAGTTGTACATGCGCAGGTTAACTGGCAAAATAAAACATACGACGTTGACAGCTTGGTTCCAAAAGCCGCTGGCTACCTGCGAGCAGGAAGAGTGGGGGAATCCATTGCATTGAGCCAAACCGTATTATCAAAATATCCTAAATACACGGATTTTAGGTACATCTTGGGATTGAGCTATCAGAAGATGGGGCGAGCCGACTGGGCGATTCCCTATTTTGAAGCAGTGGTTTCGAGCGAGCCGAGCTACAGAGATGCGTATCTTTCATTAGCTGCACTATATGAGTCTTCTAATCAGCCTGAAAAAGCAACGATTACCTGGCAATCCGCACGTAAACGGTTTCCGATGGACGCTGAAATCATCAGGTTGTATAGCGAATTTGAACATAGGAAGTTAACACGTGACCGTGATGCGTGCATCGATATCTGGTATAAAAGGGGACGGAATTTCGTCGAAAAGGGAGATGTATTTCAAGCATTGGCTTATTCGGACAGTATACAACATGCTGATCCTGCAGACAATCGTTTCTTATACCTGCGATCAAGTGCTTTTATGACGAATAGAGAATACGGGAAAGCGAAGACTGATTTCGAAACTTTATGGAGCAGAGGTGACAGTTCGATTTTTGTTACCGAACAATTAGCAAACATTGCCGCACTAAACAAAGATTATTCAACGGCATTGGGTTATATGAATCAGCTGGTAGCGAAGATACCAGAAAATGTACAATATCAGCATTTGACCAAAGTTTACCGCGAGAATATGCCTTATAAGTTTTATATTGGAGCAAATCATATGCAAAGTTCGCAAGATCGGCCAAATGGACATTTCTTTATTTCAGGTCTGGAATATGGCCAAAAATTAGGGGAGAAAAATACACTTATCGGACAGTTTAATTACGGGAATAGACGTGGTGAGAAAGGTTATCAGGTCGGTTTGGATGCTTGGCTTAACTACAGTAAAAATATATATGCCTATCACCAGATAGCTTGGGCTGATGGTAGTGTTTTTCCAACATGGCGCGCATCTTATAGCCTATATCGGGAAGCGGGATTGTGGCTCTTCGATTTCGGAGGAAGGTATGTTCGTGCAAATGACAATACAAATAATTACGGACTTGTCGCTTCGGCAGGCCGATATTTTGGGCCAACTTTTGTCTATTTAAGGGGATTTTTGTTACGTGATGAACAGCGATGGAACCAAGCCTACTCCCTCGCGATCCGACATTATTATAACAGTGAAAAACCGGATTCCTATGTCACACTAATCGGTAATGTGGGGACTTCGCCAGATGATCCATCGCGTTATCAATTCCTAAACAACCGTTTCAATTTTTTATCCCGATCAATTAATGCAGGCTGGCAACATCGCATAGATGCTTGGGGTTTTACACTCATGGGCGGTTGGAGCTATTACAAAGTTGCTGAAAATAGATTTATGAACCAGTATGATCTAAATCTATCATTAAGGAGATATTTTTAATATGATGTGGAAGTTTATGTTAGGTCTATTGTCTTTGGTAACGATAGTTCAGGGTAAGGAAAGAATGGTATTGGTGGACAATGGGAAAACGGATTATGTCATCCAGGCGGATGCAAATGATCCTGTTGTACAAAAAGCTGCTGCGGTGATAAACACCTTTACAAAAGAAAGCACAGGTGTAGATTTTGCAATACAAGCCAAAGTTGATGATACACATGCCATTATTTTGGAAAGAAGCCCAATAACAAATGCGTCCCCTGAAGACAGTTATTCGATTGAAGCTGTAGGAAAAAATATTTACATCAAAGGAAGTGGTAGAGGTGTAATATTTGCGGCGTACCGTTATGTCAGGGATGTTATTGGTGGGCGAAAGTGGTATACAGGTAAAGAAAGTACCGATGTTCCAAAGTGTACTGCGTTATATGTGGATGCCGATTTAAAAATCTTTTCAAAGCCTAATTTTCAATTTAGAGAAGTTTATTTCCCTGTGGAATTGGATCAGGAGTACATGGACTGGTATGGCCTACATAATTTGGAAGATAGATGGGGGGACTGGGGCCATACCTTCAGTAAAATATTGCCACCATCGATTTACTTTAAAGATCATCCGGAATATTACGCGCTGTATGATGGGAAGCGCCAACCGATTCAGCTCTGTCTTTCCAATGAAGAAGTTTTTACTCATACAGTCGCTTACTTTAAGAAAAGGATGCTTGAAAATCCAACGGCTATCTATTGGTCCATAGCAGCCAATGACGACATTGGAAGCTGTACTTGCGATCTTTGCCAAGCCATTGATAAGCGCGAAGGAGGAGCACAGGGCTCCTTGATCCACTTTGTGAATAGGGTGGCCGGAAAATTTCCAGACAAGAAATTTACGACGCTGGCGTATCTCGAATCGGCTAATGCTCCAGCGCATCTTCGCGTCGCAGATAATGTTTCGGTTATATTAAGTAATATCGATGCTTTTCGGAAAAATGATATCAGTAGTGAATATTCTGCAGCAACTTTCCGTAGACAATTGGGCGCTTGGAAATCGAAAGCGAAGCATGTGTTTGTATGGGATTATTTGACTCAGTTTACCAATTATCTTGCCCCATTCCCCATTCAAGGAACGATGCAGAAAAGCATGCAATATTTGAAAGGACAAGGGGTAGAAGGGGTATTCTTACAAGGTGGCGGAGCGACCTATAGTGATATGGCGGAGTTAAATGCTTATATTTTGGCTAACCTTGCCTGGGATACAGATGGTCGTTCAGAAGAGCAATTGACAGATGAATTTATTGAGGGCTATTATGGTAAGGCTGCGCCATTTATTAAGAAATATCTCGATCTGCGAAGAAATCACTTGCCTGGAGCTTCCTCCGCTTTGTCGATTTATGGAAATCCAATTGATAATAGAAAGGATTTTTTGAGTCCCGAAGCTATGGATCAATACAGTACATTGTTAGAAAAAGCTGAAATTGCAAGTGAAGGAAATCCTTTATTAGAATCGCGTATTAGACGTGTCGGTTTAGGCTTGGATTACACCTACTTGCAACAAGCACGGTTCTATGGTCCGCATCAGCATGGTATCTTTGAGCAAGACGGCGACCATTGGGTTGTAAGACCTAATGTAAGCCGTAAAGTCACTCAATTTATTAAAGACGCCAAAAGGCTGGGGGTAATAGAACTTGCCGAAGGGGGGGCGTCACCTGATGCTTATGCAAAAGAATGGAGCGAAATATTCAATGCTGGAGTCAGAACGAACAAAGCTTCCCAAGCAAGTATAAAACTGAAAAATCCATTCGATCCTTCCTTCCCTGCCAATGGTCTGGAAACCCTCTCCGATAGTGTCCCAGGATACATGGATTATAGCTACAACTGGTTGCTATGGAATGGGGAGCCGATGGATATTACGTTTGATTTTGAACAGGAAAAACACATCGATACAATTGAGCTTAATTTTCTAAAGGATGTCCGACATTGGATATTTTCACCAAAGGAAGTCCGCATTTCGGTATCCAAAAATGGCGAAGATTTTCAAGATGTGCTGCTGAGGAAACTTGAATCTCAGGAGGAAGATTATACAGTGGAGAAGGTTCGCTATCGAGCTTTGATAAACGACCGTGTTAAGGTCATTCGAGTCTATGCTGAGCCCTTAGCAAAATTACCTGAATGGAGGTATCATCCGAAACGGAACGCGCTTATAGCCTGTGATGAAATATGGATAAACTGATGTTGAAGATGTATCTATAGAACTGATTTTAATAGTGTGTGGATATTGTTCTACAATAAATTTTTTAGTGCTTTAATTTAATACGGAAAATGATTAAATTAGAGTTAACTAAGTTATAAACAGATTCATATGGAAATTAAAACATCTTCAAAATTTGTTGCCGAACTAATTGGAACATTTGGTTTGGTACTTTTTGGTTGTGGAGCTGCCGCAATTGCAGGGGCCAATACCACAGCTGGACTTTCTGGCCTTGGCCTTTTGGGTATTGCAGTTGCCTTCGGCCTTTCGGTCGTGGTTTTTGCTTATGCGATCGGAGGAATCTCAGGTTGTCATATCAATCCTGCCGTTACGGTTGGTGTATTATTGGCGGGTAAAATGTCTGCTAAGGATGCAATTGTGTATATCATTGCTCAATTTATTGGCGCACTTTTGGGAGCATTTGTTCTTCAACAGATTTTGAGTGGACAGCTGGCCGGCTTTACTGCAGGTGAATGGGCCTATGGCTCCAACGGATGGGGAAAGGGTTATCAAAACGAGTATGGTACTGCTTCTGCCTTTCTGATCGAAGCAGTGTTAACGTTTCTTTTTCTATTTGTGATATTAGCGACAACCTCTAAAGTAGGTAACAGTACAATGGCTGGACTTGCAATCGGTTTTACACTGCTATTAATCCACCTCGTTGCTATCCCTGTAACGGGTACATCCGTTAACCCAGCACGTTCATTTGGTCCTGCCATTTTAGCGGGGGGGCAAGCTTTGTCTCAGCTATGGTTATTTATCGTTGCGCCGCTCGTGGGTGCTGCAGTTGCAGCGGTTGTTTGGAAAGCGTTGGAACCTAAAGACTAATTTTTTTCATTTTATCGGATGCGTCCAATGGGTACAACATACCTATTGGACGCTTTCATTTAGGAGTGATTGATAAGCCTAGAGGCAGGATCACTAAGATTTCAATATGGCCTCCATAAAACTTGCAACCTGCTCCTCGTCGGTGGCCCAGGAGGTAATCAGGCGAATAGCAGCATAATCATTATCTATTTCCTTCCAAATATAAAACTGGTATTTCTGACTCAATGTCTCTATGACAGATTTGGGTAAAATCGGGAAAATTTGATTAGTGGTTGAGTCTGTCAAAAATGAATGGCCTTTTTCTTTGATCACCTGAGCGATCCGCATAGCGTAGGAATTTGCTTTTTGCGCTAGTTCAAAATATAAATCATCTTTAAAGAGCTCGAGAAACTGAATGGATAAAACCCGGCCCTTGGCAAGCAAAGCGCCCTTCTGCTTGATTGCATAGTCAAAATCCAGTGCCAATTCGGGTTTATTAAACACTACGGCTTCACCTAAAAGCGCACCGTTTTTCGTCCCGCCAATATAGAATACGTCAGCATAATTTCCAATGTCTTTCAGTGTTAGATCGTTGTTTTCAGCCATCAAAGCATGCCCCAACCGAGCTCCATCCAGATAAAGTAAAAGATGATGTTCTTGACAACATACATAAAGTGCTTCCAATTCTGTCAGCGTATAGATCGTGCCAATTTCAGTCGAATTGGAAATATACACTATTCTTGGCTTTACGACATGTGGTGCCAGTGCATGTTCCTTTAACGTTTTTGTAATATCCTTCGGCGTTAGTTTTCCATCAAGTGTTTCGACAGTAATGACTTTGTGTCCAGTTGCTTCGATAGCGCCAGTTTCATTGGCCGATATGTGCCCCGTTTTTGCGCTAATTACGGCTTCATGGATACGTAAGAGAAAGGATAGCACAAGTAGATTGGTCTGTGTTCCGCCAGATAAAAAGTAAACAACAGCTTGCTCGTTCGCTATCTTTTTCTTCAAAATGCTTTTTGCTGCTTTAGCATATTCATCTTCGCCATAGCCGGCTTGTTGTATCAGATTTGTTTCAATAAGTTTATCTAAAATGCGGGGGTGCGCCCCTTCGGAATAATCGTTTTTAAAATTATACATAACGCTGTTTTTTACTTCAGATGCTATTTACTAAGTACGTCAAACGCATTACCAGGATGATAAATGAATCTTGACCGAGTCAAATGTATAAATACAATATCGTTTTTTAACAATCTGAGCAGGAAAAAAATGGGATAAAAGCTATGAATATAACATTCTGAGCGTATAAGAAAAGAATATGTTGTTTTGCACTGTAAATGTTTTTTCAAAACTTATGATTAAATTTGGGAGAGGAGGTAGAAATAAATATTTATCCTTATCAAATTATGAAAAGAGTCGTATTTGTTGCGAGTATTTCGCTGGCGTTTGGAATGGGGTACGCCTTTAATACCATGAGCAATTTGAACCGACCTGTCGAGTTAAAAAGAGTAACTGGTATAGGCGGAATTTTCTTCAAGTGCAAAGATCCTAAAAAATTAAGGGCCTGGTATGCCGATCATCTGGGACTGGCAACAAATTCTTACGGCGCTGTATTTGAGTGGTATCAGGGTGCTGATAGTACGAAAAAAGGATTTACGCAATGGAGCCCTTTTAAAGAGAGTACAAGCTATTTTGGTCCCTCGGACAAAGACTTTATGATCAATTATCGGGTTGCCGATATTGAACTTCTAATCGATCAATTGAAGAAGGAGGGAGTTACGGTACTTGATAAGATCGAGTCCTTTGACTATGGCAAATTTGTTCATATCATGGATATTGAAGGAAATAAAATAGAGCTTTGGCAGCCGAATGATGTTGCTTATGAAAAGATGGGCATCGATATGGGGGCCAAAACGACAAAATAGGTCTATTCAGTTCACAACGCAGGGTCTGTTTTTAGCAAATGATCTTTAAGATAATCAAGAAATGCAGCTCCAAGCGCTCCCAGGCAATAAGCCCCTAAATCTGACCAGAGAAATCCTTGTCCAAATACGAGGCGCAAAAGTGAATTGCTCCTTATCCATAAAAATAGGGGCAATTGGACAAGTTGTAAAAATTCAATGGTAAAACAGAATAGAATGGTAATGATACAGTAGGAGAACAGTGATTTTTTAATAAATATTAAGCGTGATAACCAATACACCATCATGGCATAAAGCACATCGCCACATATAGGCGGTATGACAGATATTTTACGTGAGATTAAACCCAAGAGTAGAGTTGTCACCATTAGGACCAAATACTGAATTTTTGCCGCGCTTTTCATTTCGTATATCGATGCCAAATTTATTGCCTGGAATAGGAAATTGTTTCAACAGGATTTCCAAAGATCTTTTTGTTCCCCTTTGTCTTCACAAATCTACCCTGTTGTGCTATTACACTAGCGATGGAGAAAATGACATTTGTGTCGTTTTGGGGGTGTATTGTAGCGAGTAGCTGTCTATTTTGATCGAACAGCTGAAGCTGGTTAACCAAAGCATGGTTTATTTCCATGATGTAGATCTCTTTCAGTGGAATAATGCTATCCTCTTTTTTCGGCTGCCTGATAGATAAGTTCGCACTGTCAACTTGTACTTCAATCTTGGGATTGATCAATTGCAAGATGACGACGAGTGGACCAATGATAACAACCGCAACCAATATCCCTAAGCCCTTCGCCGAACCAAAGTTATTTGCCGCATCGGCCATCCCATTTATACCACCGAAGATCATATAACATAGTATAAATACAACAACTAAATAAATTAATCCAAAGATTAAGCCCTTTTTAACCTGATGTGATTTAAACTGAAAAGTCTTCATACGATACGCTTTGATTTTTTACATATATATTAATTAAAGATATTTATATTTATGCAATCAGAGAGATATTATGTTAAACATTTTTTCATTTTGTTCGAGCAGGTAGTGGAAAACAGCATTGAAATTAAGAGAACCAACTTCCAACGGAAATCAGATTATTTTCAACTGCTGATGTATATGCTATGCTCAGTGCTGGGTGTTGTCAGTATATTTTGGGATTGGAAAGCAAGTATCCCAGCTGTAATGTGTACAATTTTTGTGTTAATAATACGACGTAAGGTTGACATTTTGTCTAATATGAGCTGGTTTATTTTTGGATTTATTGCTGTTGCATTGCTTTTGTCCTGGATTTTTCATCTGTCTTTTGGTCTGTTTGTGCTTCAGTGTGCATTATTTGCAACTGTTAAACTTGCCATATCAAAATTTAGAGAGATTGGTCAAGATCACACTGATATTATCTTCTCTTTAAATGCCATTGAGTTCTCTTGTCTATGTCCCGAAAACAGCGATTATAAGGGCTATGCAATAAATCCCATGGGCTATAAAAAGCGATTTCAAATGGCAGATATTCGCTCTGTACAACGCGATCGCAAAAATCTACTTATCGTATTAAAAGAACAGATCGTCCGCCCCCGCGAACTTAGACAGGAAGAGATAGAGCTCATTCTTACGTATTTTAGAAAAAATAAGGCCGATCTTATTCATGCGGTAACCACCGAAAGGATCCTCCAGGAAGAGGATCGTGTCTATTGGATCAAGCTGATTGTTTTTGCTTTGCCCTGCCTGTTGGCGGTATGCGCAATCTATATTTTTGCTGATAACGGGCGAAATTCATTAATCAGCGTATGTATCATTATTGGGGCAATACTTGTAGCGGTAATTTTATTAAAAATCACGAATTTGATTTATCATCATGGTGAGAAAAAGTAATTTTTTTATTTTAAGAAGTCCGCATACCAATGCCCAGAGGATTTGATGATACGTTGTTGATTTTTGAAATCAACATACACCAGTCCAAATCTTGGCCGATATCCTTCAGCCCATTCGAAGTTGTCAAGAAAAGTCCATACAAAATAGCCCTTGACATTTATACCTTCCTGTTTCGCACGATAAACTTGTTGCAATGCTTCCTGTAAATAGGAAACTCTTTTAGGATCATGTACTATACCATTCTCGGCTTTATCCGGAAACGCGGCGCCGTTTTCGGTAACAATTAAAGGCGGCATGTTTTGGTAGGTACTGAATTTTTTGAGCATATGATAGATGGACGCTGGGTAAACCTCCCAGTTCATTTCAGTTAAATCAACTTTACGCTCTTTTGCGGATACTATTTTTGCTTGGAGATAAGGAACGAACATGGCGTATCGTATAACCTCCCGCGTATAATTCTGTATCCCAATGAAATCCATATCAAATTTCAGGTCTCTTTCATCATTAAATTTAATATACTTCTCAATTCTATTCAGTATTTTAATCTCCTGAGTAGGATAGCCCATTCCTAAGAGAGGTTCTATAAACAGACGATTGAGTAATACGTCTGCTTTTTTTGCTGCTTTAATGTCCTTGTCTCTCGATGTGAATGGTTCGACATGAGAACATGAAAATGTAGTTCCAACCTGACTGTCGGGCTGGATCGATTTGATGATTCGACCTCCCTGTGCTTGTGCCAATGCCGCATGATGCGCGGCGGCCAAAAAATTACCCAGACCTTTTCGTTCCGGTGCATGCACGCCAAAGAAATAACCTGCGGCAGTGAATACGGTAGGCTCATTGAGAACCATCCAGTTTTTAACACGATCACCGTAGGTATGCACACATTTGGAAACAAATTCGCCAAACCAATCTTTTACATCACGGTTCACCCAGCCACCTTTTTTTTCTAATGCATGGGGAAGATCCCAATGGTATAAGGTAACCCAAGGGGTGATCCCTAGTTCGAGCGATAGGTCGATCAATCGATCATAAAAATCCAAACCTGATTGATTTACTTCACCGATTCCACCCGGGAAAATACGGCTCCATGATAAGGAGAATCTATAATTAGGAATATGCATTCCTTTCATTAGATGGAGATCCTGGACGTAGCGATTATAAAAATCGCAAGCCTCATTACCATGTTGATTTTGAAATATACGGTTCCTTTTTTGTACAAAGATATCCCAAATAGAAGGACCTTTGCCATGTAAATCATGCGCACCCTCGATCTGATAGGCAGCTGTAGACACTCCCCAAATAAAATCTTTGCCAAAAGCATCTTTGGTTAAAAGCATTTATAAAATAAAATTATCGGACCTCAATGCCGTTTAAAAACAATTAGGTCTTGTGGAATCTCAAGGGTGAATAGAATGAACTGAATCGACCTAGAAAGATCCTAAATATAATTCGCTGGAAAAAATAGTTTATCGTTTTCATAATAGATACATTACTCCGTTGATTACATTGAACTATTGTATGATAAAGTAACGAAACGAAAATGAACTGTATATAAACTATGTGTTAAATATACGAAAAAAACACCGCGATGAATCATGGTATTTAACTTAGCCGTATGCTAATTCTAAGCAAGTTTTATCCGTAAGTACGATCTTACCAGAATGTCTAATTGGCGTAGATTCTTAATCCCAATTTTCGAGCTATCTAATTTCAAATTCCGTATATATTGTCCTTTTAAATTCTAAAACTTCGGGGGCTACTTTAAATCCTTCGCCGCCGTAACCCTTGTTGAATGTTTCTAACGCCATCCCTGTTCTAAACTGCGTCGATTGGTTGGATGCGCTTCCGTCGTTCGACAAAAACAGCAGTTTGCCAATTTCGACATCTGCCCGAGATGCAAGTTTTTTTGCAGATTTTAATGCATCATCATAAGCAATAAGATCCGCTTCTCTTAAAATACTGTCTGCTTTGGAATGATCGAATGAGATGGAGCCTATTCCGCTTATTTTGGTCTCTAACAACTTGCCTGTTAATTCTGTAAATTTCGATAAATCATGTAAAACAAAATCGATTGTTTGTTGTGCTTGATACCCAATAAATTTATTGGTATTTCCGATGTATTGATAATCCTTATTTGCTGATACGCTGCTTGTTTTAATGTCTTCCTTTTTATTGCCGTATTTTTGGAGCAATGCAATGACCGTATCGACAGTTGCTTGAGTCTCTCTAACCGCGTCTACCATCCTTGGTTTTGTGAATGCCGTATTGATTGTCAAAGTGACTTGATCGGGCATTATCCTAATCTTTCCTTCACCACTGACACGAATTCTATTTTCACCTTCTTTTGCTGCCCGATCACAGGACAATACTACCATAATGCCACTCAAACATATAAAAAATAAAGTGATTATCTGTTTTTTCATAATTTTTGATGTTCAATCTATTAAATCAATAAGTTGTTCCCTAAATATCTAAATATAATGAATAACTAGGATATCCGCTAGGGTAAAATGCAGTTGAAGCATAGGCAGGTCTTAGTAATGGGAAATAAGATAAAAAAGCAGGTAATTACCTGCTTTTTTATCTTGAAAAGAGACCATTTTTTAATCAATACTTTTTGAATAAATCTTTAGCTGTTTTTGCAGTGCTTTCCTGGCCATATGTATACGTGTTTTGACCGTACCCTCCGGGATTTGCAGATGCTCTGCAATTTCATAATATTTAAATCCTTCCAAAAACATTGCAAAGGCGTTATAGTAATCTTTTGATAAACTATTGAGTGCGTGTTGTATATCAGAGGCTATAAAATTATTTTCACCGCGATTGGTTGTTATTTCATTATGATAACCTATACTTACATATTCATTGCGGTAATTCTCCAATCGTTTATTTCGAGTATATTGGTTAATATATGTATTTTTCATGATGATATAGAGCCAAGACATCAACTTTGGATGCTTCAGGAATTTTTCAATAGATCCCAATGACCTTACCATGGTCTCCTGAACCAGATCTTCTCGTTCATCCGGATCGTTTGTAAATTGCGCTGCCAAATATTTTAATGTAGGTCTTTTTTCCTTAAACAGTTGATCGATTGTTAAATTTTCCATATTATCAAGTTTTAAGTGTCTATCTTGGCTATATCACTACAATTAAGGTGCTAGAAAATAATTAAGAGGAAATGCGTTGACGCTGAATGGATCAAGCCGATTTATTACTTGTTTTATTTTAACAATCAGTTAGTCAATGCTTTATCTAGAATAACTATTCGGCTATCAGGCTGATGCTAAGCGTTATTCTGCATTAATAACAAGTGTTTTCCTGTCTCATTTCCCCCTTTTTTCTTTTTGTCGCACGTATTTATACGTAGTGTTTTAATAAGTACATTTTTGATGATTAAATAGATGTGAATATTTAAAACTGTTGATACGTTTAAATGGTTATTAGTTATGACATGTAATGAAAAACAATATGGGGGACGAAAACAAAAAACAATATTTTGAGCTATCAGAAGAGCCCATGGAACGATTGGAGAGCCTCAAAGAGCCTTCGGAATTAAAGCAGGTATGGGATGGTAGTCAAGAAGATTTTTATAAATCGATTATTAGGAATCAACAAGATGATATTGGAAAAATAGGACGGTATTTCCGCGATGAATTGGCTCAGGAACTTTACGGAATGCGTATATCTCTTCAGAATTTTACAAATCGCTATGGTGATTTTGAAGAATTACGCTGCTTACGTGATTCATTAAGCACGTTGGTTATGGAGATTCGTAATAAAGCTGTGTTGCTCTACAATCCGATACTGAATGATCTTGGCATTTTTCATGCAGTTGATGAGGCTGTGGCGAGTTATAGAAAACGATCGGGTTTTACAATTGACACCTTGCTAGATCCGCATTTAAGAGAATTGCATCATGGGGCACAAGTTCAGCTGTTTAAGTTACTTACGGCTATATTCCAGTATTTAAATGATGAGATTCCTTCACAGGCTATTTCAGTTTCGGTGCAGGTGATTGAATTTGAGATTTTAATTAAAGTGTCACCTTTTTTTAGCCAGGAGAAATCGCTGTCAACAATAAAACATGAACATTGTCCAATGCGTTTGATGAAGATTGCTGAACTCTATAATGCACGGATTATGAATCATACGCCGGCAACAGGTATTTTACTTAAATTAACTATTTAAAAAAAGAATAATGATAAAAATCCTATTGGTTGAAGACCACATGGTTGTACGTAACGGAATAAAATTACTATTAGAATCGCAAGATGGATTTGAAGTTGTTGGAGAGGCGTCGAATGGAAAGGAGGCTCTTCAGTTCTTAAATTCTAATCCTGTTCCTGATATTGTCTTAACAGACATCAGCATGGAGGAAATGGATGGTATTGAACTATTACATGAATTAAAAAAACATTATCCGTCCATTAAAGTAGTAATACTGTCCATGTTGAATCAGATCAATTACGTTGTTGAAGCATTTGAATCTGGTCTTGCCGGATATTTGGTTAAAAACGTTGGCTATAACGAATTGCTTTTTGGATTAAATCATATCGCAAATGGGGGACGATACATGAGCGAGGAAATCGCAATGATACTATTGGACCAAGTTCGCTCTGGACAAAGCTATGCACAGGTATCAGGAGAACTACAGACAGATTTTGATATCTCCGATAGAGAGCTTGAAGTACTCAAATTAATTGCAGAAGGATACACGAATATTGAAATTGCCGATAAGATATTTTTAAGCAAGCGTACAGTTGAAGGACACCGTCAAAACTTAATCGATAAAGCGGGCGTAAAAAATACAGCTCATTTGGTCAAATTTGCATTTGAAAGAGGTATTTTGAATTAAAAATTTCCTGATGGCCCCATCAGGAAATTTGAAATCTACACCACTATATTTTATGCAGTTAGTTTGTTGCACGCAATTGCGCAAAGTTCACATAATTTAGCACAGTGCTGGCAATGTTCATGGGGATGCATAAAGCACTCCTCTGCACAGAGTGTACATAATTCAGCGCAAGTCTTGATAAGTCGTCGGCTATAGTAACTTTCCATAGCAAGAAGTTCGGCCACTGCTTTACAAACGACTGCGCATTCCATATCCAATGCAATACATTTTGCCATGGCTTGAAGGTCACTTTCTTTTGTGCAAGCATTCGCACAGGTATGGCAAGCAGTAACACATTGCCAACAGGCTTCTATACACGATTGTTCGATTGAATTTATCATAAGTTTGTCGTTTTGTCTCGCTGATTGCGCCTTACATAACTGACTTGGCGGCTTTGATGCTATCTTCTAAATAGCCCATTATACCGTCATGATCAGCTTGGGTAATTTTGCCATTCCTTAAATTTTCCAAAACATCTTTTTTAATTCGAGCGATGGCTTGTTCTTTCTCCATCGCTTCTACTGCTGTCTTTGCATTGATTCGATCGACAATGATTTTGCCGAGTTTGTTGTATATCCTTTCAGCTTCCTTATTGGACAACGCTGGAGCTAGAATCCCAGCAACAGCCTCGTTAGCAGCAGCTATATTTGCATAAATGACTGCTTCGGTATTCTTTGCTGCCGCAGCTTCAGCTCTCACTATAGCCTGTTCACTGGCTGCCGCTGCTTTATGTTCGGCCTCCTCCATATGATGGGAAGCTTTTTCCTGAGGAGTTTGATGATTACACGATATCAACAGCAGACTGGTTATTAAGGAAAAGAAAAAGATGTTATTACATATCATGACCTACGCTCTTAATTAAGTATTTGATTATTTTAAATAGAACGGGTCTCACAAGTAAATGGTTTGTCAATTAAATGAAACAGTTGCATTTAACTAAACTTGGTTAGAGAAATGGTTTTATGATACAAAATGATGTTCAATTGATACAATATTACAGGCAATTGAGCGATTAATTATTGAATTTTAGATATCTGTATACCAAATAGCTATTCAATTCAATGAACAAAATATACCTCTTAATTAGTGCCCTTTTTCTGTCTTTTGTACAGACGACAATCGCACAGCATACCACAGCAGTATCGAGAGGAAAGGCGAATATTCCAATAGACGGGATTTTTCAGGCTGATCCAACCGTATTCTTTTACGGGGGATATTATTATCTGTACGGTACGAATGGAGATTCTGAAGAACAGCAGGGGTTTAAAGTGTATCAATCTACAGATTTGAAACATTGGAAGGTCCCGGCAGGCACAACTTCAGGTTTTGCTCTTTTAAAAGGAGATGCTTTTGGATCGACGGGATTTTGGGCGCCACAGGTATGGTTTGAAAAGGGTAAATTTTATATGGCTTATACAGCAGATGAGCATATAGCAATTGCAGTTAGTGATAGCCCTGTAGGTCCTTTTAAGCAAACTTCCAAAGCACCACTTGAAGTCGGGCAAAAGCAGATAGATCCTTTTGTATTCAGCGATCGCAATGGGAGGAAATACCTGTTTCATGTCAGATTAACGCAAGGAAATAGAATTTTTGTCGCCGAATTAAAGTCCGATTATTCGGGAATAAAAGGAGAGACGCTAAAAGAATGTGTCCATGCGGAATTACCCTGGGAAAACACAGCAAATGCAGAGTGGACGGTTACCGAAGGTCCTACTGTTATCCAGCAAGGCCAGTATTATTATATGTTTTATTCGGCAAATGATTTTCGAAATAAAGACTATGCTGTCGGCGTGGCAATCGCGGATAATGTCTATGGGCCTTGGAAAAAACTGGAAGGTCAGCCGGCATTAAGCCGAAAAAATAGCGGTTTTGCCGGAACTGGACATGGCGACGTTTTCAAAAAAGGAAAGCAATGGTATTATGTCTGTCACACACACTTTTCAGATGAAAAAGTGGCACCTCGGAGAACCGCTATCATACCGTTTAATTTTGCATCAACTGGTGATGGTATTACGGTTCCTCGGTTTGATACCGCAAAGTTTCGCTTCCTGGCTACAGATCAGGGATTGACCCAGAATGGAAAATCCTATCAAACGGATGTAGCCTTTGGCGATCCCTTTATTGTATTTGATCCGCCTACCGATCGATATTATTTATATGGCACAGGTGGAACTGAAAACGGCTTTATTGCTTATAGTTCCAAAGATCTGAAAACATGGACGAAGGAAAGGAAAGTATATGATGCCAACCAGCCTAATGGCTGGGGAGAAAAAGATTTTTGGGCGCCTGAAGTTTACCGGGTCAATAACAAATACTATATGTATTATAGCGCCCATTGGAAAGATAATCCAAAACAACATATTGAAAACTATCGCATCGGGGTAGCTGTGGCGGATAGTCCCTTAGGGCCATTCAAAGACCTTACTGGAAAACCTATTTTTGATCCGGGATATCCAATTATTGATGCGAACGTTTTTAGAGATACCGACAATAGGAATTATCTGTTTTATTCGCGTTGTTGCTACGAGCATCCGGTGGAGTCGGAGGTTGCGGATTGGGCGAAGCAGAAGTATGGCTATAGCAGGATCGAAGAGAGCTGGGTGTATGGTGTTGAATTGGACAGCAGTATGACTACAACGATCGGGGACCCAGTCCTTTTAATGCGACCTCCAGTTTCGATGAATGACGTACAGGCTGAATGGGAGAGTAGGTCAGTCACTTCGGGTGAGATAAATAGACGATGGACAGAAGGTTCTTTTCTAATGAAAAAAAACGGACAATATTATATGATGTATTCCGCCAACTATTTTGCTGGAGCCAATTATGCGGTAGGCTATGGAACGGCAACTGCCCCATTGGGAAGCTATGAAAAGTCACCTGCTAACCCAATCATTGAAAAAAATACCCATAGCGGGGGAGTAATTTCGGGTACCGGACACAATAGCCTATTTAGCGATAGAGAAGGAAAGCTCCGCTGTGTGTATCACGGACGTACTATAAAAACGGGTGATAAACGCATCGTTTTTATCAGCGACGTTTTTTTTAATGAAAATGGCCAATTGCATATCGTTACAGATTGACCCACTGGTCAATCTGTCTTTTTGGGGATTGCCGGATTTTCGACATTTTCATCCCAAGCAGCGGACGAGGCCGCTCTAGCACTTGTTCCGTCGCTTGTTTGTGTCTTTTTATGGGCATAATTGACATTTTCTTCCTCTTCAGGATCGGTTTCATCCACGTCCGGTTCAGGACGCTCAATTGGATCAGTATCATTGGGATCCGGAATAGTATGTTGCCCGAATAATCCTTTGCGATACCATATGTTACTAAAGTAATAGGCAATAATCAAACCTCGTTTTACTACTGCATGTTGCAATATCTCTTCCATGTTTTCGATTTCGTTTAAGTGGTACAACCCTCTTTATTCGCGTTGTATTCTCTCGAATAATGAACAATATCAGCAAGGAAATAGTTTGCGAGATTTCAGGATGCTCATCAGGTTAATTGAGCAACATTTGTTCGGGAAATGGCTTAACAATTGGAAAGTAAAGATGAACTGTTGTGCCCAAACCGACTTCCGATTCAATTTTTATATTTCCTCCCAACCGCTCCATAATGCGCTTTACGAGTGAAAGACCAATGCCCGTACCGGGTATGGAGCCCACGTTATCCGCCCTTGTAAACATTTCGTATATGTGCGGTAGGTGTTCACTGGGTATGCCAATTCCATTATCCTTGATTTGATAATGGGTATAATCATCTTCATGCGAACTATCTATGGATACCACAGGGCTGTCCGACTGGGCTGAATATTTTATAGCGTTGATAATTAAATTGGAAAAAATTTGATAAGCGGCACTTTTCTCGCCCCAAATAGGCAATAATGTACCAAAAGTAGGCCGACAATTATTGACGTTATATAGAATACTGTTTTCTTGGAATATACGCTGAATGGTGTAGGCCATTGGAAGTGGCTCTTTGTCTAAAATGCTGGACCGGTGTTGACTTAATTGTACCATATTGTTGATAATATCCTCAATGTTGGTGACACTTCGGCTGAAATTCTGATACCATTTATTGATTTTTTTAAAATCGATATTGTCGGGGTGTTGCTGAAGAAATTGTATGCCCATTTTTAAGATGGACAGCGGGTTTTTCAAATCGTGGGAAAGCGTATGGGTAAACATTTCCAATTCATTGTTTAAGCTGAGAAGTTCGTCATTGAGGAGCTGGCGTTCTTTCAATTTAGCAAAGATGGATTCTTTGATGATTTGATTTAAGCGAAGCACAAAGTTAATTTCAGCATCATTCCATGGCTTGGCAACATCATAACGCGTTTCTTCCCAGATTTTGAGCTGCTTTTTACCATCCTGTTCTTCTTTTAACTCCATTTGCATGACCTGACTGCTATTTTCTCTTCTAAACCAAACGATGTAATAATCGTTCTCCAAGCCTACCTTTAAATACATTAGCCCAGCAAAACCGAGCTTTTCTTTAAAGTTTTCTTGATGATTTAGACGAAAGTTGTAGTCTTTAAAGAGGGCTTTGTCGGTATGTTTCTGCAGGAATTGAATGAGTTCATAAAACTGTGCTTTAGGAGGAGACTGCCCATAGTTAAAAACGTCGCCCTGATTGAAAATTGCCAAACCATCTGCATCCACAAGCTGAGTTAGGATGTCCATATGTTGTATCAAGGCACAATTTACCATCTTATTTTCAGAGAGACTTTTCTTTAATTCTTCTTCTGCGAGCTTTAGAAGCTCTGTTCTTTCCAAGAGATTCTGTTTGACATGACTTTCATATTTGCTGGTTGCCGCCTGGATGGCAAACGTGCATAGTTTTCGTTGTTGTAGGTCGACCACACGCTTTTCGTCATGCTGCGCAACCACAAGTCCCCAAAAATCATCATCAATACAGATTCGAAAAAAAAGGGCACTTTGAACATTTATTTCTTTCAAAAAAAGTTGATGGAGTTCAGGCAGAGGAGATAATAGGCTCGAAAGGGGATCGATGGACTCATCTTTATAATAGAATTCTTGTCCCTGATCGTCCATGTTGGGAGCGTATCGATACGAATAACCGCGATAATAAGACAAGACTTCCTCGGGCATAAAATCTTTGGAGAATTCCTTGCCTTTGAAAGAAGACCGTCCATTGGCCGTATGCTCTGCAATCACCGAACTGTACCCTGTTTCTTGAATCTGCAAAACGAAAACCCGATCATAATTCAATATCTTGTTAATAGCCGAACAAACGCGATTCCAATTATTTGGCTGAATGGTATCCAACAAAAAATTGAGTTCGTTTATTTTTTTTGCGGCAATATATTTTTTATGCTGTTGTTCCCATTCAATGTAAAGATATTCATCATGTCTACGTAGTTTAACATAAACCCGGTCGTTTTTAATTTTAATGGGTAAAATATGGCGCGACTGTCCGTTTTCAAGAAGTTCCATCACAGCATTCCTCACTTTCAACAGGGCTTCGCCGAAGGTATGGCCAAAGCTATGAAAAAAATGGGTTCCTAATAGGGCTTCACTGGTATAATGTTCATTTACGACAGACTCCGTCACTCCGACGATCGTAAAGTGCCGATCTAAAATGACCAGGCTGCCAAAAGATTGAAGCTTAATAACGGTTTGATTACTCGATTGGATTGTATGATTCATAGTACCCCAAAACTCCTATTGTATACATAAATATACGAAAAAAAATTACGACAACATAGATCGAATCTTTAATATTAGAACGTTGGAAAGTAGATAAAATTGCCTTATTGGCTTCTTTTTACTTTGGAATTAAAAATGATACCTATTTCTCACATGCAACATACTATAAACGGGCATTAAATTCTTTGGCAACAGCATTCGCCATTCCTTTGATTAATGATTTCCACTGCGGATAGGAGGCTCCTATTTTCGCCGCCAAACCGACGAGATAGTTCCGAACATTATCGCTAAAATTTTCATTGTCAACGTTTATGATCTCGTTTCTGCCAGCATATTGAAACAATATACTGTTTCTACGCTGTTCGATCAGGAAAGTTGACGATGAAATTCCTTCGAAAAAATGAGCTGTATTTTTATCGCCGGGATGGCTTGGATCGGGACAAGGCTTTAAGGTTAGGGCAAAAACTTTATAATCATAGGTTTTGTCTAGCGTGAGGTTAACGACATGTACCCAGTCATAACCACCGCTACTTGGAAGTCCCGGTCCGGGGATATCCAGTCTGATATAATCATGTAATTCGAGTAAGCGATCTATCGGTGTACCATAACCGCCTGTCAATTGGAATGTGGTAGCGGGTAATTGGGCTAAAGTGTACCAATGGTTGACCTTTCTCAGGTTCTCTACGCCCAATTCAAATGCTAAGTTAGCGATATCTTCACTTGCAAATTCAAGTGATTCAAAACAATCAAGTCTTTTCCCTTCTTTCTGTTCCGGTATGATATTTTTCATCGTTTTTCTATTTATGCTTAAAATACTGGATTTCTTATTCCTGCTTTTAGCTTCCTTGAAGGTAGCTAAGCCACCTAGGTTTTTATGTCGGTGCGTCTTAACCCAAGCTCGCTTTTAGTTTGGCAAGGAGATCGTCTGCTTTTGTATGCTCAACTTTCATTTTTCGGATGGTTGGGCGTTTTCCCTTGTCTTTTTGCTTGATAATTTTTAGGAGCTCGTCCATGTATTCATTTTTATATTTACTAATATCAAAGGACTTACTGTGCTGCTCAATCAGCTGTGTCGCCATGTCCATTTCCACCTTTTGAATTTTTATTGTAGTGGGCAATTTAAGGTCGTCCAAGCCCCTAATCTCCTGCTGATAGCGAATTTTATTCAATACCAATGCATTACGATAGGGTTTTATAAGGGCTAGATGTTCGACATTTCGCATCACAAATGCTCCTAAACCCGCCATTTTTGTTTTTTCTAAAGCTTTGACAAGCAGCTGATAAGCTTTCTCACCGCCCTTCTGTGGTTCGAGGTAATAAGGTGTTTCAAAATAAATACTGTCAACATCCATCAGTTTTACAAATGCATGCAGATTGATAAGTTTTGATTTCTCCGGACTTGCATCTTCAAAATCGGCGTCTTCCAAAACTACATAGTGGTCTTTCATAAAGTATCCTTTAACAATATTGTCCCACTTTACTTCTTTACCAGTCTGTTCATTTACCCGTTTGAATTTAATATTGGATAAATCTTTACGATCAAGCATGTCCAAATCGAGACTTGCATTTTCAGTTGCACTATATAATTTTATGGGAATATTAACTAAGCCAAAACCAATAGCCCCTGTCCAAATTGCACGCATATGTTGTCCATTTATTGCTAATACGATAACCTTCGCTATGGAGGAATGGTTTGAAATTTAATAAAATAGCTGGCAAACTATTCCTAAAGGAATCGGTTATATACTGTAAAGCTGCTATTATTATCATGGATTTAAAGTCTAATGAGCCATTTTGGTTGGTGAAGAATGGTCTCTTAAATACCTATCCTTCCTTACAAAAAGATATAAGCTGTGATGTACTTATTGTAGGAGGGGGGATCACCGGAGCCTTGATTGCGCATCAATGTATGGCTGATGGAAAGAAATGTGTTCTTATAGATAAGCGGGAAATTGCGAATGGGAGTTCGGCGGCAACAACTTCCATGTTACAATATGAGATTGATATTCCCTTATATAGATTAAAGGAATTAATCGGCATTCAGGGGGCAATTGCGAGCTACCGAGCCTGTGGAGAAGCTATTGATAAATTAGGTAGACTTGCCAAGAAAATCCGATCGAAAGCTGGTTTTAGAAGCAAACAGTCACTCTACTATGCGGCAAAGAAAAAGGATATAGCTTGGCTAAAGGTGGAGTTCGAAGCAAGGCAAGAAGCTGGCTTCGACGTCAAGTGGCTGACGGAGCGGGATATCAGGGAACGTTATGCAATGTGCGGTGCTTATGGGGGTATACTTTCGGATCTAGGGGCAAGCATTGACGCCTTTTGTTTCACACACGAACTATTGGCATATAATGTTAACCGAGGGTTGTCGATTTTTGACAAAACAGCGTTGGAAAAAGTGTTTTATAAGTCTGGTTATAATTCAGCGATTACTTCAACAGGGGCTAAAATCAAAGCGGAAAAGATTATCTATTGTACAGGATACGAAACAACAAATCTCATTTCCGAAAAATTTGTTGACCTGCTAAGCACATTTGCTATTGTATCGGAAGCTGATAAAGAACATAATCAGCTATATCGCGACCTTCTCATCTGGAATACGGCCACGCCCTATTTGTATATGCGAACAACAGACGACGATAGGTTTCTGATTGGAGGAGAAGATGAGACCTTTAGAGATCCCATCAAGCGAGATGAGCTCATTGCAAAGAAGTCTCATAAGTTAGCGCAGTCATTTAATAAAATTTTTGTCGATAAAACCTTCCGCACTGATTTTACTTGGGCAGGTACATTTGGGACGACCAAAGATGGATTACCTTATATCGGAGAACATAGAAAGTTCAAAAATTCATATTTTGTATGTGGCTTCGGCGGAAATGGTATAACCTTTTCTGTTGCAGCAATGGAGATGGTTGCGAGCTGGCTTCATAAGCTAAACCATCCATTGGAAGAATGGTTTAGATTTGGCCGGTAATTTCCTGCTTAGCCATGCTTACGTAAAAATCGGAATACTCTCTCTTCAAGCTTCGCTAGCGGTAATTTATCTTTTATAAAGGGGAACTTTGCTTCCATAAATACCTGTTGTATGGCCGGATGGATATAATAAGTCTGCGAAACAGACTTCGTATTACCAAGTTGCTCTGCAACCTTCTTGATGACGCTATTTAATTGTCTTTTCCGTGCACTGAGTGATTCCGCCTGTTTTGTTTGCGCAAGCTGATAAAAGGCTTCACGACTGGCGCCCCAAATACGAATACTCTTGCAGCTGATCTCACCCGTACAATTCTTCCGCAGATACTGATTAAAAGCGGAACCACAGAAAGTGCTTTCGCAACTTGCACTATCCATTTGGAATATCCTTTTGCCTTTCATTTTTAGTAATTCTTCCAAAAGTTTAGCTTGTTGTTTGTTGGTCCAGGATTTCTGCTGGAAAACCCCCTTTTTACCTTTATAGGCTAGCGATATCCGATTGCCTTCAATGCTGACGTGTCTTTTTTCCAAAGTACTCAGCCCATACGATTTATTTGTCAGTGTATAACGCTTATTGCCAATACGAATCAATGTACTGTCCATTATTTTAAAAGCAACTGCACAAAGTTTATCCATGTCCCAAAATTCGTGTTTGAGGTGTTTGGAACTGATGTTTCTCAACTCTTGTAAGTATTTACCCATATAGAGGATATTGCTAAACTTTGCAGCTTGCCGTTGGCCGACAAATTTGGAATGATAGATATATTGTTTGCGTCCTTTTTGGTCGAAGCCAAAAGCCTGTAAATCGCTTTTTGAGCTTTTAGCAATCCAAACATCTGTCCAATTTGGTGGAATAACGAGTTTTGCGATCCGCTCTAAAACCTTTTTTTCGGACACTTCCTTTTCCGAAGCGTCGAAATATTTAAAAGACTTACCTACTTTTCTTCTTGTATACCCCGTTCTTGCTTTCATAGTGCATTTTCCCTTGTAAAATATGTTGATAATAGGTTAAGACGTTGTGGCCTTGTCTCGTAACGTTTTAATATATTCGTGAGCTTCGAGCTGTATACCAAGTTGTTTTTCGATGAGCAGGAGCAGATCATGGCTGATTTCCCAGCCTTCATGGTCAACAACATCCTTATAGGTATGTGTAAAGGCATCTTCACCTTGCTCACAGCTGCATAGTAAACTCCTTTCATCATTTCCTGAAATGGCGGATTTTATCTCCATCCAAATTCTGAATAGCTTGCCACTGATCATCGTTCCTCCGATTGAGTCGTCTTCCCGCGGAGCTAGGTAGGGTTTTAATTCTTCAATAAATACCTCGGATTGGTTCATAAACTCAACAAAGGTGTTATTTAAATGTTCAAGATGGAGGCGCGTGGCTATTTCTACAGCTTTTTGATAACCTGCAATCCGATCGTTGTTGATCTGTATAAGGTCGCTGATTAATGTACGATCATTTACCGTATTGTTTTCCATTTAATGTCGGCTTTGTGAATTTCTATTTTTCACTTAAGAACGCCTCAAGTAGCCCTGCAGTTTTGTGAAAGAACAGGATAGGTATAATTTCATCCATGAAGGCGATTTTATACAGCGTACCATCAGTAGATTGTTGCACGATAGCTGGAGCGAAACGCAAAAAAAACGACCGCTTTAGATTGCTAAAGCAGCCGTTTGACGGTAATTGCTATCTTTATTTTTTATTCAAATAAGAAGTTTTTTTAGCTTTTTCCGTATCGACCTTAATCTGTTTCTTGTCTACTGATTCCGAAACTTCTGGTTGAACAATGGTTTTGCTATTTCCTTTTCCTATCGGACCGCCGCAGATAATTAGCGCAATGACCATAGCTTGCTGATTCTTTATTTTAACTCCTGATTTCATATGTTTACCATTTAACGAATTGTTGTGATGTCGGTTAGCTGCTTCTAGATAGATAACCCTAGAACCACCTTTTTGTTTTTTATTTGAGCCTGTAAATTTTAAGTTGCTTTTGAAGTTTCTTTCTTGTCATGTGGATCCTGGTTTTTATAGTGCCTTCGGGCATATCAAAATAAGAGGCTATCTCATGATATTTATATCCTTCGAGAAATAATTGAAACACTTGATAATTTTCTTCCGACAAACTGCACATCGCTTTTTCAATATCATCCGCGATGAATTTGTTGTCACTTTTATTTGTTTCTATTGTATTGGTACTTTCCAGACCGATGTAGGTTTCGTGGATATCATTCGTACGCTTCGCTTTGCGGTATTGATTGATGTATACATTTTTCATAATAACGTAAAGCCAAGACATTAACTTGGGGTGACGGATAAAATCATCGATCGATTTTAATGCGCGGATAAGTGTTTCTTGAATCAAATCCTCTTTTTCATCAGGATCATTGGTGAATTTTCCCGCGAAATGTTTCAAAAGACTTCTTTTTTCTTCGACTAACAAATTTAAATTGGAATTGTTCATAGTACCTTTTGTTAAATTGATTGATGTGTATTCGATAAACAGAGGTACAATTAAAGTGCTAGTTTTGCGATTTAGAGGTCATCCAAACCTTGTTTAAACAGGTATATGGGAAAAATACGTAAAGCTGCGTATCGTTGATTTTGTAGTAGAAACACTACAAAAAAGCAGGATTAAACGTGTCGCAATAAAATTTACTGCCATGAATAGCTTTTTTTAATTGGGTATTTGTTCCTAAAAAAAATGTCTTTATTACGGGTATTACCTGTTTTAATGCCATATACTAGTGTCCATTTTTTTAAGCAAGTTTTTGAATTTTTTGTTTTTATCAGCTTTTATTGAACTAATAAGCTTTGCATGTGGTTCTTATCGAAAAGATTAACACAAAATAAATAGACTATGAAAAAGAGCAAAAGATTCACATTAACTTTAGGAGCGATATTATGCGCTACACTATTCTTTTCGTGCCAAAACTCGACCAAAAATCAAACTGAGGGAAGCGGTCAGTCAGACAACATTGCACCTACTGATGCCGACGAAACCCGGTATAATTTAAGCGAACAGCAAAAAATGACCATGCAGAAAGATACGAGTTTAGCAGACACACTTAGGAAAGACAGTATCAATAATAGTAAATCAAAACCGTAACCATCTCGTCGACCTATCAATATATCTGATAAAAAAGCTCCCTTAATTAAGGGAGTTTTTTTGCTCTTTCTTTTGATCCGGATCAGCACCATAAATATCTTCTTCTGAATGGTCCGGTTGCTCTTTCTTTTGATCCTCTTCTGTATTAGTTTTTTCTTTATTACTACGATCGCGTTGTTCTTCTTCGCTTGGATCAGGCCCCTCTGCATTTTCAGGATAGTATAGGTCAGGAGTTACGTCTTCTTGGGAAGGGACTTGAGGCTGCTTCCGTACAGAAGTACCATCGTCGGTACTTGGATCGTTGTCTAGAGGGTCTATTTCGTTCATGTACATGGAGTTTCTCCAATATGACTGTGAAATAGAATCACCAAATTGAATTGCTGTATTCATCATCTTTTTAATAAAGAACAGCAATTAAAACTGAATGGTTGTTTTTTTTATTAAAAGGTGGTATCCATATTTTAATGATAAATTTAAAACTTTTCATTTATTGACCTTGTTATTAAATTAAAGTAATTTAGAACATACATATATATGAAAAAATCGACACTTCTTTTATTAATAACAGCAGGTATTGGGTATCAGGCCCATGCGCAGAAAATTGAGACCACGCCACAGATGTCATCGGAGGTAGGCATCGAACCTATAAAGCAAGGAAACTGGATGGTCGGTGGATCGATCGGTAATCTAGGCTACAGCTTTGAAGCAAAATCGTTTAACATTGCACTTCAACCGAGAGCGGGCTATTTTGTTTCGGATGGTTTGGCCATCGGAGCGCAAGCCAACTTAGGTTTGGCCACGGTAAAGGATGCTGATAATGAATGGACATATGGGGTTGCACCTTTTGTACGCTATTACTTCCCCAATGCAGGTTCCACTACAGGGAGATTCTTTGGGCAGGGAGACATCGGGATTTCGGGTAGCTCGAAAGGGAAAGATGTTGCACTGGCCGTAGGAGCGAATGTGGGTTATGCACATTTTATTACCAGGACAGTGGCTTTGGAAGCCACCTTCGGTTATAACTACAGTAAAGCCAATATCAATACGGGTAGTGGAGCGAGTGGATTGGGGGTAGGTTTGGGTTTTCAGATCTATCTGCCTGGCAAAAGATAGATTAATCTCGTACAGACTTAATAAAAGCATGTTTTCAAACCATAATGGTGAAAACATGCTTTTTTTATATAACGTGTTTATACTTGATACTGTGTATAAAAGACGCATTTTTGCTGGAATCAGCAAATGATGCAAACATTTAGACAATTACTGATGTTCCCTTTTTAAGAAAGGAGCAAATTACGATGACTGGAACAAAAAATATTGGGTTGGTACTAAAAGATAAAATGGGGAAATGGTCTTCTTATGATATACCATTGCTTAAGGAATGTCATCTAAATAATAAACTGGTCAAAAGTAACGAGCAGGAAGGTATTTTTGTGGTGGGAAGCTTGGCAACAGGATTATATATTTTCTCATTGTATAAGAACCGTTTTATAGATTTAATGGGTAAACAAATTGGGGTGGAAGAAATCTGTGAGCATTTTGATCGCTACAAACAGACCTTAATATAAGCGCCTGTAAATATAAGCACCGATAGCGCTTTCGAATGCTCAAACCGAAGGTGTTAACCTGACTTTTTAACACCTTCATGTTTGTTTTATGTTAATGAAAAATTGGTTTATCCAATTTTATCGCCAGGCGGTAAACAGCATTCATCAATCCAACATGACTATAGGCTTGAGGGAAATTACCCCATTGGCTACCGTTATCTTCCGTAACATCTTCGCTGAACAGACCTAAGTGATTGCTGTAGGTCAGCAAACGTTCGAGAATCTCTTTCGCTTCTTCCACACGCCCTACGCAGGCCAAGGCTTCTACATACCAAAATGCACAGACCAAGAACGTGGATTTGGGGCGGCCAAAATCATCCTGATGCTTATACCGATAAAAAAGTCCATTTTCGCCTTTTAATTCTTTTTCCAGCATCTCGAGGTGATGACGTGCACGGTCCGATTTTGGGTCAAGATAATCCATAACAATAAGCTGTAAGGTGCTTGCATCTAAATTTCGGCTGTCTAATGCGTTTTGATAGACTTTTCGCTCCTCGTCATAACAAGCTTCAATGTAAGCTTCTGCCTTTTTTAGGAGAACATTCGCGCGATCCTCCATATCCTGATAACCATTTTGGCGTGCAATTAATAGGGCAGCTTTGCATCCAACCCATTGGAAAAGATTCGAATAGCAGTGATGGTTGGCAAAGTTCCGGAACTCCCAAATGCCGGCATCTTTTTCCTCGATTGTGGCTTCTATTTTTTCCAGAATAAAATTCACCCAGCCTAAGACATTTTTGTTTTCATGGATTTTAAAACGCTGATCAGTGAAAAGAGGCAACAATGCAATCATAGCCTGACCATAGACGTCATTTTGGATATGTTCAAACGCCTGGTTCCCGATTCGCACTGGACCGCTTTCCTGATATCCTTTTAGATAGGGTAAAATATGTTCCGTAAGCTCGGAATTGCCGAGAATACCGTACAATGGTTGAAGCCTTCCCGGATTACGATGTGTGATGCCGGCAATATAGTTTGCAAAGCTTTCCATTTCTTCAAATTGACCGATATGCGTCAGTGCCGTTAGCACATAGTAGCTATCCCGTACCCAGCAATAGCGGTAGTCCCAGTTTCTGCCAGAACCAGGGTACTCGGGCAAGCTTGTTGTTGAAGCTGCGATAATTGCTCCTGTGTCCTCATATTGATGGAGCTTTAGCACCAAAGCGGATCGAATAACTTCTGTTTGATAGATGTTGGGAATACTACATCTTTTAATCCATCGCTGCCAATAGCTAATTGTCTTATGGAGGAAATCTTCGCAGGTACCTGCGATAGCTGATTCGAAAGCAGCATCATAGGTCAATACAAGGTATTTATTCTCACTGATGATGGTCCAGCTCTCCTCTTGAAAGAAATGAGAAATGGGCAGATCCGTAGTAAGGCGAATTCGTTCCCCGATCTGGTCGTTACTATACAGGATATGATTGCTTCCACGGGTTGGTTTAAGTGCCAATCGGCCATAGTCGCCAGTAGGATGACACCTAACGTTTACACTGGGGACCCCATATAAAGGTTCGATCTTCCGGACCAACATCAAAGGTTTAAAATATCGTCCGAATTGTTCAAATCGAGGGGCAAAATCCGTAACGCGATAGGCATAGGACGCTGTATGGATTTCCGTGCAGAGCACGTTGGAGTTTTTGATGTAGTATTGCTTGGTTTCGACAATAGGTTCCTCTGAGCTGATCTCAAAGCGCCCGCCTTGCTGTTTGTCGAGCATACTGCCAAATACAAAGCTATCTTCGAAAGAGGGCCAGCACAGCCAAGATATATTGGTATCCATACCGACATGCGCAATATAGGAGCAATTGCCAATGATTCCAGATTGATAGGTATGTCTTTTTTCCATTGTATTTTCGTTCATTATTTTATGATAAGTTGATTCAAAAATTGAAGAACATCTTCTTGTTCATCCAGATAATATTTTGCCGCAGACTTATTGCTACCAACTTTAATACTTATCGTCGATTGAGGAAGATAACGGAATAGGTCTTCATCGGTAATGTCGTCGCCAATGGCCAACATAAAATCTGCTTTTATATGACCTGCAATTTCCAATGCTGCTTTACCTTTGTTAACTTCCGTATTTTTAACCTCAATGACCGCATTTCCGTCAAGTAACTGTAAGCCATAATCATTCAGCATCGGGTTTAAAATCTCTTTTAATTCAGTGGCTTTAAGTTCGCCCAAGCCTAATTCTACTTTTCTATAATGCCAGGCCAATGAATAAGGCTTGACTTCAATAAATGCGCCTGGAGTTTGGTCGGCCAATTTTTCCATCAATTTTTTTACTTCGGGCATCCAATGAAGTGCCAGTCCTTTTTTATATGACCAGTTGAAATTTGGGAAATTTGACCAAATGCCATGTTCGGCAACCAAATAGTAAGACCGACCGTCAAACCAAGACGATAAGCTTTCTTGCGAGCGCCCGCTTATGATGACCAAGGTATTAAGTGGGTCTGAAATAATATTATCCAAGAGGTTGTACAATAAGGTCGTCGGAGTTGCTTTTTGGGCGTGGTTCTGGAATTTGACCAAAGTGCCGTCATAATCCAGGAAAAAGAGCCTATTGCTGCTTTTACTGTATCGTTCCGAAATACTACTGAACACTTTATCTGAAATCCGCCTTGCCCATTCATCACGCTGGATGGCTTTGGTTTCAGCCAGGCGATTGGTAAATAGTTGCACCCAATGCTGTACATTAAACTTCTGTATAATCTGAATATTGGCATCGGTACGTTCCTGAACTTCTTCGGGCGGCATTTTAAGCGCTTGGTAAATACTGTCAGCAGTTTCCGTTCGATTATAGGGGTTGATAATCAAGGCGTCAACAAGTTCTTTGGAAGCGCCCGCAAACTCACTTAAAATCAACACACCTTTTGATAACGTTTTACTGGCGATATATTCTTTACTGACAAGATTCATCCCATCACGCGTCGATGTAATCATGCAGATATCAGATGCAACATATAATCCAACCAGCTCCTCGAATGGAAGTGATTTGTAAAAATATAATACTGGCGTCCAGCTTAAATTTCCATAAATGGAATTGATTTCACTCACCTTTCGGTTAATCTCGTCTTTCAGCTTCTTATATTGCGACACTTTATCCCTTGATGGCACGATAAGCATATATAAGACAACTTTTGTATGCCATTCGGGGTATTTTTCAAGGAAGGTGAGAAAAGCACGTAATCGCTCTAATATCCCTTTGCTATAATCGAGCCTGTCGACCGATATAATAATCTTCTGGTCGGGAAAGTGGCTTCGAAATTGGCTTGCAATGGATTGAATTTTTGGTTGATGGCTGACTTGGACGAATTTATCAAAATCAATGCCCATCGGAAAGGATTCCACAAAGATATGGCGATCTTTATATTTCAGCTGATTATAACCAGATGATACATGCAGTATTTTTTTGCAGGCGTTTAGAAAGTTCTGGCTATCAGCGAACGTATGAAATCCGATGAGATCCGCACCCAATAAACCTTCGACCAATTCTTTACGTTGTGGAATGTTCATAAAGAGCTCTTCAGAAGGAAAAGGGATATGGTGAAAATAACCGATGTTGAGTGTTTGGTTTTCTGAACGCAGCAGTTGCGGGAGCAGCATAAGCTGATAATCCTGCACCCAGATAAAATCCGAAAGTTGATCGATGGAAAGAGCGGCTTCACAAAATTTTTTATTCACTGTGACATACGTAGACCAATATTCGCGATCAAAATGAATGTAGCTCGGCTGATAGTGACAGATAGGCCAGAGAACCTCATTGGAATAACCTTCGTAGAAATTGCGGATTTCATCTTTTGATAAGAAAACAGGAAGTAAGCTCATCGGTTTGAGAAGCTCAACAATCTTTTGTTTTTCCTCTTCATCTTTCGGAACGATTCCCGGCCAGCCAACCCAGAGTATTTCGTCGCTATCAAAAGCGGAGTTTAACCCAGTTGCAAGTCCACCCGCACTCGGCTTGATGATTAATTTTTCTTTTTTTCGTTCTATTTGTATCGGCAGTCTATTTGAAATTATTATTTTCTTCTTTTTCTTCATAAGAATATTAGATCGATTTATTTGCAGTGTGGAAGAGTTATATTGACTATAACGATGGGCTTGTCATCCACTATCTGAACAACCTCGGCGAAGAATAGTTTCGATAAATTCAAATTAGAAGGACGGTAGGGGCAGCTGTTGAAGAAAGAACAAGGTAGTTTATTGGAATAATGCTGGGGAATTTGGGCAGCGGTACGGCCCAAATAGCAACAAAAAAGACCTCTATTTCTACAGGTCTTTTTGTTATCTCATTAACTTACGATATAGGGACAACAGCAGCTTTTTCGTGATTCAATTTTTTCATAAATTGATCGAGGATGTCTCCTAATCTCCCCGAAATTTCCCCTAAAATGCTTTCCCAATCTTTAACGGTACCATCACAATTGTCTGAAACAATTTTAATGCTATGAAAGGTGAGATTTTTTTGAAAACAGAAATTCGCTAGGGCATAAGATTCCATATCAAATGCCAGAGGATTAAAATGTTTGATATCCTGATAAAAAGCCGTATTTACATTGATAAAACGATCCGATGTCAAGAGTGCATCTTCGTAACGAAATTCATCGCGTGAAATGGATTCCAAAATCCCTTGCCCTTTAAAAAACAAGGTGTTTTCCAGAAAAAAACCATCTGTATACGCGTCTCCTTGCGCATAGTATGCCGGATAAAGAACATGTCCTATCGGATGTCTTGTACAGCCCACAGTGCCCACATTGAGAAGAATAGGATTGATCCCTAAAGCTTTGATGTCTTCATAAAGCGTAGCAACGGCTAGGAGAGCATTTACTTTACCTACACCAATTTCGTAGACAAAAGTCGATTCACTGGTCGGATTAAAAGATAGCTCATTTTTATTTGCTACCAAGATAATCGTTTCAATATCTTTATTCAGGATCATTTAGTTTTCTTCAATATATGGATACTCAAAAGCCAATTCTCCGGCAGTTATCAGATTTAAGAAGTTAACACAAGCCTGCTTTGAGGTGGGAAAATCCATAAATGTGTAGTTTCCGCAGCTAATCGGGTTTTGGAAAGGTACTTCGTATCCTTCTGTAAGAATAGTCTCTAATACTTCTTTCATCAATTCCGCCACATTCTGAGGAGTTTTCGCTGTTCCAGCCAATACAACATAAAATCCCGTGCAACAGCCCATTGGTCCAACATAAATAACCTCATCACCTAAGATGGTTCTAATTTCTGTTGCAAAACAATGCTCTAAGGTATGCATGACTTCAGGCGATAGCATACGCTCAGGAGAATTCGGTCTAATCATGCGAATGTCGTAAGTTGTATAACTTTCAACATTGCTGTTATTGGTGGTAGAAGCTTTAGCGTAGATCCCTTGTTTTAATTTGGTATGATCTACCGTAAAACTATTTACTTTTGCTTTTTCTTTTGTGTACATCTTGTTCTGTTCAAAGCTGTAACGCTTGCGACGCTACAGGGGTTAAAAGTTGAATATCAAAAATTTCTACAAAGATACTAGATTATTATAGAAAAAGGACGATAAAACTACTATTTTAACACTTCATAATGTTCGACTGTTGGAAACGGATCGTAGTAATGATGTAAAAGTTTTTCCCATTCCTTAAATAATGCAGATTCTCTGAAACCGATGGTATGATCTTCCAACGTTTCCCATTCGACCAATAGAATGTACTGGTTGTCTTTCTCAATACATTTACGTAGTGAATGCGTTATATAGCCTTTACTCGCACTAATATACTGGCAAGCTGTTTTATAGTCTCTTTCAAAATTGGATTGTTGTCCTTCAATAATTTGCAATACAGCTACTTCTAAAATCATAATTTGTTTTTTTATCAAGTTTAGTAAATAACTCAAACTTAGAAAATTTGTTTCTGATATGCAATACACGAACAAGCTTACCGAACAATTTATTCTTTATTGTTTTAATATGGACTTAGACCTTAATTATCCCGCTTTGACGTATTATATCCGTATTTTAGTTGTGAAGTGATGATCTGGGTGACCAATGGAATACCCGGGTTGCGATTTTGTGCATTCCAAACTAGAGAGAGCGTTGTTCGTTGTGGTAAACCGTTCAATTCAAGGAAGGTGACATCAACATGGTATCCGTTCTTTAAAGACGAAGGAACAATGGCAACACCCAATCCCTGAGCAACCATATTGAAAATGGTCAAAGCATTCACAGTGCGCAAAGTAACTTTGGGGATAAACTTATGATCACTAAAGATACTCATGACGAGATCATAATAGGAGTGGCTATAGTTTTTGGAAAATAAGATAAATGATTCATCTTTTAAGGCGTCAAGACTTGCTTTTGGCGAATTCAATAGGGGATGATCGTTGGGTAAAACGAGACTAAAATGCTCGGTATGTATAGGCAGGCTACATAGGCCAGGTGGCGTTTCCGAAAGACGAACAAAGCCTAAGTCCAATTCTTTTTTCTCCAGCAGATCTAGCTGGGTTTCATTCGCTAGTTCGTGAAGTGATAACTCGATATCAGGTTGCTGCTGTTTTAAATTGAGTAGTAGTTCCGGCAGGATGGTCTGAACAGCCGACCCAATAAACCCCAGCTTTAAGGTACTTATTTTACCATTGGCAAAGCTTTGAAGTTGAGTTTCAATCTGATCCAAGTGCCTAAAGAGTTCTTTCACCTCCGCAAAGAGATAGATCCCAGCTTCCGTCATTTGAACATTTCGTTTATTACGCTCAAAAAGTGCTACGCCATAGGATTCCTCCAGCTGCTTAATTTGTCTGCTCAAGCCCGGCTGCGCAATAAACAATTTTTCGGCAGCCCTTCTAAAATGCAGCTCTTCTGCCAATACTTTAAAATACAGTAAGTGTCTTAGTTCTATTTGATAATTCATGGTTATCAATTGATGATAAAAATGGTATTTCTAATTATCAAATATAGCAAGTACATTTGAGTAAAGCAGATAGGAAGATGGAAAAATTTTTATACGGCAGTGGGCAGCTAACATGCTCCATAGCCTTAGCCATAGTAAAAGGAACGGTTACGGGGGAAATATCACCCGGAGTCAAGAATAAGATCGAGCAGAGCGCCAGTTATGTCCGTAAAATAGTCGAGCGTGGTGAGGTTGTCTATGGGATTAATACCGGTTTTGGTCCCTTGTGTACCACACTTATTGACGCAAGTCAAACGCAGTTGCTACAAGAAAACATTCTAAAAAGCCATGCTGTCGGTATGGGCGAACCTATCGCCAATGATTTGGCCAAATTGATGCTTATTCTTAAAGTTCACGCGCTTTCTCAAGGATTTTCGGGTGTTCAGTATGCGACAATTGAACGGATTATTTGGCATATCGAAAACCATATCATTCCTGTGGTACCTAAGCAAGGCTCTGTCGGCGCATCGGGTGATTTGGCGCCATTGTCACATTTATTTTTACCCTTGATTGGCTTAGGAAAAGTCAACGTAGAAGGGGAAATTATGGAAACAGCTACCGTTTTGGAAAAATATGGTATGGCTCCGGTGCACTTGGGCGCAAAAGAAGGTCTGGCTTTGATCAATGGAACTCAATTTATGGCAGCCCATGCTGTGATGGCTGTTGCTGAGTTAAATCGTGTACTTCAGAATGCTGATATTATTGCGACCTTAATGATTGAAGGTTTAAACGGCTCAATAAAACCATTTTTTACTGAATTACATCAATTACGCCCGCATGCCGGAAACCGTTATGTCGCTGCAAGCATTTTTAACATGCTTCATGGCTCCGCCATTTTAGAAAGCCACAAAGACTGTTCCCGCGTACAAGATCCCTATTCTTTGCGCTGTATCCCTCAAGTCCACGGAGCATCACGCAATGCTTGGCTTCATTTGAAGGAGACCATAGAAATCGAAATAAATGCAGTGACCGATAATCCTGTGATCATTAATGATGAACTAACCATTAGTGGCGGTAGCTTTCACGGACAGTCAATCGCTTTGCCTTTGGATTATGCCACACTTGCTGCATCGGAAATCGGCAATATTTCGGATCGAAGGGTTTACTTGTCTTTAGAAGGTCAAACCAACGGTGTCCCAAAATTGTTAATGAAATCAACCGGTCTCAATTCAGGATTTATGATCTTACAATATAGCACAGCCGCGATTGCAAGTGAGAATAAAGGGCTTTGTTTTCCTGCAAGTGCAGATAGTATTCCTACCTCTTTAGGCCAAGAGGACCATGTCAGTATGGGATCTATTTCCGGCCGAAAATTACTACAGGTCATTGACAATGTTGATAAAATATTAAGCATTGAACTGTTATGTGCGGCACAGGCAAAGGATTATCATCAGCCATTAAAATCGACTGCAGCATTGGAAGCTATTCATGCGAGAATTCGTCAGTCCATTCCGCATATCGAATCCGATCAACCGATGGAAGAGCTGTTGACTGAAGCATTAAGGCTCGTAAAATCGGGCGAACTGATCACATTGCATCGTCAATATGCGACGGGCGAAATTGCTGCGGATTTGAAACAAAGATTTGAAGAGTTTTAGACGAAGAAGGATGGAAAAAGAGCTAAAATTAGTTGGACCTTTTAGGCAGATATTAACCATGTCAAATATGCCCGTTAATGGGGCGCTCCATGATAAACAAATAGTTATTATTAAAGATGGAGGTATTTTAATAGCAGGTAACGATATCATGGAAGTGGCGGACTTTGAGGGATTACAACTGCAATGGGGAAAGCAAGTGGCACTTGTACATGTAGAAGGAGATCAAGTCGCCTTGCCAGGCTTTATTGATTGCCATACGCATATTGCTTTTGCCGGTAATCGAGCGAATGATTTCGCCCTCCGAAATGCAGGCTCAAGCTACCTGGAGATTGCGGCAGCTGGGGGAGGGATTTGGAGCACGGTATCACACACAAGGGATTGTGATGCAGCAGAATTGATTGATCTCACGATCCAGCGTGCAAATTTTCTGTTAAGGCAAGGAATCACAACAATTGAAGTTAAAAGCGGTTACGGTCTTAATGTTGAAGAGGAGCTGAAAATATTACGTGTCATTCAGGAGTCGGATCGTCGTACGGCATCAGACCTTGTTCCAACTTGTTTGGCGGCACATATGCTCCCGCGAGACTTCAGCGGATCGGCAAAGGATTATCTTCATCGAATCACAACAGATCTTTTTCCGCTATTAAAATCAGAAGGGCTGTCAAACCGGATTGACGCATTTATAGAAAAAACAGCGTTTCAAGGGGAAGACATTGTGGCATATTTACAAAAAGCAAAAGCGATGGGTTTTGACCTGACTATTCATGCCGATCAGTTCACAACTTCGGGAAGTCAGATTGCAGTTGAACTCGGTGCCCAATCTGCGGATCATCTTGAGGCATCAACAGCAATTGAAATTGACCTTATTGCCCATTCAGATACAGTTGCGGTGGCGCTACCTGCGGCTTCCATCGGACTTGGATGTGGTTTTACGCCAGCTAGAAAGCTGTTGGATGCAGGTGCATGTTTGGCCATAGGAAGTGATTGGAATCCGGGTTCTGCACCCATGGGACAATTATTGACGAGTGCGAGTATTTTGGCAACAGCAGAGAAGTTGACGAACGCTGAGTTGCTTGCTGCATTAACCTACCGTGCCGCCAAAGCTTTAAACCTGTCGGATCGCGGCGTATTAGCCAAGGGCATGAAAGCAGATTTCAGTATATTTAAAACAGCTAATTATCAGGATATTACTTACTACCAAGGAAGTTTGCAACCTACAGCAGTATGGAAAAATGGTCGGGAAGTATTCTCATTATAACAACATGGAAGATACATTTAAGAACGAGGTGGCGGAAGGTATTCCGACCGTATTGCCCCCAAAAGTAGAGCGAGATCATACCATAAGTCATGCCCCCCGACGAAAGGATATTCTCACCCGGTCGGAAGAGAAGCTGGCTTTACGGAACGCATTACGCTATTTCCCCAAACAATGGCATACCGTTTTAGCACCTGAATTTTTAGAGGAGCTCCGTAGTTACGGCCGAATCTACATGTACCGCTTTAGGCCCCAATATGCGATGCACGCTCGACCGATAGCTGACTATCCAGCAGGGAGTAAGCAGGCGGCAGCGATTATGTTGATGATTCAGAATAACCTTGATCCGGCTGTAGCCCAACATCCCCATGAACTGATTACGTATGGTGGGAATGGAGCTGTTTTCCAAAATTGGGCTCAATATCGGCTCACCATGCAGTATCTTTCTCAGATGACAGATGAGCAAACTTTACATCTCTACAGTGGTCATCCGATGGGTCTTTTCCCGTCGTCACAACATGCACCACGTGTTGTTGTAACGAATGGCATGATGATTCCAAACTATTCGAAACCGGATGACTGGGAACGTTTTAATGCCTTAGGTGTTACACAATACGGACAGATGACAGCAGGTTCTTATATGTATATTGGTCCCCAGGGTATTGTGCATGGTACCACAATTACGGTCATGAATGCTTTCCGAAAACATTTGACAGCAAATGATACAATTCAAGGTAAAGTATTTTTAACTTCGGGCTTGGGGGGAATGAGTGGCGCACAACCTAAAGCAGGTAATATTGCCGGATGTATCACCGTATGCGCTGAAATAAATCCCGCTGCTGCAAAAAAACGGCATGAACAAGGTTGGGTAGACCGATTGATCGAAAACATCGATGAGCTCGTTGAACAGGTACAGTCGGCGATGGATCAAAAGGAGACCGTATCTTTTGCCTATATCGGTAATATTGTCGAAGTGTGGGAGGCTTTTGATCGCGAAAATATCCACGTCACTGTAGGATCTGATCAGACATCTTTACATAATCCTTGGTCTGGAGGCTATTATCCGATGGGGCTGACCTTTGCAGAATCGAATGCTTTATTGGCGAGTAATCCTGATCGATTTAAGCAATGCGTACAAGAAAGCTTGATACGGCATGTCGATGCCATCAATAAGCATGTATCCAAGGGAACCTATTTCTTTGATTACGGTAATGCATTTCTATTGGAAAGCAGTCGCGCTGGTGCAGCGGTATGGAATGACGATAAGGATCAATTCCGCTACCCATCTTACGTACAAGATATTCTTGGCCCAATGTGTTTCGACTATGGTTTTGGACCCTTTCGCTGGGTTTGTACGTCTGGAAAGGCTTCGGATCTTCAAAAATCAGACGAAATAGCCATGACAGTTTTGGAAAATCTCCGAACAGAAGCCCCAACGCAGATTCAGCAGCAGATGCAAGATAATATACAATGGATTAAAGAAGCTGGAAAAAATAGACTTGTGGTAGGCTCTCAGGCACGTATCCTTTATGCAGATTCCAATGGACGCATTGCGATAGCAAAGGCTTTTAATGACGCTGTAAAAAGTGGCTTGTTTGAAGCACCTATTGTATTGGGAAGAGATCATCATGATGTGAGCGGTACCGATTCACCTTATCGGGAAACAAGCAATATCTACGACGGCAGTCAATTTACAGCAGATATGGCAATTCATAATGTCATCGGAGACAGTTTCCGGGGGGCTACCTGGGTCTCTATCCACAATGGCGGTGGAGTCGGTTGGGGTGAGGTTATCAACGGAGGCTTTGGTCTACTACTAGATGGCTCTGAAGAAGCAGCTGTTAAATTGGAAAAGATGTTGTATTTTGATGTCAATAATGGGATTGCTAGGCGCGCTTGGGCTAGAAATAAGGAAGCTAATCAGGCGCTAGATCGAGCAATGGAGAGAAACACAACATTGCAAGTTACCCGCGCGCAACTTGTAGATGACGATATTATTGAACAATTATTTGATCAGAGCGAATGAACTTTTTGTTGAATAATCCAGAAATATATAGTAAAGGTGACCAAGCGGTATGGAAGGGGCGTACCGATGGCCAGGATCGTGAATGGATGCGTTGGCATCAATTAATGGATTGTGTTGATCTTCTCGAGCAGCCTGATTTAAGACAGTCCTTCGCTTTTCTGGGATTCTGTAGCGATGAGGGGGTCGGACGCAATCAAGGTCGTGTAGGAGCCAAGGACGGACCCACAGCACTTCGGAATGTCTTAACAAACCTTCCTGTACATTTTTCAGATAAATTACAACTTAAAGATTGTGGTGATATATTGATAAAAGACAGTGATTTAGAGCTGTCGCAGCAGGGTTTAGGTTCTGCCTTAAATTGTATTCTTGAACAAGAAGGATTTCCAGTCATCTTGGGTGGCGGCCATGAAGTAACCTATGGCCATTATTTGGGTGTTAAAGAATTTCTTAAGAGCCGTGATCAAAGTCTAGGCATTATTAATTTGGATGCCCATTTAGACATCCGTCCATTGCAGGACGGCAAAGGGAATTCGGGAACGGGCTTCTATCAAATCGAGCAGGACCAGTCTAATGCAGGTTTGCCATTTCATTACCTGGCAATTGGTATTCAAGAAATTAGTAATACCAAAGGATTGCTCGACTATGCCAAAGCGAAGAAAGTACAGATTATAGGGCGAGAGAGTCTGGTCGTTGAGAAACTTGATTTCATTCGCGACAAAATTGTACGTTTTGCCAAATCAGTAGATTATGTATATTTGACGGTTGATCTTGATGCTTTCGCTGCAGCTTATGCGCCGGGAGTAAGTGCATTGGCATTTAACGGTATAGTGCCCGATCATTTGTTCTTTACGATCTACGATATTCTACTGGATCTGCCCAACTTAAAATCTGTCGATTTTGCTGAATTTAATCCCCATTTTGATATCGATTCTAGAACGGCGAAATTAACAGCTGATCTGATCTTCAAGTTGATAAACAAACTTGCCATTAAATTTGATCAGCAACTAGCCAGTAGATAAACAGAAAAAAAGATGGGTAAATTGCGACAGCAATCTAACCATCTTTCTGCATATTGGTCGAGGCCTTAAAAAAGCACATCGGCCAATGTCGGATCCTTATCAAAAACTGATTTTGCAAAAGGACATAAAGGCATAATTTTTAAATTTTCTTGACGTGCATAAGTCACTGCCGCCATCAATAGCTGTTTACCTAGCCCTTTTCCTGCATATTCAGAACTTACTTCCGTATGGTCTATAATGAATTTTGTGGGGCCAGCCCAGGTATAAGTCATTTGCGCAACTGATTTTCCTTGATCGATAACCTCAAAGCTACCATGTTTATCGTCATTTTTTTGTATTACTTCCATGAGCATGATTTAATGAATGAAAAGTACAAATTAAACAAAATCCAGCAATATATAACATGACATTAGTTGAGAAAAACAGCTGTTTTACCAGTTAGATGGCATAATTCGCTTTTGTGTTTTGTAAAATTGCAGTGATTCTTTTAAATAGCTAATATTTTTAGTATGTTTGCTTTGCGTTATGAGTGTAAATCAAAGCAAAAGACAAGAATTTGCCATTGTGGACATAGAGACTACAGGTGGCCATGCAAAATCGAGCCGGATCACCGAAGTTGCCATTGTTATTCATGATGGTAACCAGGTTTTGGAACGTTGGGAGACCTTGGTTAATCCAGGGAAAGAAATTCCAAATTCAATTTTTGCGCTTACGGGAATAGACAATGATATGGTGAAAGATGCTCCATTATTTGATCAAGTTGCCGAACACATTTATGGAATGCTCAAAGACCGTATTTTTGTTGCGCATAATGTAAACTTTGATTATTCATTCATTCGGTTTCAGCTTCAGGAATCGGGCTTCGAGTGGTCAGCAATAAAATTATGTACAGTACGCTATGCCCGAAAAATCAAGCCCGGATTATTGTCCTATAGTTTGGGACGTCTATGTGATTATTTAGATATCCCAATTGAAAATAGACACCGTGCGGGTGGCGACGTCGATGCAACAGCCATTCTCTTTGCTTATTTGAAAGTGCTAGATACCGAACAGGTATTTCAGGATATGATTAAACATAAAGCGCTAGACCAACGTTTTCCACCGCATTTAAATCCCTTGGAATATGAACAATTGCCCAATGAGCCCGGGGTCTATTATTTTCATGACAAAGCTGGAAAAGTAATTTATGTTGGCAAGGCTGTAAATATAAAAAAAAGAGTATTGTCCCATTTTACAGGGAATAATATTCAAGCGCAAAGGCAACATTTCTTAAAAGAAATTCATCATATAAGTTATGAGTGCTGCGGAACTGAGCTGATGTCATTGTTATTGGAATGTGCGGAAATTAAAAAGTTCTGGCCAAAATATAATAGGGCACTTAAACGGTATGAGCCTAAATTCGGTTTATTTTCTTATGAGGACCAAAATGGCTATCTCCATCTGGCTATAGGGAAGACGACAAGGGGACAAGCATGTATTCAGCTGTTTCAGCGTGAATATGACGCTATTCAGTTGCTGCAAAGCTTTATTCAGCATGACGCTATTAATCCGCAATTTTGTCAGTTTGGGCACGCCAGTTTGTCTACGAAATCCATCAAGAAGACCGAATTGCCCGATCGAGACCTACACAATACCCGGGTGGAACGTTGTATTGAGGATTGGCTCAAACAGCAACCATCCTTTGTATTGATCGATAAAGGACGTAATTCCGATGAAAAAAGTTGCATTGTTATTGAAAATGGCGTTTTTTATGGAATGGGATATATAGATCAATACGGCCAGTACAACGAGTTTGAAGATATAAAAGGACAAGTTAAAAAATATCAGAGCAATCACTACATGATGGAATTGGTCAAAATGGCAGCGGAAAGACATCCCACTAAAGTACATTTCTTAACAAAATCAAAGATTTTACCTGACGTTGCGGCAGAGCCCACTTTCTCTTACGAGAAATTGACTCCGAATAGTCTATTTAATTTCTATTAACAGCATATTTCAAGTCATATTTTGGGGATTTTTTCCGTTTAGTCATTTCAATCTCAGTAATCTGTTAAAGAAATGTGAAATCGCAAATCGTGCGCGATTTTGGTCCAATAGTTGAAATATTCTTTGTGTAGAATATTAAAAAAAGACTTTTCATAATTTAGGTTAATAATTGTGTCTCGTCCTGAAATATCGATACACAAAAAGAATCGTTATGGAAGAAGGAACAAATTATGTAAAGCGGACTCAGCGTGATTACACTTTAACATTGAAGCTGAATGTCGTTAAAGAGATTGAATCGGGGAAATTGACACTCTCCCAAGCACAAAAACAGTATGGCATCCAGGGAGATAGCACTATTCGCAATTGGTTAAAAAAATATGGTAAC
>Ga0209934_1000486_pt1 | contig 55743 bp, 55 predicted proteins | sample ThiBiot_750_plan_2_FD_183950 | JGI IMG/M metagenome (GOLD analysis project Ga0209934, IMG submission 183950) | Wastewater bioreactor microbial communities from Cape Town, South Africa - Thiocy_expt_750_plan (SPAdes) | ecosystem: Engineered > Bioreactor > Thiocyanate-remediating >...
ATCCTGCAATCGCGGCGGTATGGCGAACGCTCGCGCGTCCACGATCACTTCTTGAAGACCACGCTCTACTGCGGGAAGTGCGGCTCGCGCCTGGTGGTCCAAATGACGCGCACTCGGACTGGCACGGTGTATCCGTATTTCGTCTGTCTCGGGCGTGCTCGCAAGGTCACAGACTGCGATCTCAAGGCAGTCCTCATCCACCAGGTCGAGGAGAAGGTGGAGGAGGTCTACGACCGTCTCTACAGGCGGTTCACCCCGGAGTTCCGTCAGGAGGTCGAGACCGCCATCTCTAGGGAGCTGGCATCGGAGCGGGCTTCCGCCGAGCAGTCCCGCCAGCACCTAAGCGCCGAGCGCCAAAAACTCGAGCGCGAGCAACAGCGACTCCTCGAGGCGCACTATGCGGACGCAATTCCCATTGACCTGTTGAAGCGCGAGCAGGACCGCATCAAGCACGCACTCGCGAACAACGCTCGTCAAGCGGAGTTCTTGCGCACCGACCTTGAGAACGTCGAGAGCACTTTGAAGCTCGCACTCGACCTGATCGAGAACGGGGCGCGCGCGTATCGCTTGGCCGACGACCACATTAAGAAGGTCTTCAATCAGGTCTTCTTCGCGCGCATCGACGTCTTCGACGAGGACAGCGTTAGGGAACAGCTCATCGAGCCGTTCGCCACCCTCACCAAGACTCCTCGTCACCTTGCGCGAGCCAAGTCACCGAACAAGGCGAAGAACGGCACGTCGCCGAAGGGAGGTGCCCTTCAAGGGGTCTCGGCACAGGAGAGACGACCGTATCGGTCGCTATTCGATCCGTGGAATGTTTCTGATAAGACCGTTTTGGTGGACCTGAGGGGACTCGAACCCCTGACCCCCTGCATGCCATGCAGGTGCGCTACCAGCTGCGCCACAGGCCCGTTAGGACTCGACAAGCTTACACGGCCAGGCCGGATGGTTTCGAGCCGACCGCGAGGCCTCGGCTGGTCGTGCTCGTCGACCGCGGGAGCCCTCAGGCCGCGAGGTGCAGCGGGATCACCGGGCAGTCGCGCCAGAGGCGCTCGAGCGCGTAGAACAGGCGCTCCTCCTCGTGGAAGACGTGCACGACGAGGTCGCCGAAGTCGAGCAGCACCCAGCGGCCCTCGCCGGCGCCCTCGCGACGGAGCCGCTTGGCGCCGTGCGCGAGCAGCCGCTCCTCGATCGCCTCGGCGATCGCGTTCACCTGGCGCTCGTTGCGGCCGGAGACGAGCAGGAAGGCGTCGGCGAACGGGAGCACCCCCGACACGTCGAGGGCGACCGGATCGAGGCCCTGCTTGTCGTCGGCGGCGATGGCCGCCTCCTGGACGAGGTCGCGGGCGAGGTCGGATGCGGTCAAGAGGCTCAGATCAGCTTGAGGGCGATGGCGGCGATGACGAGCCCGGTCACGACCACGGCGAGAGCGCTCGCGGCGATGAGCAGCACGGTGAGCCCGCGATGCCCGCGAGCCCCCTTGCCGTCGCTGACGATCGGCGTGCCGAGCGCGTGCTGGCTCGCCACGGCGGCGGCGCGCACGGGCTGGCCGTCCTGGGCGGTCTCGTGCAGCCGGCGGTCGTCGAAGCGGTCGTCCCCGTCCGCCGCGGCGTCGGCGAGCCGGTCGATGCTGCCGGTGGTCGCCAGGCTCGGGCTCAGCGGGATCGAGCCGGTCAGCAGGATCTCGCCGGTGCTGTCGAGCGGTCCGCCGAGGTCCATCGCCGCCGGGACGTCGGGGATGATGAGCGCGCTCGTCGTCGGGGTCGCGGCGCCGACCTCGCGGCTGTACGTCCCCTCCAGCTCGGCCTCGGGATCCTCGTCCTCCAGCTGGCGCGTCCAGTGCCCCTCCGGCGCGGTCCACTCCGACCGCGGCTCCGCGGAGGACGGGGCCGCCTCGGAGGAGACGACCGCCTCGGGCTGGGGTCGGGTCGTCTCCGTCGCCGCGGGCCCGGTCTCCGAGGCCGCCGGCGGGGCCTCGACGACCACGGTCTCCATGACCGGAGCCTCGACGGCGGCCTCGGAGACGGGCGGCGCCTCGACGTGCGGGGACGGCGCGGTGACCTCCGCGATCACCAGCGCCGAGGTGTCGACCATGACGCCCGCCTCGCGGAGCTCGCGGATCCGCCGGCGGGTCAGCGGCTGACCGGTGTCGTCGACCGGGATGACCGGCGCGGCGAGGGTCGAGCCCGGGATGGCGGGCTGCTCCCCCGTGGCGCGCGCGAACTCACGCGCAGCCCTGCGCGTGAGCGGCGGTTCGGATGACAGGCTCATGCGCTCCCACGATACAGCCGGTGCTTGGCGATGTACTGGACGACACCGTCGGGCACGAGATACCAGACCGGCCAGCCCTTGGCGACGCGCGCCCGGCAGTCCGTCGAGGAGATGGCGAGCGCCGGCACCTCGAGCGAGGAGACGCGGTCCGCCGGCAGGCCGGAGATCGTGAGCCGATGGCCCGGCCGGGACACCGCGACCAGGTGCGCGAGCTCCCAGATCCGGTCGACGTCCTTCCAGTCGAGGATCTGGGCGACCGCGTCGGCGCCGGTGATGAAGAACAGCTCGGCGTCGGGATACAGCCGCTGCACGTCGGCGAGCGTGTCCGCCGTGTAGGTCGGCCCCTCCCGCTCGATGTCGACGCGGCTGACCGTGAACCGCGGATTCGCCGCCGTCGCGATGACGGTCATCAGGTAGCGGTGCTCGCCCTCCGAGACCGCCGACTTCAGATACGGCTGGCCGGTGGGGACGAACACCACCTCGTCGAGGTCGAACTGCTGCGCGACCTCGCTCGCGGCCACCAGGTGGCCGTGATGGATCGGGTCGAACGTGCCGCCCATGATGCCGATCCGGGCGCGACGCGCTTCGACCGGCTCCCCCGGCTGCTGGGCCACCGCAGACGCCTCGGGCCTAGTGGCCGTGACCGCCGTGCGCGTCGTGGTCCTCGTGCGCCGCGCCGGCGGCGTGCTTGTGCGAGTGCCGGTTCGCCACGTCACGGTAGGTGAACACGATGATGGCGCCGACCGCGAAGAACAGCGCGGCGATCGTGGGGAACGCCCAGATCGGGAGCGCGAGCGCCTGGGGTGCGTGCTCTTCGGCGGCGAGGACGAGCGAGAGCGTCATGCGGCAATCCTAGCCGCGGACCTGCCCGGAGCCGCGCACGATCCACTTCGTGCTCGTCAGCTCCGGCAGTCCCATCGGCCCGCGCGCGTGCAGCTTCTGCGTCGAGATGCCGACCTCCGCACCGAAGCCGAACTCGCCGCCGTCGGTGAACCGGGTCGAGGCGTTCACCATCACCACCGCGGCGTCGACCTCGGCGAGGAAGCGCTCGGCCCGCGCGTAGTCGTTCGTGACGATCGCCTCGGTGTGCCTCGTCGAGTACCGGCGGATGTGGTCGAGCGCCTCGTCCAGGTCGTCGACGACCCGCACGTTCATCTCGAGCGCCATGTGCTCGATCGCGTAGTCCTCCTCGGTCACCGGCACCGCGTCGGCGTGCAGCGCCCGCGCCCGCTCGTCGGCGTGCAGCCGGACGTTCCGGGCGGCGAGCGCGGCGAGCACCGGCGGGACCAGCCGGTCCGCCGCGTCGCGGTGCACGAGCAGCGTCTCCGCCGCGTTGCAGACCGAGGGCCGCTGCACCTTCGCGTTCACGACGATGTCGACCGCCATCGCCTCGTCGGCCGACTCGTCCAGGTAGACGTGCACGACGCCGGCGCCGGTCTCGATCACCGGCACCTTCGACTCGCGCACGACCGCGTCGATGAGCCCCTGGCTGCCCCGCGGGATGAGCACGTCGACGTACCCCCGAGCGGCCATCAGCTGGGTGGCGCCCTCGCGGCCGAACTCGTCGATCGTCTGCACCGCGTCGCGCGGCAGCCCGGTCGACTCGAGCGCGTCCTGGATGATGCCGACGAGCACGCGGTTGGTGTGCTCCGCCGCGGAGCCGCCGCGCAGCACCGTCGCGTTGCCGGACTTCAGGGCGAGGGAGGCGATGTCGATCGTGACGTTCGGCCGGGCCTCGTAGATCGCCCCGATGACGCCGAACGGGACGCGCACCTGGGTCAGCTGCAGCCCGTTCGGCAGCGAGGACCCGCGGACCACGTCGCCGACCGGGTCGGCCAGCTGCGCGATCTCGCGGACCGCGCTCGCGAGGCCCTCGAGCCGCGCCTCGGTCAGCGTGAGCCGGTCGACGAGACCGGCGGACATGCCGTTCTCCCGGCCGTTCGCGAGGTCGAGCTCGTTCGCCGGGAGGATCCGGTCGGCGCCGGCCTCGACCGCCTGGGCGATCGCCTCGAGCCCCGCGTTCTTCCGAGCCGTCGACGCCTGCGCGAGCGCCCGGGAGGCCTCCCGGGCGAGCGAGAGCTTGTCGGTCAGGCTCAGGGCGGTCCGCGTCGTCATGGGCCGAGTCTACGCGCGTGGTACCGTGGCGCCATGTCCCGTGGACTCCGCCTTCGGAGCCGCGGCAGGGCCTGAACCGACCGGCACCCTGCACGCGGTGCCGCCGCCCTGCCGGTCCGCCGATCCGACCGGAAGCCCGCCGCATGCCCTCCCGCCGTCCCCGACCTTGGCTGATGCTGGCGACCGCGGTCGTCGCCCAGACCTCGACGACCGTGGTCGCCGCCACCCCCGCGTTCCTCATCCCGCTGCTGCACTCGGAGCGCGGCCTCTCCCTCGCCGAGGCCGGCCTGCTCGCGGCCGCGCCGAACCTCGGCCTCGTGCTCACGCTCGTCGCCTGGGGCGCCGCCACCGACCGCTGGGGCGAGCGGCGGATCCTGCTGGTCGGGCTCGCCGCCTGCACCGTCGCCGTCGCGCTCTCGATGCTGGCCGGGGGCTTCGCGCTGCTCGGGGTCGCTCTCGTCCTCTCCGGCGGGCTGTCGGCCTGCACGAACGCGGCGAGCGGGCGCCTCATCGTCGGCTGGTTCCCGCCCGAGCGGCGCGGGCTCGCGATGGGCATCCGGCAGACCTGCCAGCCGCTCGGCATCGCCGTCGCCTCGCTCGCGGTGCCCTCGCTCGCGAGCGCCGGCGGCATCCCGGCCGCGCTCGCGCTCGGCGGAGCGATGAGCCTGGCGAGCCTGGTGCTGTGCGCGCTGCTGGTCGTCGACCCCGCGCGGGCACCGCGGCGGGAGACCGCGGCGACGGCCAACCCGTATCGCGGCTCGGCGTTCCTGCACCGCGTGCACGCCGTCTCGGTGCTGCTGGTCGTCCCGCAGTTCGCGCTGTCGACCTTCGGGCTGGTGTGGTTCACCGCCGGCTTCGGCTGGGACCCGCTCGCCGCCGGTCTCGTCTTGGCGATCTCCCAGCTGCTCGGCGCGAGCGGCCGGATCCTCGCCGGGGTCTGGAGCGACCGGACGGGATCCCGGCTGCGACCGCTGCGCTGGGTCGCGATCGCCGGGATCGCGACGATGCTGCTCACCGCGGCCTTCGGCTGGCTGGACTGGCCGATCGCCGCCGCGACCGCCTACGTCGTCGCGAGCTGCATCTCGGTCGCCGACAACGGCCTCGCCTTCACCGCGGTCGCCGAGTACTCCGGGCCGCGCTGGTCGGGGCGCGCGCTCGGGGTGCAGAACACCGGCCAGTTCCTCGCCGCCGCGATCGTGCCGCCGGCGGTCGGCGGGCTGATCGGCCTGGTCGGCTACCCGATCGCCTGGGCGCTCGTCGCGATCGCCCCGCTCGCGGCGGTGCCCGTCGTGCCGCGGGCGGCCGCGGAGCGGGACGCGGCGCGGGTCGGCTGATCGGGGCGCTCAGGCCTCGAGGGGAGCCGCCTGGAACCACGTGCCGAGGCGCTCGCCGCTCAGCGCGCGGGCGACCGAGCCGGTCTCGGCGAGCAGCGTCGGGATGCCGTGTGCGGCGGCGTACTTCGCGGCGGCGACCTTCGTCGAGGCTCCCCCGGTGCCGACGCCGGCGGCGCCGACGTCGCCGAACGCGACGGCGCGCAGGTCGTCGTCGTGCGGCACGTGCTCGATCCGCACCGCCCCCGGCTCGCTCGGCGGCCGGGTGTACAGCGCGTCGACGTCGGAGAGCAGCACCAGCACGTCCGCGCGGACGAGGACGCTGACCAGCGCGGCGAGCCGGTCGTTGTCGCCGAAGCGGATCTCCTGGGTCGCGACCGTGTCGTTCTCGTTGACGATCGGCAGCACCCGCAGCCCGAGCAGCCGCTCGATCGCCCGTCGCGCGTTCGAGCGGTGGGCCGGGTTCTCCATGTCGCCCGCCGTCAGCAGGATCTGGCCGGCGACGATCCGGTACCGGTCGAGGCTGGTCTGATAGCGCCACATGAGCAGGCTCTGCCCGACCGCCGCGGCGGCCTGCTGCGTCGCGAGGTCCGCTGGCCGCCCGGCGAGGTCGAGCAGCGGCATCGCGCTGGCGATCGCGCCGGAGGAGACGAGGATCACCTCCGAGCCGCGGCCGTGCGCCTCGGCGAGGGCGTCGACGAGCGTGTCGATCTGCCCGACGTGCTCGCCGGTGATGCTCGACGAGCCGACCTTGACGACGATGCGCGGCGCGGCGGGAATGTGCTCGTGGCGCTCCACCGCGCTGACCAGCGGGAGGGAGCCGGTGGTCGGGCTCTCGATGCGCCGCTGCACGGCGGGCTCCTCCTCAGTCATCGTCGCTCCAGTATCCGCCTTCGCGCTCGGCCTCGAGCTCCGCGCGCGCCGCCGCCTTCGCGTCCATCCAGGCGTGGTACTCCTCCTGGCGCTGCCTCGTCGTGCGCCGACCCGAGCCGCCGTCGACGCGGGCGTCGGTCCCGCGCGGGCTCCGCACGAGCTCGGCCGCGCTCGTGAGCGTCGGCTCCCAGTCGAAGGTGACCTCGCGCCCGCCGCGCCCGATCTTCACGGTCGCACCGGGGGTCGCGCCGAGCCGGAACAGCTCGTCCTCGACGCCGAGCCGGGCGAGCCGGTCCGCCAGGTAGCCGACGGCCTCGTCGTTGTCGAAGTCGGTCTGTGCGACCCAGCGCTCCGGCTTCGCGCCGAGCACCCGGTAGAGGGTCGTGGTGCCGCCCTCGACGCGGATCTCGAAGTCCCGCGCGTCGACCGCGCGCGGCCGGATCACGATCCGCGGGCGCTGCGCCGAGGCGGCCGCCTTCGCCGCGCGGTCCGCGACGACCAGCTCGGCGAGCGCGAAGCTCAGCTCGCGCAGCCCCTCGCGGGAGACCGCCGACACCTCGAACACCCGGTATCCGCGCGCCTCGAGCTCGGGCCGGACGAAGTCGGCGAGCTCGCGGCCGTCCGGCACGTCGATCTTGTTCAGCGCGACCAGCTGCGGACGCTCCAGGAGCGGGAGCTGGCCCTCCGGCACCGGATACGCGGCGAGCTCCCGGAGGATCGTGTCGAGGTCGGAGATCGGGTCCCGGCCCGGCTCGAGCGTCGCGCAGTCGAGGACGTGCAGCAGCGCGGAGCAGCGCTCGACGTGGCGCAGGAACTCGAGGCCGAGCCCCCTGCCCTCGCTCGCGCCCTCGATGAGGCCGGGGACGTCGGCGATCGTGTACCGGGTCGCCCCGGCCTCGACGACGCCGAGGTTCGGGTGCAGCGTCGTGAACGGGTAGTCGGCGATCTTCGGCCGCGCCGCGGAGAGCGCCGCGATCAGGCTCGACTTGCCGGCGGACGGGTAGCCGACCAGTGCGACGTCGGCGACCGTCTTCAGCTCGAGCAGCACGTCGCCGGAAAACCCCGGCGTCCCCTTCAGCGCGAAGCCGGGCGCCTTGCGCCTGGCCGTCGCCAGCGCGGCGTTCCCGAGACCGCCCTGCCCGCCGGGCGCGACGACGAACCGCAGTCCGGGCTCGTCGAGGTCGGCGAGCAGCTCGCCGGCCTCGTCCTTGACGACGGTGCCGACCGGGACGGACAGCACCGTGTCGGCGCCGCTCGCACCGTGGCGCAGGTCGCCGGCGCCGGCCGCGCCGCCGCCCGCGCGTCGGTGCGGCGCGTACTTGAGCGTCAGCAGCGTCGTCTCCTGCGGGTCGGCGACGAGCACGACGTCGCCGCCGTCGCCGCCGTTGCCGCCGTCGGGGCCGGCCAGGGGCTTGAACTTCTCGCGGCGCACCGAGACGCACCCGTCGCCGCCGTCGCCGGCGGCGAGGTGGAGCGTCACCTGGTCGACGAACTGCGCCATGACGTTCTCCTGGGAACCCGCTGGTCGAGGAGCCGCCGTGGGCGACGTCCCGAGACCAGCCTACGAGTCGCTCGAACGGTGAGCCCGAGACGCGGGCCGCACCCGCTGCCCGATCACCGTCTCGGCCGGCTACGCGCCCACGACGATGTTGACGACCTTGCGGCCGCCCTTGCTGCCGAACTCGACGGCGCCGGCCTCGAGGGCGAACAGCGTGTCGTCCTTGCCGCGGCCGACGTTCGCGCCGGGGTGGAAGTGGGTGCCGCGCTGGCGGACGATGATCTCGCCGGCCTTGACGACCTGGCCGCCGAAGCGCTTGACGCCGAGGCGCTGCGAGTTCGAGTCGCGGCCGTTCTTCGAGGAGCTCGCGCCCTTCTTGTGTGCCATTCGGTGCTCAGCCCCTTACGCGATCTTCGTGATCTTGACGCGGGTGAGGTCCTGGCGGTGGCCCTGGCGCTTCTTGTACCCGGTCTTGTTCTTGAACTTCTGGATGACGATCTTCGGACCGCGCTCCTCGCGCACCACCTCGGCCTCGACCTTGACCTTCGCTAGGGCCTTGGCGTCGCTGGTGACCTTGTCGCCGTCGACGACGAGCACCGGCGCGAGCGAGATCGTGTCGCCGACGTTCGCCTGCTGCCGGTCGAGCACGACGACCGTGCCGACCTCGACCTTCTCCTGCCGTGCGCCGGCGCGGACGATCGCGTACACCATTGGTGGTCCCATCTGAAGAAGCCTGACTCGTGTCTGACGCGGCGGAGCCGCGGACACCGACGTTCAAGAATAGCCGAGACGCCCCGCTCCGGCAAACCACGGCAGGATGGGGAGGTGATCCTCATCGACGAGCCGATGTGGCCGCGGCACGGCCGGATCTGGGGGCACGTCGTCAGCGACGCCTCGCTCGAGGAGCTGCACGCGTTCGCGCGCGGCGCCGGCTTCCCGGAGCGCGGCTTCGACCTCGACCACTACGACTACCCCGCCGAGCGCCAGCACCAGCTGGTGGAGCTCGGCGCCCGCCTGGTCAGCGCCAACGAGCTCACCCGCCGTCTCATCGCGAGCGGTCTGCGGGTGCGCGCCCGCGACCGCTGAGCAGGCGACCCGCGGGCACGGTCGGGCGCCGGCCCGCTAGCGGCGGACCTCGACGAGCGTGACCCAGGAGATCGCGACCGCCGCGGTGATCGCGAGCACGCAGGCGACGGCGACCACGACCATGCCGGCCGCGACGCCGGCGACCAGCAGCGCGCCGCCGACGGTGAACGCCGCCAGCGGCAGCACGCCGAGCGCCAGCACGCCGGACCGCGAGCGCAGCTGCGACTCGTCGGAGCGGAGGACGCGGCGGACGGCCAGCAGCTCGAAGACCCAGGCCGCCGCCGTGCCGACGAGCACCTCGACGCCGAAGACCGGACCGCTGGTGCCCGGGATCAGCATGAGGCAGGACACCGCCACGGTCAGCACGAGCGTCGCGATCGCGGCACCCGCGCGCGCCGGCAGCGTCCTCGAGGCCACGATGACCTCGATGTTCACCGACATCGCGACGATCAGCAGGCCGGCGAGCGCCCCGGTGACGCCGGCCATGGCGACGCCGAACTCGCTCCAGCCCTCGAGGCTCCCCACGCGCCTACCGTAGCGGGCGCCGGGCTCAGGCCGACTCGGCCGGGGTGACCGGAGCCTTGGTCGACGCGCGGCGGCGGCGCGGCTTGGCGGGCGCGGCGGGCTCCTCGGCCACGGCCTCGGCCGGCGCGGCCTCGACGGCTCCCCCGGAGCCCTGCCCGACCGACTCGGACGCGGGCTCGACCGGTGCGGCGGCCTCGACGGCCTCGTCCTCCGCGTGGATCGTGCTCTTCGCGATCTTGGAGAGGGCGTTGCGCACGTCCTCGGTGATCGCGTGGGTGCCGGCCGAGCCGACGCCGTTCTTGACGCCGCTCGCCCCGCCGGCGGCGCCGCGGCCGGAGCGCTTGCGCGTGCCGCCGTCCGCGGCGCGGTGCTTGACGACCGGCTCGTGGTGCACGATGACGCCGCGACCGGCGCACACCTCGCACGGCTCGGAGAACGTCTCCAGCAGCCCGAGGCCGATCTTCTTGCGCGTCATCTGCACGAGCCCGAGGGAGGTCACCTCGGCGACCTGGTGCTTCGTGCGGTCGCGCGAGAGGCACTCGACGAGCCGGCGCAGCACGAGGTCGCGGTTCGACTCGAGCACCATGTCGATGAAGTCGACGACGACGATCCCGCCGATGTCGCGCAGCCGCAGCTGGCGCACGATCTCCTCGGCCGCCTCGAGGTTGTTCCTCGTGACGGTCTCCTCGAGGTTGCCGCCCTGGCCGACGAACTTGCCGGTGTTGACGTCGACGACCGTCATCGCCTCGGTGCGGTCGATGACGAGCGAGCCGCCCGACGGCAGCCACACCTTCCGCTCGAGCGCCTTGTCGATCTGCTCGGCGATCCGGTACTCGCTGAACGAGTCGGCGCCCTCGTAGCGCACCACGCGCTCGAGCAGGTCCGGGGCGACCGCCTGGAGGTACTCGGAGATGACCTCGTGCGCGTCCTCGCCCTCGATGACCAGGCGCTGGAAGTCCTCGTTGAAGACGTCGCGGATGATCTTGACGAGCAGGTCCGGCTCGGAGTGCAGCAGCGCCGGCGCGTTCGCGGTCTCGACGGCGTGCTGGATGTGCGTCCACTGGTTGGTGAGCCGCTGCACGTCGAGCGTGAGCTGCTCCTCGGTCGCGCCCTCGGCGGCGGTGCGCACGATGACGCCGGCGCTCTCCGGCAGGACGCCCTTGAGGATCTTCTTCAGCCGCGAGCGCTCCGTGTCCGGCAGCTTGCGGGAGATGCCCGACATCGAGCCGTTGGGCACGTACACCAGGTAGCGGCCCGGCAGCGAGATCTGCGAGGTGAGCCGGGCGCCCTTGTGCCCGACCGGGTCCTTGGTGACCTGGACGAGCACCCGGTCGCCGGGCTTCAGCGCGAGCTCGATGCGCTTGGCCTGCTGCTTCGGCTTCTCGCCGTCGGCGCTCGCCAGCGCGGCGTCCCAGTCGACCTCGCCGGAGTAGAGCACGGCGTTGCGGCCGCGGCCGATGTCGACGAACGCGGCCTCCATGCTGGGCAGCACGTTCTGCACCCGGCCGAGGTAGATGTTCCCGATGAGGGAGGCCTCCTGGCTCTTCGCCACGTAGTGCTCGACGAGCACGTCGTCCTCGAGCACCGCGACCTGGATCCGGTCGTACTTGCTGCGCACCACCATCGCCCGGTCGACCGCCTCGCGGCGGGCGAGGAACTCGCTCTCCGTGACGACGGTCCGGCGCCGCCCGTCGGTGCGCCCGTCACGGCGGCGCTGCTTCTTCGCCTCGAGGCGCGTCGAGCCCTTGACCCGCTGCGGCTCGGTGATCGGCTCGGGCGCGGGCCGCTGGGCGCGCTGGCGCTGGCTCGGCTGGCCCTGCCCCTGCTGGCCCTGGCCCGGCTGGGCCTCGCCGTCGCCCCGTCCGCGGCGGCGGCTCCGGCTGCGGCGGGCGCCACCGGGCTCGAGGCCGGGATCGTCGCCGGGGTCGTCGGCCTCCGGCGCCTCCGGCAGCGGCGGGGGCGCCATGAACAGCAGGGAGGTCGAAGACGGGACGGCGTCGGCGGCCGCCGGGGAATTCTCGATGTCCACCATCGGTGGTGCTCCTCATCGGGCGGGCGGACCCGTCCGGTACTCTCGTGCGCCGCCGACCTCCGCACTCTCATGCGAGTCGCGGTCGCGAATCCTGGTCCGCGCTGCTTCGGGAGTCATCGGGACTCTCGCGCGGGGTCTTGCTAAGCCTTTCGCCGCACTGCGGCTGCCGTCCATTATCGCACAACCGGCATCGGGGCGCGGGACGACGAGCCGCGCGGGCGTCGGGCCGGATGCGCTCGGCGCCTCAGGTCCGCGCCGCGACCATCCGGTTGCGCAGCGTCCCGATCCCCTCGATGCTCGAGACGAGCAGCTCGCCGGCCGCGAGGTAGCGGGCCGGCACGCGGCCCATGCCGACGCCGGCGGGGGTCCCCGTGAAGACGACGTCCCCCGGCCGCAGCTCGACGACGGCGGAGAGCGCCTCGATCAGCGCGCCGATCGGGAAGATCATCTGCGAGGTGCGCCCGGACTGGACCACCTCGCCGTCGATCGAGCACTCGAGGCCGAGGTCGTCGGGATCCTCGAACTCGTCCGGCGTGACGAGCACCGGCCCGAGCGGGCCGAAGCCCGGGTAGGACTTCCCCAGGCTGAACTGCGGCGGCGACGCGGCCATCTGCAGGATGCGCTCGGAGACGTCCTGGCCGACGGTCAGGCCCGCCACGTGCGACCAGGCGTCCGCCGCGGCGACCCGCCATGCCGTTCGCCCGATGACCGCGACCAGCTCGACCTCCCAGTCCACGTGGCCGCCGGAGGGGATGGCGATGTCGTCGTAGGGCCCGGCGATGCAGGCCGGGAATTTCGTGAACACGGGCGGGACGGTCTCCGGACGCGCGAGGCCCGTCTCGTCGGCGTGGGCGCGGTAGTTGAGCCCGATCGCGAACACCTGCCCCGGGGCGGGCACCGGCGACCGCAGCGACCCCGGCGCGTAGGGGCTGCCGTGGAGCTCGACCCCGGAGAACCACTCGCGGAACTCGTCCCAGCGCGGGTAGATCCGCTGCGGGTCGGCGTCGAACTGCCCGCCGCTCGCGGTCGCGACGTCGAGGGCCCGGGAGCCGTCCACGAGGACCAGCCGCCCTCCGAGGTTCGCCACCCGCATCAGGGGCGCCGGATCTGTCGGAGCACCCGGGCGCGGTCCTCGGTGAACTCGGGCAGGCTCTTGGTCGTGAGCTGGTCGCGGTCGTCGCCGAGATGGATGTCCACGACGTCGACGACGGACGCGGGCCGTCCCGACAGCACCACGACCCGGTCGGAGAGGTAGACCGCCTCGTCGATGTCGTGCGTCACCAGCACGAGCGTCACCCCGAGCCGCTGGCGCAGGTCGAGCGCGAGGTCCTCCAGGTCCGCGCGGGTCTGCGCGTCCACGGACGCGAAGGGCTCGTCCATGAGCAGGATCTCGGCCTCGTAGGCGATCGCGCGGGCGATCGCGGCGCGCTGCTGCATGCCGCCGGAGAGCTGCCAGGGATACCGGCTCCCCGAGCCGGCCAGACCGACGGCCTCGAGCGCCGCCTCGGCGCGCGGGATCCGCTCCGACTTCTTCATCCCCTTGCTCTCTAGCGGGAACGCGACGTTGTCCACCGTGCGCATCCAGGGCAGCAGCGAGCGGCTGTAGTCCTGGAAGACGATGCCGATCTGCGGCACCGGCCCTCGCAGTCGCTGCCCCTCGACGAGCACCTCGCCGGCCGTGGGGGCGAGCAGCCCGCCGATGCATCGCAGCAGCGTCGTCTTGCCCACGCCCGAGGGCCCCACGATGCACACGATCTCGCGCGGCGCGACCGTGAGGTCGATGCCGGCGAAGATCTCGTGCGCCTCGGCGCCCGTCCCGTAGGTCTTCGCGAGACCGCGGACCTCGAGGGTCGCGGTGCTCTGCCTCGGATCGTCCATTGCGGTCCCCTCGGCGGCCGTCGTCATCGTTGCACGCTCCTTCTCACGGCTCAGCTGGCCGACTCGTGGTACCAGCGCAGTGCGCGCTTCTCGATCAGCAGGAAGATGACGCTGAGCAGGTAGCCCATCAGGCCGACCAGCAGCGTGCCCATCCAGGTCTTGTCGGTCTGGAAGAGCCCGGTGGTGATGTGGATGAAGTAGCCGACGCCCTCGGTCGCCGCGTAGATCTCCGACACGACCATGAGCACGACCGCTACCGAGAGCGAGATGCGGATCCCGGCCATGATCTGGGGCAGCGCGCCGGGCAGCACGACCCGGAAGATCGAGCGCCAGGTCGTGATCCGGTAGGCGTCGACCATGTCCCGCACGCCCGGATCGATCGCACGGATGCCGTCGACCGTGTTGAGCAGCACCGGCCAGATGCAGGCGAACCCGATCGCCCAGATCTTCGGCACCGCCGTGATCCCGAAGGCGCCGATGATGATGGGGATGATCGCGACCTGCGGCAGCGTGCGGAAGAACTGCAGGTAGGGGTTGAGCACCGCTCGCAGCCGACGCGAGAGACCGATCACGGTCCCGCCGACCACGCCCACGACCACGCCGACGGCGAGGCCGATCAGGATGTTGCGCGTGCTGGCCCAGAGATGCAGCTCCATCTGCCCGCTGCTCATCTCGGTGACGAAGGAGTCCCAGATCTTCGACAGCGGCGGGAAGAAAGGATTGGTGTTCCCCTCCGAGGCGAACCACCAGATGACGACGAGCAGCACCGGCAGCCAGGCCTGCTCGAGGAAGGCGAGGAGGAAGGATCGCGTCGACCTCATGGCTGCACCTCGAGCACGTCGCCGCGGGCGTTCCAGGTCAGGACGAGGCTCTCGAGCCGCTCCAGCAGCGCGTTGACGCCGAGTCCGAGCAGTCCCGCGTAGATGAGATAGGCGAACGCGATGTCCGGGCGCAGCTCGGACTGCGCCGCGCCGAGCTCGAAGCCGAGGCCCGGCGTCCGGACGAGCAGCTCGATGCCGACCGCGACCAGGATCGCGAGGGACGCGCCGATCCGGACCCCGGTCGCGATGAACGGCGCCGCCGCGGGCAGCAGCACCTTGAGGAAGCGCAGCCGCAGCCTGATCCCGTAGGCGCGGGTGGTGTCCCGCACCACCGGGTCGATGCGACGGGAGCCGTAGATCGTCTGCAGCAGCACCGGCCAGAACACGGCCAGGAAGACGACGGTCGCCTCCATCTGGAACCTGGTGCCGAGGATCAGCACCATCACCGGGAGCAGCGCGATCACCGGGAAGGACCTCCCGAGGTCGAGCAGGAACCGGGTGGCTCGCTCTGCCGGCGGCGCCAGGCCGAGGACGAGGCCGAGCGCGACGCCGACGACGGTGGCGATCACCAGGCCGGTGGCCGCGGTCGCCAGCGTCTGCAGCAGCGCGACCCAGAACGTGCCGCTGCCCGCGAGCAGCACGAACTGGACGAGCACCGAGAGCGGAGAGGGCAGGATGTCGGTCGACAGCCATCCGAGCGCGTAGACGAGCCACCACACCAGGACGATCCCGAGTCCGATCGCCAGCTGCTGCACCAGCAACCAGGACCGGCCTCGCACCCGCGAGGACTGCCGGGTGCGGATCGCCGTTCCGGCGACCCGGGTCGAGGTCGACGACACCCTGCCCACTCCTATGGCTCAGTCCCGCGTCGGGGTGATCGGCGACAGGACGTCGTCGAGCGTCACCGGCTTGTCGATGAAGTCGAACTCGGTCATGCCGTCCACGAGGATCTTGAACCCGTTCACCGAGATGTCGGTCTCGTACCCGGAGATCGTCGCCGCGGCGGCGACCGCGGGATCGGTCTTGTTGTGATCGACCCGCGCCTGCCGGATGAGCTTGGCGTCGTCGGCGAGCGCGAGGGTGTTCGCCTCGATGAGCGCCGCCTGGAAGCAGCGTGCGGTCGCCTCGTTCGCCTTGAGCCAGCTGTCCTTCGCGGAGTAGTTGACCGCGGGCACGTAGGGGATGACGTCCTTGGCGGGGTTCGCCACGAGCACCAGGCCCTTCGCGATCGCCGGGTCGAAGGTCGCGCCGATCAGGTAGGCCACGTCGATCTGCTTGCTGAGCACGGCGTCGGTCAGGTTGGCCAGCGGCAGCTGCACGATCGTCACATCGCTCTCTTTCAGCCCCACGGTAGCAAGTCCGAGGAGCGTCGCAAGGTGCGTGGTGTCGTGCGTGCCCTGCAGCCCGATCGTCTTGCCCTTGAGGTCGGCCCAGCCGTGGATCCCGCTGTCCGGCAGCGCCACGATGCCGCTCGTGACCGGCTCGGGCGGCCCGGTGAGCGAGCCGAGGAACGCCTTCAGGCCGAGGCCCTGTGCAGCGGCCTGGATGATCGGCACGCCGCCGACCGGGGCGATGTCGGCCTGGTCGGCGACGAGCGCGGCGACGATCTCCGCCGAGTTGCCTCCCGGGACGAGCTCGACGTCCAGACCGTGCTTCTTGAAGATGCCCTGCTCCTGGCCGACCCAGACCGGCTCGGTCCCGACGGTGCCGAGGACGAGCCGGACGGTCGTCGGCTCGCAGACGCCGTCGGGGAGGCCCGCGCTGGTCTCGCCCGTCGACGGAGCGGGTCCGGGGCTTCCTCCGGAAGGAGCGCAGGCTGCGAGCGCGAGGGCGGCCAGGCCGACAAGGCCGGCCGCGAACCCTCGCCGCAGCCCCGTTGCTGCATACGACTTCATGATTGACTTCTCTCTCCTGGGCGGTGCCGCCCGTTGGCTGGATGTGATTTCGGTGTGCGCCCTTGGCGCCGATGCGACGGCTCTATCCCTCCCTCCTTGTCGCGTCGAGGAGCAGGGAGGCCTCTGATCGCCCGGCGGCGATGTTCCCGCGAAGGGTCGTCGCGGGATAGTCGGCGTGGAACACGCCCCGCTCCTGCAGCTCGGGGACGAGCAGCTCGCAGAGGCGGCGGTAGCCCTCGGGCACGGACGGCGGGTTGAGGCTGAAGCCGTCGCAGGCGCGCGACTCGAACCAGTCGACCATCAGGTCGGCGACGCGCGAGGCCGAGCCCACCACCGAGAGGTGGCCGCTGGACCGCGAGAAGTCGAGGATGAGCTCGCGCAGGGTGAAGCCCTGGTCGACCGCGCGCATCCGGAAGATCTCGGAGCGGCTCGTCGTCTGCCGGCCGTCGTCGAACCGCTCGGGAGGGATCCGGTCGTCGAGGTCGAGGTCGTCGAGCCGGATCCGCATCGAGCTCTGCATGTAGCCGCGGGCGTGCTCGAAGTCGACCAGCGACTCCAGCTCCTCGGCGAACTCCCGGGCCTCGGCCTCGGTGCGCCCGATGATCGGGAGGATCCCGGGCAGGATGGCGACGTCGTCCCGCGGGCGGCCCTTCGACTCGACGACGTCCTTGTACATCGCGTAGAACTCGATGCTGCGCTCGCGGATGGGCTGCGCGGTGTAGATGAGCTCGGCGTGGGTCGCGCCGAGGTCGACGCCCGGCCCGGACGAGCCGGCCTGCACGAGCACGGGACCGGTCTGCGGCGAACGGCGCATCGCCAGCGGTCCCCGCACCGAGAAGAACTCGCCGACGTGGTCGATGGCGTGGATGCGCGAAGGGTCCATCCACCGGCCGGTCGCCCGATCGGCGATCACCGCGTCCGGCTCCCAGCTGCGCCAGAGGCGCCTGGCGACGTCGACGAACTCGTCCGCCCTCCGGTAGCGGTCGGCGGGGTCGGGCATCTCGTCGAGGCCGTAGTTCTCGTTGCCGAGCCAGGAGGTGACGATGTTCCAGCCGGCTCGGCCGTCGCTGAGCAGGTCGAGTCCGGCGAGCTGGCGGGCGAGCGTGTACGGGTGGTTGAACGTCGTGGAGGCGGTCCCGATCAGCCCGATCCGGCTCGTGCGCCCGGCGAGCGCCGAGAGCGCGGTGATCGGCTCGTAGAAGCTCGCGTTCTTGGTGTCGCCGGCGAGGATGGGCCCCGCGGAGGTGACGTCGGCGATGAACAGCGCGTCGATGCACGCGCGCTCGGCCTGGCCCGCGAGGTCGCTGATGAGCTCGAGCCGTCCCCACTCCTCGGCCCGGCTGTCCGCGCCGCGCCAGGTGTAGTTGTAGTAGCCGGGGGTGTGGAAGTAGACGGTGAGCACCATGTGGCGGCGCCGGTCGTCGCCCGGACGGCTGGTGGCGCGCTCCCGCTCAGGCACTGGTGCTCGCCTCCCCGAGGGATCCGAGGGCCGCGATCACCGCGTCGGCCGCGCCGCGCGCGATCCGCTGGATCGTCTGCGGGCTGCCGCCGAGACCGTAGTGCGGCGAGATGATCGTGTTCGGGGCGTCCCAGAGCGGGTGGTCGGCCGGCAGCGGCTCGGGCTCCGTGACGTCCAGCCCGGCCCCCCAGATCCGCCCCGCGCGCAGCGCGTCGGCGAGCGCCTCGTGATCCATGAGACCGCCGCGGGAGACGTTGACGACGAGCGCGGTCGGCTTCAGCGCGGCGATCCTGGTCGCGTCGATCAGGCTCCGGGTCTCGGGCACGAGCGCCGCGGTGAGCACCACGACGTCCGCGTCGGGCAGGTAGCGGTCGAGGTCGGCGATGGAGCCGAGCTCGTCGGCGCCCGCCGCCGGTCGCGGCCTGCGCTGCAGGCCGACGACCCGGGCGCCGAACGACTGCACCCGGGCCCCGACGGCCTGCCCGATCGCGCCGTGCCCGACGATCAGCACGGTCTGCCCCTCGAGCGAGCGCACCTGCGCGCCGACGGCGCGGTCCCAGATGTGCGCGTGCTGGTTGAGCACGCTGCCGGCGAGCTGGCGCCCGACGGCGAGGATGAGCGCGACGGCGTGCTCGGCGACCGTGGGCGCCGAGGCGCCCGCCGCGCCGCTCACCCTGAGCCTGCCCGGGATGCCGACCGTGTCGAAGCCCTCCCGTCCGGCCGAGACGAAGTGCATCCCGATGAGCCGCGGCGCGGTCCGCTCGATCGCGTCGAGGATGCGCCGCGCCTCGGCCTCCGGCTGATCGGTGAGGATCGCGAAGTCGGCGTCCGGGAGGGAGCCCAGGAACTCGTCGATCCCGGACACCAGCTCGACCTCGATCCCGTCGATCGGGTCGAGGAGATCGAGGATCTGCCGATGGGCCAGGCCCGGCGACCAGAAGAGGACCTTCACCGGGGGATCCGTTCGTACTCGCGAGGCATCGTCGCTCCGTTCCTGGGCGCGTCCGGCGGGACCCGCTCATCCATCGTGAGCGCAAGGCTGTTCCGGCATCAAATAGATAAATCTGTTTGACTTCGCATACTTGGTATGGTTTTGGCGGTTCCCGGGCGGATGGGCGCTATCGTGACTGCGGTTTCATCGAATGCAAACCGGGTAAGGCATCCGAGATTCACCTAGTTACTGGAGGTTTGCATTGGCCGAGTTCTCGCTCGTGCAGCTCCGGCACTTCTGCGCGGTGGCGGAGCTCGGCTCGATCGCGGAGGCGGCCCGTCAGCGCCATGTCTCGGCGACCGCGGTGGGGGCCGCGATCTCGACGCTCGAGTCCGTGCTCGGCACCGAGCTGTGCCACCGGGAGCGCGCGCGGGGCGTCACCCTGACCCCGGGCGGCCACCACTTCTACGAGGAGGCGAAGCGGCTGATCCGCTCCGCCGACAGCCTGCTGCGCTCCCACCCGGTCGACCCGGACCCCTACCTGGGTCCGCTGCGGGTCGGGGCGTTCCGCCCGATCTCGCCGGCGATCCTCCCCGGGCTGCTCGAGGAGCTGGACCGGACCCATCCCGAGCTGCAGGTGGAGTTCACCACCGGGACCGCGGTCGAGCTGCTGGACAAGCTGCTCGACGGCGATCTGCACTGCTTCGTCAGCTACGACGCCTTCAGCACCAGCGGGATGATGCCGCAGGGCGTGGTCATCGAGGTCCTCTACGACGCGCAGATCCACGTGCTGCTGAGCAGCTCCCACCCCCTCGCCACCCGGGAGTCGGTGTCCTTCGACGACCTCCGGCAGGAGCCCATGGTGCTCTTCGAGTCGAACCCCTCGCGCCCGTTCTCGGCGCCGGTGCTCGGCCAGGTGTTCCCCGGTGCGCTCGTGCGGTATCGGACGAGCGAGCTCGAGGTCATGCGCGCCATCGTCGCCCGCGGCCTCGGCTATGCGTTCATCATGAGCCCGATGTCGGCGAACACGAGCTTCGAGGGCCGCGACCTGTCGAAGGTCGCGCTCGACATGCCCGTCGTCGGCTCCCCCGTGGTCCTCGTCCGGCCTGCGGGGGGATGGCAGCATCCGGCGCTGCGGATCCTCGCCGACACCGTGCATCGCCTCGTCGAGCGCGGCGAGCTGGGCGCCTCGCTGTAGCCCGACCTTCGGACAGAACCACTATCGAATGGTGGTTTCCTTCCACCTTTATCTATTTGTCCTGGTATCGGAGTGCGTGCGAGCATGGCCACGATCAGCCTCGGCGCGCCGTCGGGCGCCCGGGGCGGAAGGAGCCGAGCAGCCGTGACGAACATCACCGGAGTCCGCGTCGCGATGCACGAACGGGCCACCCCGATCCTCCCCGGCACCAACGTCGGCGCCTTCGGGGTGCTCACCATCTCGACCGACAGCGGCGTCGAGGGCACCGCCTTCGTCGGCGGCGCGCACACCCGCACGGAGACCGTCGCGCAGCTGATCGCAGAGGTCGTGCGCCCGCAGCTCATCGGCGCCGACGCGCTCGACATCGGCATCATCTGGGAGCGGCTCTGGCAGCAGGAGCGGATGCTCGGCACCGTGGCCATCGGTGCCGTCGACGTCGCGCTCTGGGACATCCTCGGCCGGACCGCCGGCCTGCCCATCCACCGGCTCCTCGGGACCGCGCGCACCACGATCCCGGTGTACGTCTCCTCGTGGGTGCACCGCCGTCCCGATGACTACGCGGCCGAGGCGCTGCACTACCGGTCCGAGGGGTTCGGGGCGTACAAGATCCATCCCCCCACCCAGCTCCGGCTGCGCGCCGGCCTCGACGTCCCGCTGCAGCAGGACATCGAGACGGCGCGCGCGGTGCGCGAGGCGGTCGGGCCCGACTACACCCTCATGTGGGACTCCCCCTGGGTCTACGGCTACGAGGAGGCGCTGCGCTTCGGCCGCGTGCTCGAGGAGCTCGACTACCTCTGGTACGAGGACCCGCTGCAGTCCGACGACGTCTACGGCTACGAGCGACTGCGCCGGCACCTCCGCATCCCCCTGCTGGCGACCGAGATGACCGCCGGCGGGCCGTACGACTACCCGCAGTGGATCCTGCGCGGCGCGACCGACTACCTGCGCGGCGACGTCGCGTTCAAGGGCGGGATCACCGCGCTCATGAAGATCGTGCGCACGGCCGAGGTGTTCCGTCTCGGCTTCGAGCCGCACGACGGCTTCAACCCGCTCGGCAACGCCGCCGGCGCGCACGTGGCCATGGCCGCGCCGAACGCCGGATGGTTCGAGGTGCTGGCCATCCATCCGACCGGCGAGTACGGCTTCGAATGGCTCAACTACGGCCTGGCCACGCCGCTCAAGATCGAGCAGGGGCTCCTCCACGCCCCGACCGCGCCGGGGCTCGGGGTCGAGATCGACTGGGATCTGATCCGCAGCGGCATCGTCGCGGAGTACTAGGTGAAGGGCGACGTCATGCCGACCGGGCACGCCGAGGCGGAGACGCCGGCCGTGGTCACGCGGCCCGTCACCGCCGAGTCGTACAAGGCGGCGTTCCGCCGGCATCCCGGCGGGGTCGCAGTCGTCACCGCCGACCCCGGCGACGGGCCGGTCGCGCTGACGCTCACCTCGCTCACCTCGGTGAACCTGGACCCGCCGCTGCTCGCGTTCTCGCTCTCGCACGCCTCGTCGGCGGCGGCGGCGATGCTGCGCGCGAGCACCGTGGTGGTGCACCTGCTCGACGTGCGCCACCTCGAGATCGCCAAGCTCGGCGCGAGCAGCGGCGTCGACCGGTTCGCCGACCGGCGCATCTGGACGCGCCTGCCGGGCGGCGAGCCGCTCTTCCACTCGGTGACGAACTGGCTGCGCTGCCGTGTCGCCCACCGCCTCGAGGTGGGTGGGGCCACGCTCATGATCTGCGAGGTGCTCGAGACCGGCGAGTCCGCCGACGAGGAGCGCACCCCGCTCGTCTACCAGGACCGCGCCTGGTTCCGGCTGGAGAGCGGCGCGCGACTCTAGGGGCGGTCGCGCCCGCTCAGGCCCGCGCGGCCTGCAGGTTCTCCCTGAGCGTCGCGCCCTCGTAGTCGTCGTGGAAGTAGCCGCGCTCCTGGAGCAGCGGGACGAGCTTGTCGGTGATGGCGCGGAAGCCCGCGGGTGCCGAGGGCGGATTGATGATCCACCCGTCGCAGCCGCCGTGCTCGAACCAGTCGATCATCTCGTCCGCGACCTGCTCGGCGCTGCCGACGATCCAGTGGTGGCCGCCGCCGCGTCCCTGGTCGACGATCAGGCGGCGCAGCGTCCAGCCCTGGGCGAGCACCCGGGCGCCCGCCGCGCCGGTGCGGCTCTGCATCACCGCGGCCGGGTTGACGCCGGCGAACCGCTCGGCGGGGATCGGGTCGTCGAGGTCGAGGTCGGAGACGTCGATCCCGAGGATGCGGCCGACCAGCTTCCTCCCCTGCTCGTAGTCGATGTACCCGGCGAGCTCGGCGGCGATCTCCTTCGCCTCGGCCTCGGTGTCGCCGATGATCGGCACCGTGCCCGGCAGCAGCGCCACCTCGTCCGCCGCCCGGCCCTTCGCGACGACCACCTCCTTGTACCTCGCGTAGAAGTCGATGGCGTCCTCGCGCTCGTGCTGGGCGGTGTAGACGATCTCCGCGAAGCTCGCGCCGAGGTCCATCCCGGGGCCGGAGGAGCCGGCCTGGACGAGCACCGGGCCGGTCTGCGGGGAGCGGCGGAGGTTCAGCGGGCCCTGGACCGTGTAGAACTCGCCCCGATGGTCGATCCGGTGCAGCCGCGCGGGGTCGATCCATCGTCCCGCGGCCCGATCGGCGATGACGGCGTCCTCGTCCCAGCTCTCCCAGAGTCGCCGGCTCACCTCGACGAACTCGCGCGCCTGGCGGTACCGTGCGGCCGCGTCCGGCATCTCCTCGAGGCCGTAGTTCTCGTTCCCCATGTACGAGGTGACGATGTTCCAGCCCGCCCTGCCCCCGGAGAGCCGGTCGAGCATGTTGAACTGCCGCGCCACGGTGTACGGGTGGCTGAAGGTGGTCGACGCGGTGCCGATCAGGCCGATCCGCTCGGTCAGCGGGGCCAGGGCGGCGAGCGTGGTGATCGGCTCGTACTGGGATGGCAGGGAGACGGAGCCCTCGTAGAGCGGGTTCGCCGAGAGGACGTCGGCCCAGAACACCGCGTGCAGCTTGGCCTGCTCGGCGCGACGGACCATCTCGGAGATCGGCTCGAGATCGCCCCAGTGCTCCGCGCCGCTGTCCGGACGCCGCCAGCCGCCATGGTGGTATCCCGCCACCGCGGCGAACAGCGTGAGCACCATCCGCCCCCGGCGTTCGCGGCTCATGCCGACGGGCTCGCGGGGCGGGGCGGTCTGCTCACCCGACCGAGTCTGCCAAGGGGCCCGATGCTGGAAAACTGCAAAAACCCGGCCATCATGCCGCGGTCGGGCTGGGATGCCGCCCGCGTCGCAGGACGCGGTCCGACGCCCCGGAGGGCCGGTCCAGCCTTATCGCACGTCGCGTCGGGATAATGGCGTCGTGAGCGATTCGCCAGCGCGCCGCCCGTGGTTCCTCGTCGTCGTCCTGCTGATCACCGCCGTCGCCGGGCTCTGGGCCGCGTTCGAGCTGACCCTCGACAAGTTCGCGGTGCTCGCCGACCCCGACGCGGCGCTCAGCTGCAACATCTCGGTCATCGTGCAGTGCGGCGCGAACCTGCAGTCGGCGCAGGGCGCCGTCTTCTTCGGCGTGCCGAACCCGGTCTGGGGGCTGATGGGCTGGGTCGCGCCGATCGCGGTCGCGGTCGCGCTGATCGCCGGGGCCGCGTTCCAGCGGTGGTTCTGGCTGCTCTTCGACCTCGGGCTCGCCGGCGCCCTGGCGTTCTGCATCTGGCTGATGAGCCAGTCGATCTTCGTGCTCGGCACGCTCTGCCCGTGGTGCATGCTGACCTGGGCGGCGACCATCCTGGCGTTCTGGACGGTGACCTTCCACAACCTCAAGCAGGGCGCGTTCGGCGCGTGGGGCCGGCGACCCGGCGCCGTGCTGCTCGGCTGGTCGCCGCTGGTGGCGCTGCTGAGCTACGTCGTCATCGCGCTCGTCGCGCAGCTGCGGCTGGACTTCCTCAGCACGCTGTTCTGAGACCCGGGGTCTCGATACGCCGCTGCGCGGCTACTCGACCCGCGGGGCCCCGCCGGCGGCACCCGGCTCAACGACGGGAGAACCAGAGGGCGAGCTCCCGCGCGGCCGTCTCGGGCGCGTCGGAGGCGTGCACCAGGTTCTGCACCACCGAGGCGCCCCAGTCCCGGCCGAGATCGCCGCGGATCGTCCCCGGCGCCGCGACCGTCGGCTCGGTCGCGCCGAGCAGCGTCCGGACGCCCTCGACGACGCGGTGCCCGGCGAGCCGGACCGCCACCACCGGTCCGGAGCCCATGAACTCGACGAGCGGCCCGAAGAACGGCTTGCCGGCGTGCTCCGCGTAGTGCGCCTCGAGCAGCTCGCGCTCGGGCTGGAGCATCCGCAGGTCGACGAGCTGGTAGCCCTTGGCCTCGAGGCGGCGGAGGATCTCCCCCGTGAGGTTCCGGGCGACCCCGTCGGGTTTCACGAGGACGAGGGTCTCCTCGACGATGCTCATGCTGCGTCTCCTGGCGGCGTGGACGGGAACGGCGCGCGATCGGCCTTCGCCCCGCGCCAGAGACACCATACCCACAGGATCAGGGAGGCGCCGCCGAGGAGGTACATCGGCGCGAGCAGCAGCCCGCTCGCGATCAGTGCCAGCTGGATGAGCCAGCCGAGCCAGACCGCCCAGGCGGCCTTGCGCACGAACGCCGCGGCGATCAGGCAGAGCAGGACGAGCGCCCCGCCGCCGCCGAACGCGAGCGCCGGGTCGAGGCGCCGGAGGCCGAACGCGGTGAGCGCGGCGAACACCACGAGGAACACGTCGAGGCCGAGCGCGATCGCCAGCAGCTTCGGGGTCAGCAGGTTCCGCTTCCAGCCCTCCGGCAGGGTCTCGTCCGGCTCAGCCACCCTCCACCATCCTCAGCACGTCGCCGACGAGGGTGATCGAGCCCGCGACGACGACCGCCCGGCGGGGCGCCTCCGCGGCCCAGGCCTGCGCGGCGCGCAGCGCCTCGGTGAGCGGCATCGCGGGCTCGTGCTCGGCGCCGGTCTCCTCGAGCAGCTCGGCGACCTCCTCGGCGGGCAGCGCCCGGTCCGAGCCGCTGGAGGTCGGGAACCAGCGCGCCGCGAGCGGGGCCAGCTCGGCGACCACGCCCGCCGCGTCCTTGTCGGCGAGGATCCCGATGACGAACGCGATCTCGTCGAAGTCGAAGTACTTCGGCAGGGCGCGCGCGAGCGACCGGGCGCCGTGCGGGTTGTGCGCCGCGTCCAGGATGACGACCGGGTCGGCCGCGATGATCTGCAGGCGCCCCGGCGAGGCGGCGCCGGCCAGCCCGTCGGCGAGCACCTCCGGCACCAGCGGCTGGGTGCCGCGGCCGAGGAAGGCCTCGACGGCCGCGATCGCGAGCGCCGCGTTGTGCCCCTGATGGTCGCCGTAGAGCGGCAGGTAGAGGTCCTCGTAGCGGGCGGCGAGCCCGCGGACCGTGATCGACTGCCCCCCGACCGCGACCTCGGAGGACTCCAGCTCGAACGCCGGCCCCTCGGCGTGCAGCACCGACTCGGTCAGCTCGACCGCGCGCGCGATCTCGGCGAGCGCCTCCGGCTCCTGCATCGCCGTGACCACCTCGGCGAGCGGCTTGATGATGCCCGCCTTGGTGCGCGCGATCTCCTCGACCGTGGCGCCGAGCCGGTGGGTGTGGTCCAGCGCGATCGGGGCGAGGACGGCGACCTGACCGTCCGCGACGTTCGTCGAGTCCCACTCGCCGCCCATGCCGACCTCGATGACGGCGACGTCCACCGGCGCGTCGGCGAAGGCGGCGAAGGCGAGCACCGTGAGCGCCTCGAAGTAGGTCAGCGCCGGCTCCCCCGCCGCCTCCAGCTCGGTGTCGACCATGAGCAGATAGGGCTGGATGTCGTCCCAGTTCGCGACCAGCCGCTCGTCGCCGATCGGCTCGCCGTCGATGACGATCCGCTCGTTGACCCGCACCAGGTGCGGGCTCGTCAGGAGGCCGGTGCGCAGGCCGTAGGCGCGCAGGATGCTCTCGATGATGCGCGCGGTCGTCGTCTTGCCGTTCGTGCCGGTGATGTGGATGACGGGGTAGGCCCGCTGCGGCTCGCCGAGCAGGTCGGCGACCCGGCGGGTCGGGTCCAGGCGCGGCTGCGGGGCGGCCTCGCCGATGCGCTGCAGCAGCTCCTCGGCGACGCGGGCGGCGTCCTCGGCGTAGTCGGTCACGGTGCTGCTCTCATCTCGCCGCGCGCTCGACGCGGATGTCGGTGTCACCCTCGCCGATCGCGACCTCGACCGCAAGCGTCTCGCCGGCGATGAGCGCCTCGTGGGCGCGAGCCGCGGCGGCGTCCTGCGCCGGGAGCGTCAGCGTCAGCGCGATGCGGTCGGCGACGTCGAGGCCGGCGGCCCTGCGCGCGTCCTGCACGAGCCGGATCACGTCGCGGGCGGTGCCCTCGGCCTCGAGCTCGGGGGTGACGGCGATGTCGAGCTCGATCACCTCGCCCGACTCGAGGATGGCCGCGGTCGCGTCCGGGTCGACCAGCTCCTTCTCGTACGAGTACTCGGCCGGCAGCAGCTCGACGCCGCCGACGACCAGCCTGCCGTCGACGTAGGCGAAGTCGCCCGACTTGGCGGCGGCGATGACGCGCTGGACCTCTTTGCCGATCCGCGGACCGAGCGACCGGGCGTTGACGGTGACCCGGTCCGCGAACGGGCTGACCCAGCCGTCGCCGCCCTTCCCGCCCGAGATGACGACCCGTTTGACGTTCAGCTCCTGCTCCAGCAGCTCGCGGTACGGCCGCAAGGGCTCGGGCCGCCCCGCGTAGACCTTGAGCGACGGCAGCGGCAGCCGCACCCGCAGCTGCCGGGACTTGCGCAGCCCGTGCGCCGCCGACGCGATCTCGCGTACGAGGTCGACCGTCTCCACCAGCTCCGGGTCGCTCGGGAACGCGTCCGCGTCCGGCCAGTCCGTCAGATGCACGCTGCGGCCGCCGGTGAGCCCGCGCCAGATCTCCTCGGCGACCAGCGGCAGCAGCGGGGCGGCCATCCGCGTCACCGTCTCCAGCACCGTGTAGAGCGTGTCGAACGCGTCCCGGTCCTCCGTCCAGAAGCGGTCGCGGCTGCGGCGCACGTACCAGTTGGTGAGCACGTCGGCGAAGTCGCGCAGCGCCTCCGCCGCGAGCGGCGAGTCGAGCGCGTCGAGGTGGCCGGTGACCGCCTCCAGCGTCTGGCGGGTCTTCGCCAGGATGTAGCGGTCGAGCTCGTTCGGCGAGTCGGTGCGCCGGGTGCCGGTGGCCCCCGCCGCGTTCGCGTAGAGGGTGAAGAAGTAGTAGGTCGACCACAGCGGCAGCAGCAGCTCGCGGACGCCGCCCCGGATGCCCTCCTCGGTCACGACGAGGTTGCCGCCGCGGATGACCGAGGACGACATCAGGAACCACCGCATCGCGTCCGATCCGTCGCGGTCGAAGACCTCCTGCACGTCCGGGTAGTTGCGCAGCGACTTCGACATCTTCTGGCCGTCGTTGCCGAGCACGATGCCGTGCGAGATGACGTTGGAGAACGCCGGCCGGCCGAACAGCGCCGTCGCCAGGACGTGCATGGTGTAGAACCAGCCGCGGGTCTGCCCGATGTACTCGACGATGAAGTCGGCCGGGTTGTGCGTGTCGAACCACTCCCGGTGCTCGAACGGGTAGTGCACCTGCGCGAACGGCATCGAGCCCGAGTCGAACCAGACGTCGAGCACATCCTCGATCCGGCGCATCGTGCTGCGGCCGGTCGGGTCGTCCGGGTTCGGCCGGGTCAGCTCGTCGATGTAGGGGCGGTGCAGGTTCGGCTCGCCGTCGGGGCCGAGCGGCAGCCGCCCGAAGTCGCGCTCGAGCTCGGCGAGCGAGCCGTAGACGTCGATCCGCGGGTAGGCGGGGTCGTCCGACTTCCAGACCGGGATCGGGCTGCCCCAGTACCGGTTGCGGCTGATCGACCAGTCGCGCGCGTTGCCGACCCACTTGCCGAACTGGCCGTGCTTGACGTTCTCCGGCACCCAGTTGATCCGCTCGTTGAGCGCGAGCATCTCGTCCTTGAGCTCCGTGACCCGGACGAACCACGAGCTCACCGCCTTGTAGATGAGGGGCTGCTTGCACCGCCAGCAGTGCGGGTAGGGATGCTCGTGGCTCTTGACCTGCAGCAGCCGGCCGAGGCCGCGCAGCGCCTGCGTGAGCGGCTTGTTCGCCTCGTCCCAGCGCTGCCCGGCGACCAGCGGCATGCTCGGCAGGAACCGGCCGCCGTCGTCGAGCGAGAGCACCACGGGGATGCCGGCGGCGGCGCAGACCACCTGGTCGTCCTCGCCGTAGGCGGGCGCCTGATGGACGATGCCGGTGCCCTCGCCGGTGGCGACGTAGTCGGCGACGAGCACCTGGTACGCCTCCGGCCCGTACTCCGGCGAGTAGCTGTCCCAGATCGGCTGGTAGCGGAGGCCTGCGAGCTCGGCGCCGGTGAGCGTGCGCTCGACGGCGGCGAGCGCCTCCGCCGCGGACGCGTAGCCGAGCTCCTTCGCGTAGCCGCCGATCGTGTCGGTCGCGAGCAGGTGACGCGAGCCGCCGGGCCCGGCCGCCGGCACCACCGCGTACTCGATCGCCGGGCCCACCGCGAGCGCCGCGTTCGTCGGCAGCGTCCACGGCGTCGTGGTCCAGGCGAGCGCCTCGACGCCCTCGAGCCCGAGCTCGGCCGCCCGCGCGCCGTGCAGCGGGAACGTGACCGTCACGGTCTGGTCCTGGCGCGACCGGTAGACGTCGTCGTCCATCCGCAGCTCGTGGTTCGACAGCGGCGTCTCGTCGTTCCAGCAGTACGGGAGCACCCGGAAGCCCTCGTACGCCAGACCCCGGTCGTGCAGCTGCCGGAACGCCCAGAGGACGCTCTCCATGAACGTCACGTCGAGCGTCTTGTAGTCGTCCTCGAAGTCGACCCAGCGCGCCTGGCGGGTCACGTAGGCCTCCCACTCCTCCGTGTAGCGCAGCACCGACTCGCGGGCGGCGGCGTTGAACGCCTCGAGGCCCATCGCCTCGATCTCGCCCTTCGTGGTGATGCCGAGCTGGCGCATCGCCTCGAGCTCGGCGGGCAGGCCGTGCGTGTCCCAGCCGAAGCGGCGCTGCACCTGCTTGCCGCGCATCGTCTGGTAGCGCGGGAACACGTCCTTCGCGTAGCCGGTGAGCAGATGGCCGTAGTGCGGGAGGCCGTTCGCGAACGGCGGGCCGTCGTAGAACACCCACTCCGGATCGCCGGCGCGCTCCTCGACCGAGGCGCGGAACGTGCCGTCCCGCTTCCAGTAGGCGAGCACCTCCTCCTCGATCGCGGGGAAGCGCGGGCTCGCGGAGACGCCCGTCTCGGGGCGGTGCTTCGGATAGGTCACTGGGGGCTCCGGGTGCGTCGTCGACTCGTGCTGCACGAGGACGAGAGCTGCGCTCCCGCGGTACCACCTCGCTTGCCGAGCGATCCACCGGCCGAGGCGGCCGAGGCCGCCCGGAACCGGTCGGACTGCTCGACCGCTTCATGCACGCGATGACGGGCGCACCCGCTCGGCTCTACTTGGCCTCCCGCCGGCCGGTCCGCGCCTCGCGCCGCCCGACCCGCGTTCCGCGGTTCTTCCGAGGACTCCCCGGTGATGGCCGGATCGACGTCGTTCCCCGAGATCCTACTCGCCCTCCCCGCCCTCGTCCCCTCCCCGCCGCCATCCAGGCCGTCCGCTCCGCACCGGTGCGGAGGAGCCCTGCGCATAGGCCTTGAGGACCGCCGCGCCGAGCGCGGCCTCGTCGACCGTCACGACGAGCTGCCGTCCGCTGACGCGCGTGACCCGGATCCCCTCGCCGGCGCGCGCCACGATGCCGGTGCACCAGTGGCCGCCGGCGGCGATCGCGCCGCGGATCCCCCAGCCGCCGAAGTCCCGCAGCGGATGGACGCCGACCGCGACCACATCGGCGATGTCCCGCGTCCGCACCCGGAACACCGGCACGCCGAGCAGCCCGCGCACCGTGAGACCGGTCGGGCCGGCCGAGACCCGCCAGCCGCCGGTGAGACCTAGGGCCGCCAGCAGCAGGATCGGCAGCAGCACAGCCGGCCAGGCCCGTCCGCTGGTGGCCGCGATCGCCAGCCCCGCGATCGCGGCCGTGACCGCCACGGCGGCGAGGACGGCGCAGATGAAGCCCCACGACACGTGCACCCTCCGGCTCCAGGCCGCGAGCTCGCCCGGAGCGAGCTCGATCGGCTCCGGGTCGACGACGGGTCGCGCGGCGGGCGCCGGCACCAGCGCGAACACCAGCGCGATCCCGGCGAGCAGCAGGCCGCACACGCCGATCAGGACGAGATAGGTCCACGCGGGGCCCCAGCCGTCGGGCTCGCCCGCGAGGTCCCAGTGCACGACCACCTGCCGGTCGAGCGGCGCGAGCAGCACGCCGGCGAGGACGACGCCGACGACGGCCAGCGCGAGCAGCGCCCCCGCGATCCAGAACGCGATCCTCCTGGCTCGAGTCATGCGCGGTACTCCCTCCTGGTGAGCGCGACCAGGGCGGCGACGCCGACCCCGGTGCGCCTGGCCGTCTCGACCGCGGCGGCGACCGCCTCGTGCACCGCCTGGACCGCGGGGGCGCCGATGACGACGGCGCCCCGCCCGCGGCGCAGCTCGACCAGGCCGTCGTCGCGCAGCCGCTGGAACGCGTGCAGCACGGTGTGCACGTTGAGCCCGAGCGCGTCCGCGAGGTCGCGGGCGGCCGGCAGCTGCTGGCCCTGGACGATCTCGCCGGTGGCGATGCGCTCGGTGATCGCGTCGGCGATCCGGTCGTAGATCGCGCCGGAGTTCGATTCGATCGAGATGAACACGGGATTATTCTAGTTCATCTAGAACTAATGATCGCGATCCCGAGCGCGGAGCCCCGGGCGGCCCGCGTGGACGCCTCGGCCGCCGAGGGCTTGCATCTATGCTGGGGCCACTCGCGACGGAGGACAGATGAGCGACCAGCAGCAGCCCGGCACGCCCGCGGAGGGTCCGGACCCGTTCGACGAACTGCTCAAGGGGCTCGCCGACGACGCCCCGGCGACGTCGGACGCGGCGCCGACCGCGGCGGCCCCGGCGTCCTCCGCCGACGTCCCGACCGTGGCGATGCCGGCGACCGCCGGCGCGCCCGCCGCGGAGCTCCCGACGCCGGAGCCGGCCGGGGTCCCCGCCGAGCTCCCGCCGACCGTCGTGCTCCCCGGCACCGCGCAGCCGACCGCGGCGACCACCGTGCTCGCCGACGGGGGCGGGGGCGGACTGCCTCCGGAGCAGCCGCCGACCGGCGGCGGCTTCCGCGACTGGGACCCGCGCCGCAAGGCGCTCGTCATCACGCTGATCGCCGTCGCCGGCGTGCTCATCATCGCGCTCATCATCCTGCTCGTCGTGCTGTTCTCGGCGAAGGGCGAGCCGGGTCCGAGCCCGACCACCTCGCCGACGCACTCGACGGGGCCGACGCCCACCCCGACCCCCACCAGGAGCGCGACGCCGACCCCGGCGCCGACGACCGTGAAGCCCGCGGTGCAGAGCTTCACCGCGAACTCGAGCACGGCGGTCTGCCCGGACACCGGCGCGGGCACGAACGTCACGATGCACTTCGCCTGGACGGTCGTCGGCGCGACGCAGATCGCGATCGCGAGCGGCCCGGTCGCGATCGACGCGATCGCCAACCCGTTCCAGAACAACCTGCCGGCCACGGCGACCGACTTCCAGATGCCGTTCGGCTGCGCCAACAGCCAGCTGACGTACACCCTGACGATCGCCGGCCCCGACGGCCAGCACTACAGCGGCGTGCTCACCGTCACCCGCCAGTACACGCCCCCGCCTCCGACGAACCCGACGATCGGCACCTGGAGCCCCAGCACGACCACGATCGCCTGCCCGGCGGACCCGAGCGACCCGGTCCCCCCGTTGACGCTCTCCTGGAACGTGACGAACTGGCAGAGCGGGAACTACCTCGTCTTCGGCATCTCCAATCCGGGCGAGTACACGCAGTTCACGAACTCCTCGGGCAGCATCACGAGCCCGGACGACTTCCCGGCGTTCCCGTGCGGAGACGGGCAGCAGACGTACTACCTGACGCTGTTCAAGGCGGACGGCCAGCAGCTGGACCAGAAGGTCGTCACCGTCACCGAGCAGTGAGCCGGCGCTAGAATCGTCCGGTCCCAAATCTGAGGCACCAGGGCGCGACGCGCCCGGACGCGGTGCCGCCCATACCGGAAGCGCCGCCATGCCTCGTGAGATCCCTGAGAAGCCCGTCCTCGAAGGCCTGGAGGACGCGTGGTCGGCCGTCTGGGAGCAGCGCGGGACGTACCGCTTCGACCGCGACGCCGCGCTCGCGGCGGGCCGGGACGCCGTCTACGCGATCGACAGCCCGCCGCCGACCGCCTCCGGCTCGCTGCACATCGGCCACGTGTTCTCCTTCACGCACATGGATCTGGCGGCCCGGTTCAACCGGATGCGCGGCAAGCACCTCTTCTACCCGATGGGCTGGGACGACAACGGCCTGCCGACCGAGCGCCGGGTGCAGAACTACTACGGCGTCCGCGTCGACCCGACGCTGCCCTACGACCCGGACTTCCGCCCGTCGCAGCAGGGCGGCGAGGGCGCCAGCGTCAAGCTCGCCGACCAGGTGCCGATCAGCCGCCGGAACTTCGTCGAGCTCTGCGAGCACCTCACCGAGGAGGACGAGGTCAAGTTCGAGGAGCTGTGGCGGCGCCTCGGCCTCTCGGTCGACTGGTCGCTGACCTATCGCACGATCGGGCCCGAGGCGCAGCGGGTCTCGCAGCGGGCCTTCCTGCGCAACCTGGAGCGCGGCGAGGCGTACCAGGCGGACGCGCCGACGCTCTGGGACGTGACCTTCCGCACCGCGGTCGCGCAGGCCGAGCTCGAGGAGAAGGACCAGCCGGGCGCCTACCACCGCCTCGCGTTCCCCCGCGCCGACGGCGAGGGCGCCGTCGAGATCGAGACGACCCGGCCCGAGCTGCTCGCCGCCTGCGTCGCGCTCGTCGCGCATCCGGACGACGAGCGCTATCGCGGACTCGTCGGCACGACCGTGCGCACGCCGCTCTTCGACGTCGAGGTGCCGATCGTCGCCCACCACCTCGCGCAGCAGGACAAGGGCTCCGGCATCGCGATTATCTGCACCTTCGGCGACGTGACCGACGTCGTGTGGTGGCGCGAGCTGTCGCTGCCGATGCGGACGATCCTCGGCGAGGACGGCCGGGTCAAGGCCGAGCCGCCGGCGGCGATCGAGTCGCCGGACGGCCGCGCGGCCTATGCGGAGCTGACCGGCAAGACGGTGTTCAGCGCCCGCCAGCGCATCGTCGAGCTGCTGCGCGACTCGGGCGGGCTGATCGGCGAGCCGCGCGCGATCACGCATCCGGTCAAGTTCTACGAGAAGGGCGACAAGCCGCTCGAGATCGTCTCGACGCTGCAGTGGTACCTCGTCAACGGCGCGCGCGACGCCGGGCTCCGCGACGCGCTGCTGGAGCGGGGCCGGCAGATCGCCTTCCACCCCGAGCACATGCGGGTGCGCTACGAGAACTGGGTCGGCGGCCTGACCGGCGACTGGCTGGTGTCCCGGCAGCGCTTCTTCGGCGTGCCGATCCCGGTCTGGTACGCGCTCGGCGCCGACGGCGAGCGCACCGGCGAGGTGCTGGTGCCGAGCGAGGCGCAGCTGCCGGTCGACCCGTCCTCGGACGTGCCGCCCGGCTACCAGGAGTCGCAGCGCGGCGCGGCCGGCGGCTTCGTCGGCGAGGTCGACATCATGGACACCTGGGCGACGTCCTCGCTCACCCCGCAGATCGCCGGCGGCTGGGGCACCGACGACGAGCTGTTCGACCTGGTGTTCCCCTACTCGCTGCGCAGCCAGGGGCAGGACATCATCCGCACCTGGCTGTTCTCCACGACCCTCCGGTCCCACCTCGAGCACGGCTCGATCCCGTGGGCGAACGCCGGCATCAGCGGCTTCATCGTCGACCCCGACCGGAAGAAGATGTCGAAGTCGAAGGGGAACGTGGTGACGCCGGCCGGCATGCTCGACGAGCACGGCTCGGACGCGGTGCGCTACTGGGCCTCCTCCTCGAAGCTCGGCACCGACGCCGCCTTCGACCCGCAGAACCCGAAGGTCGTCAAGATCGGCCGGCGGCTCGCGATCAAGGTGCTGAACGCGGCGAAGTTCGTCTATTCGTTCCCGGCGGCGGACGGGCGCCAGCTCGACCTCGTGACCGCGCCCCTCGACCGGGACCTGCTCGCCGAGCTGCGCGAGGTCGTCGCGACGGCGACCCACGCCTTCGAGGAGTACGACCACGCGCGGGCGCTGGAGGTCGCCGAGCAGTTCTTCTGGACGTTCTGCGACGACTACCTCGAGCTGGTCAAGGAGCGCGCCTATGCGGGCGGCGGCGACCGGTCCAGCGCCGTGGCCGCGCTGCGCACCGCGATCGACGTGCTGCTCCGGCTGTTCGCGCCGTTCATCCCGTTCGCGACCGAGGAGGTGTGGTCCTGGACGCACGACGACTCGGTCCACACCGCCGCGTGGCCGAGCCCGGACGAGCTGCCCGAGGGCCCGAGCGGTCTCCTCGCGCTCGCGAGCGCCGCGCTCATCGACATCCGGAGGGCGAAGACCGAGGCGAAGGCGTCGCAGCGCACCCCCGTCGCGAGCGCGACGCTCGCGGGACCGGCCCGCGTCGCCCAGGCGCTCGACGACCTCCGCGCGGTCGGCCGCATCGAGCGGCTGGAGCTCGTGGAGGCCGAGGAGATCGCGGTGCGCGACATCGTGCTCGCCGAGCCGCCGGAGGCCTGAGATGCAGCTCGGCACCCGCTGGGACGTCGGCGACGAGCCGCCGGAGGCGCTCTCCGAGGCGATGCGGCGCGCGATCGGCCGGGTCGAGGGGGAGCTGGAGGCCGACGGCATCGACGCCGTCGGCTGGCGATGGACGCTCACCTGGCTCGAGCGCCGCCCGATCGCCGAGCTCGACGACGGCACGGTCGTCCGCGAGGAGCCGGACGGCGGGGTCGTCGTGCTCCCGCCGCCCGCCGACGACTGAGGCGCGGTCCTCGCCGTCCGCCCCCGACCGCTAGCGTGGGACGGTGAGCAGTCGGGGCGGGTCGAGGGCGCTCGCGCTCGCGGCGCTCGTGGGCACGACGCTGTCCTGGGCCGGCATCTACGTCGTCGGCGACGGGGTCGTCGAGACGGTCGACCCGATCTCGCTGTCGTTCCTGCGCTGGGGCGGAGCCGCCGTCGTGCTGCTCGTCATCGCGCAGCTCGTCGAGCGGCCGGACTGGCGCGCGGTCCTCCGGCAGTGGCCGAGGCTGCTGCTGCTCGGCGGCCTCGGGATGGTCGGGTTCTCGGTCCTGATCCTCGAGGGGCTGAGCCGCACGACGGCGGTGAACAGCGCGCTCATCGGCGGGTCCGGGCCGATCCTGATCGCCGTCGCCGCGGCCCTCCTGCTCCGCCAGCGGATCGGCTGGCGGATGATCGTCGGTCTCGCGGTCTCGCTCGTCGGCGTCGTCCTGGTCGTGACACAGGGATCGCTGGAGACGCTGCTGACGGTCGGGGTGAACGAGGGCGACCTCTGGATCGTCCTCGCGACGGTCTGCTGGGTGGTCTACACGCTCCTCGGCCGGATCCAGGCGGGCGTGCCGGTCATCACCTCGACGGCCGTGCAGGCGCTCTTCGCGACGATCGTGCTCGGCGTCATCGTCTCGTTCACCGGCCTGACGCTGCCCTCCGACGCCCCCACCTGGGCGGGGGTCGGCTACATCTCGCTGATCGGCTCGGCGGTCGCGATGGTCCTCTGGACGTTCGCGCTGCGCACGCTCCGTCCCGCGGTCGCCGGCATCATGATCAACCTCAACCCGTTCTTCACCGTCTGCCTCACGCTCGCCATCGGCGGCACGGTCGGCAGCTGGGAGCTCGTCGGCGGGCTCGTCATCATCGCCGGCGTGCTGCTCGGGACGGTGCCCGGCCGCAGCGCCCGCGCCCCCGCGCCGTCGGGCTAGCTCAACGACCCGGCACCACCACCGCGCGGCCGAGCACCTCGCCACGGGCGAGGCGCTGGAACGCCGCGTCGGCCTCGTCCAGCCCGACGCGCTCCGAGATGAGGTCGCCGATGCGGATCCGGCCCTCGGCGGCGAGCTGCAGCACGAGCGGCATGTCGGTGCGGGCCCGCGCGCCGTAGGAGCCGAGGATGCGGATCTTGCGGCGGACGACGTGCGCGATGTTCAGCCCCGCGGTCACGCCGGCCGGCGCGATGCCGACGAGCACGACCGCTCCGCCGTCGTCGACCATCGCGATCGCGCTCTCGACGGTCGTCGCGGCGCCGAGCGCCTCGAAGGCGACGTCGACGCCGCGCCCGCCCGTGAGCTCGCGCACCGCGGCGACCGGGTCCGTCTCCCGCGAGTTCACGACGTGCGTCGCCCCCAGCTGCCGGGCGAGCTCGAGCTTGTCGTCGGCGACGTCGACGGCGATGACCTGCGCCGCCCCGAAGGCTCTGGCGACCTGCACCAGGTTCAGCCCGACGCCGCCGACCGCGATCACCGCGACGGTGTCGCCGGTGCGGATCCCGGCGACGTTGCGCACGGCGCCGACCGCGGTGAAGACGCTGCAGCCGAGGATCGCGACGTCCTCGAGCGGGAGCCCGTCCGGGACTCGGAACACGTCGGTGTCCGGCACCACGGAGTACTCGGCCATGCCCGCCATGGAGTACATCGCGACCGGGCTGCCGTCGGGGCGGAACAGCCGGGTCTCGCCGTCGTAGAGCTGGCCCTTCAGCCGGTTGTAGGCGAAGAACTGCTCGCAGATGTCCTCGAGGCCGCGGACGCAGTGCCGGCACTTGCCGCAGGGCATGATGAACGCGCTGACGACGCGGTCGCCGACCTCGACGCTCGTGACGCCGGGACCGACCGCGTCGACGACGCCGGAGACCTCGTGGCCGAGCACGCCCGGCTGCGGGAAGACCACCTCGCCCTTCATGACGTGCAGGTCGGTGTGGCAGACGCCGCAGGCGGCCACCCTGATCCGCACCTCTCCCGTCCGCGGCTCGGGCACCTGCAGCTCCTGCACGGCGAAGTCGAGGCCGGTCGTCTCGAGCACGGCGGCGCGCATGGTGGGCATATCGGGTTCCTCTCCCTCGAGTGCCGGCTCCGGGCCGGTCTCGACCCTATCCGACGGGCGGACGCGGGGCGCCGATGGCGGACCCGCTCAGCCCGCCGGGACGTAGCGCATCGCGACGGCGCCGGAGCGGAACTCCGTGCGGCCGACGAGCCGCAGGTCGAGCGGCGCGCCGAGCCCCTCGAGCAGGCGCCGACCGCCGCCGATGACGCGGGGGTGCACGATGAACTCGTACTCGTCGATCAGCCCGAGCTCCGCGAGCGCGGTCGGCAGGGCGACGCCGCCGACGTAGATGCCGCGTCCGGGCGTCGCCTTGAGCGCGCGCACCGCGTCGCCGAGATCGCCGACGAGCAGCTCCGAGTTCCAGTCGACCGACGCCAGGGTGCTCGAGACGACGACCTTCCTCGCCCGGTCGATCGTCTCGGCGAAGGGCCGGGTCCAGTCCGGGAAGTCGTCCGAGATCGGCGGACGCCAGGCGTCCTCCATGAGCTGGTAGGTGACCCGGCCGAGCAGCAGCACGTCGGCCCGGGCGATCGTGCCGGCGGCGTAGGCGTGCGTCTCCTCGTCGGGGACGCCGGCGAGGTGGTCGACGCAGCCGTCGAGCATCACGTTGATCGAGTAGCGCAGCGGCTGCACGGCGACGGCGCTACCGATCCTCGAGCCCGCGCAGCAGCAGGGCCTGCGCCGCCTGCGCCCGCGTCGACCCGTCCTCGGCGGCGAGCGCGTCGAGACGCGGCAGCGCCGACTCCGGCACGCGCAGCGCGAGCACCGCGAATCCGGCCGGCGCCTCCCTGAGCACGAGCCCCAGCACCGGCAGCACGATGGTGCCGAGGCCGTCGAGGATCGCCGCGACGCCGAACAGCCGCCAGTACCATTCGCCGTCGACCCCGGGGATGTCGCCGTCGCTGAGGATCGGCAGCCAGATCATCACGGCCACGACCGCGATCATGACGAGCGTGATCGCGAGCACGATGCGCACCGCCGACCGCCGACGCCCCGCGAGCAGCAGCAGGAGGTTCGCCTGCGCGAGGCTGCCGGCGAGGATCCCGAGCACCGCGAGCGACTTCCACCACCAGGCCGCCGTGTCGCCGCCCATCGTCCACCAGTCGGCCCAGACGAGCACCAGCGCCGGCACGAGCGCGAGCACGCTGGCCGCGATGCCGGCGAAGCCGACCGCGCGCAGCGGCCGGTCGACCTGCGCGAGGTGGCAGAGCGCCGTCGTCGCGAACAGGGCGACGACGAACGCGGTCACCAGGACCCGACCCTGGGTGTCGCCCCACGCCCCGGCGAGCAGCAGCACGATGCCGAGGACGGCGCAGACCGCGAGCGCGACGATCACGAGGATCACCGACGCCCGGCGCAGGCCCTTCAGCGTCGAGCTCGCCGGGTGCTGCAGAGCGGTCACAGTGCTACGCCGACTTCTCCGCCCGACGCGGAGCGGCGTGCGGCACGATCGTCGGCGCCGCGTTCTCGATGACCGCCTCCCGCGTGACGATGACGCGGGCCACCCGCTCGTCGCTCGGCACGTCGAACATGATCGGGCCGAGCACCTCCTCCATGATCGCCCGCAGCCCGCGCGCCCCGGTCTGGCGCAGCACCGCGAGGTCGGCGATCGCCTCCAGCGCGCCGGGCTCGAACTCCAGCTCGACGCCGTCGAGCTGGAACATGCGCTGGTACTGCTTGACGAGCGCGTTCCGCGGCGTCGTGAGGATGTCCATGAGCGCCTCGCGGTCGAGCGGCGAGACGGTCGCGACGACCGGGAGGCGGCCGATGAACTCCGGAATCAGCCCGAACTTGTGGAGGTCCTCCGGCAGCACGTCGCCGAACAGCTGCGCCTCGTCGCGCTTCTCGTGCAGCTGGGCGCCGAAGCCGATGCCCTTCTTCCCGACGCGGCCGGCGATGATCTCCTCGAGCCCGGCGAAGGCGCCGGCGACGATGAAGAGCACGTTCGTGGTGTCGATCTGGATGAACTCCTGGTGCGGGTGCTTGCGCCCGCCCTGCGGCGGCACCGAGGCGACGGTGCCCTCGAGGATCTTGAGCAGCGCCTGCTGCACGCCCTCGCCGGAGACGTCGCGCGTGATCGACGGGTTCTCCGCCTTGCGGGCGATCTTGTCCACCTCGTCGATGTAGATGATGCCCTGCTCGGCGCGCTTGACGTCGTAGTCGGCCGCCTGGATGAGCTTGAGCAGGATGTTCTCCACGTCCTCGCCGACGTAGCCCGCCTCGGTGAGCGCCGTCGCGTCGGCGACGGCGAAGGGGACGTTCAGCCGCTTCGCGAGCGTCTGCGCGAGGTAGGTCTTGCCGCAGCCGGTCGGGCCGATGAGCAGGATGTTCGACTTCGCGATCTCGACCTGGTCGTCCGCGTCGGCCGCGTGCAGCTCGCCCACGGCGCGGATGCGCTTGTAGTGGTTGTAGACCGCGACGGCCAGCGCGCGCTTCGCCGGCTCCTGGCCGATGACGTACTCCTCGAGGAACGCGAAGATCTCGCGCGGCTTCGGCAGCTCGAAGTCCGCGACCTCGCCCTCCGCCGACTCGGCGAGGCGCTCCGCGATGATCTCGTTGCACAGCTCGACGCACTCGTCGCAGATGTAGACGCCCGGTCCGGCGATGAGCTGCTGCACCTGCTTCTGGCTCTTCCCGCAGAACGAGCACTTGAGCAGGTCGGCGCTCTCACCGATGCGTGCCATGCCGGGCTCCTCCCCTGGACTGTCACGAGCCTAACCGCTCCTCGGGGGAACGTCGGGGAAGCACGGCGATAATGGCCGCATGTCCCGGACCCGCGCCGCCGTGCTGCCGCTCGCCCTCGCCGCCGCGATCGGCGCCGCCGCCGCGGTCGCGATCGCGGCGCCGGCCGCGGCGCATTCGACGATCATCGACTCGACGCCCGCCGCGGGCGAGGAGATCGCCGAGGCCCCGGCGTCCTTCTCCGTCACCGCGAACGAGGACCTCTCGGACCTGACCGGCACCGGCCAGGGCTTCGCACTGCGCGTCGTCTTCGTGCCGACCGGCGAGGACGTGAGCACCGGACGGCTGACGATCGACGGGCCCACGCTGTCCACCCCCGGCGTCCCGCTGCAGAGCGGGCCCTACCTGCTCGAGTACCAGGTCGTCAGCGCCGACGGTCACCCGGTCTCCGGAGAGATCCCGTTCACCGTCGCGACCGACGACGCGACGACGCCGACCATGACCCCGGAGCCGACGCCGGACGCCGAGCCGCCTGCGACGGGGAACGGCGCGGCCGGCGCGGAGCCGGACGGCGCCGATCCGGCGCTGTGGGGCTGGATCGTCGGCGGCGCGATCGTGCTCGCCGGCGTCGCGGCCGGCGTGATCGCCCTGGTCGCCCGTCGTCGCGGGTAGCGCCCGGCTCAGCGCGCGGCGAGCGCCCCGGCGTTCTTCCGCGAGCTGAGCACCTGGTCGATCAGGCCGTACTCGACCGCCTCCGCGGCCGAGAGCGTCTTGTCGCGCTCGATGTCCTTCGAGATCTCCGCGGGGGTCTTCTTCGAGTGCTTCGAGAGCGTCTCCTCGAGCCACTCGCGCATCTGCTGGATCTCCGCGGCCTGGATCTCGATGTCGGAGGCCTGGCCGTGGCCGGAGCCGCCGAACGCCGGCTGGTGGATGAGCACGCGCGAGTTCGGCAGCGCGAGCCGCTTGCCCTCCGAGCCGCCGGCCGCGATGACCGCCGCGGCCGAGGCCGCCATGCCGAGCACGACGGTCATCACCTGCGGGCGGATGTACTGCATCGTGTCGTAGATCGCCGTCATCGCGGTGAACGAGCCGCCGGGCGAGTTGATGTACATGATGATGTCGCGGTCCGGGTCCTGCGACTCGAGCACGAGCAGCTGCGCCATGATGTCGTCCGCCGAGGCGTCGTCGACCTGGACGCCGAGGAAGATGATGCGGTCCTCGAAGAGCTTCGCGTACGGGTCCTGGCGCTTGTAGCCGTAGGCCGTGCGCTCCTCGAACGAGGGCAGGATGTAGCGCGACTGGGGCGCCGCAGCCGCGGAGGCCGGCGGGAGGTGCAGGTTCGTCATGGTCCGTTCTTCCGTTCTCGTCCCGGTGCTCAGCTCGCGGTCCCGCCGCCGCCGACGACGTCGCTCGCCGACTTGCGGATGTGGTCGACGAAGCCGTACTCCAGCGCCTCCTCGGCGGTGAACCAGCGGTCGCGGTCGCCGTCGGCGTGGATCTGCTCGACGGTCTTGCCGGTCGCCTCGGCGGTGATCTCGGCGAGGCGCTGCTTCATCGAGGTGATGAGCTTCGCCTGCGTCTGGATCTCCGAGGCGGTGCCGCCGAAGCCGCCGTGCGGCTGGTGCAGCAGCACCCGCGCGTTCGGCGTGATGTAGCGCTTGCCCTTGGTGCCGGCGGTCAGCAGCAGCTGCCCCATCGACGCTGCCATGCCGATGCCGACGGTGACGATGTCGTTCGGGACGAACTGCATCGTGTCGTAGATCGCCATGCCGGCCGTGATCGAGCCGCCGGGCGAGTTGATGTAGAGGTAGATGTCCTTCTTGTCGTCCTCGGCGGCCAGCAGCAGGAGCTTCGCGGCGATCTCGTTCGAGTTCTCGTCACGGACCTCGGAGCCGAGCCAGATGATGCGGTCCTTGAGCAGGCGGTCGAAGACGTTCGGCTGGAATGCCGGGTCGGCCATGGGTGTCGCTCCTTGCGAATCGAGTGCGCTTCCGACCCTAACGGGGCGCGAGGGCCCGACATGCCCCTGTTCGCCGTGGGCAGACTCGGACGCGAAGCCGCTCAGCCGAGCGCCGCGTCGAGGTCGGCGAGGAGGTCCTCGACGTCCTCGATCCCGACCGAGAGCCGCAGCGTGCCGTGATCGGTGAACGGGCGGCCGTAGCGGTCCTGGCGGGGGCCGGACTTCGCGAAGTGGGCGATCAGCGACTCGTCGTGGCCGAGGCTCGTCGCCGAGGTGATCAGGCGCAGCCGCGACACGAACGCGTTCAGCGCGGCGGTGTCGCCGTGCGGGGCGAAGGCGATCATGCCGCTGCAGCCGCGGGGCATCAGCCGCGCGGCGAGCTCGTGCTGCGGGTGCGAGGCGAGGCCCGGATAGCGGACCCAGGCGACCCGCGGGTCGGCGTCGAGGAACTCCGCGATGCGCCGCGCGCTCTCGTTCACCTGCCGCATCCGCAGCGGCAGCGTGGCGGCGCCGCGCTGGATGAGCCACGCGTTGAACGGGGCGATGACCCCGCCGGCGTCGACCATCGCCTGCTGCTTGATCGGATCGATGAGGCTGGCGCGGCCGAGCACGGCCCCGCCGAGCCCGTCGCCGTGGCCGTTGATGTACTTCGTGATCGAGTGCACGACGAGGTCGGCGCCGTGCTCGATCGGGCGCAGCACCGGCGGCGGCGTGAACGTCGAGTCGACGACGAGCAGCGCGTCGTGCGCGTGCGCGATCCCGGCGAGCATCGGCAGGTCGGCGACCAGCGTCGTCGGGTTCGCGACGGTCTCGGCGAAGACGAGCCGGGTCTCCGGCCGCATCGCGGCCTCGACCGCGGCCGGGTCGGTCGCGTCGACGAACGTCGCGGAGATGCCGTACTTGCGAGGCAGCAGGTCGGTGAGCAGGTTGAACGTCGCCTCGTAGACGACCTCCGAGCAGACCACGTGGTCGCCGGCGTTCAGATAGGTGAAGAACACCGCGTGGGTCGCGGCGACCCCGCTCGCGAAGGCCGCGGCCGCCTCCGCGCCCTCCAGCGCCGCGAGCTTCGCCTGCAGCCCGAGCTGGTTCGTCCCGCTCACCCGGGTGTACAGCAGCTGGTCGTTGACGCTCCAGTCGATCGAGGTCGGGTCGTACGGGAACTCGTAGGAGTTCGCGAGCGTCAGCGGCGTCTTGATCGCGCCGGTCGTCGGGTCCGGCAGGTTGCCCGCGTGCACGGCCGTGCTCGACTCGCGGAGCGTCCGGGAGTCGCGGCGGTCGGGGCGGGTCACGTCGGCACCCTATCGGCGCGGCGCCGACCGGCCCAGCCGGGCCGTGACCGACCGTAACGGAGCGGGTCAGTGGGCGTGGTCGTGGCCCTCGTGATCGTGGGCGTGGTCGTGCGCGTCGGGTGCCGCGACGTCGCCGCCGCCCGGGGTGCCGACGAACGCGGCGATGAAATCGGAGACGTCGACCGCCTTGCCCTTGGCGTCGACGACCTTCGCCTTGCCGAGCACCGCGGCGAGCGCCTTGTTCCGCGCGACCTCCGCGACCATCGCCGGCACCTGGCCCGACTCGTCGAGCGCCTTCACGAAGTCGTTCGGCGACATGCCGTACTGCTGCGCGGCGCGGATGAGGTGCAGCGAGAGCTCGTCCTGGGAGACCTTGATCTCCTCCTGCTCGACGATCTCGTCCAGCACGAACTGGCTGCGGAACGCCTTCTCGGTGGACTCCAGCACCTCCGCGCGGTGCTCGTCGTCCTCGAGCCGGCCCTCGGACTCGAGGTGGCGGTGCACCTCGTCGTCGATGATGCCCTGCGGCACCTCGATCTGCACCTGCTCGAGGATCGCCGGGACGATCAGGTCGCGCGCCTGCGCGCCCTGCTGGAACGCCTTCGAGCGAGCGGCCTGCTCCTCGAGGTCGGCCTTCAGCTCCTCGACCGTGTCGAACGGCGAGGCGAGCTGCGCGAAGTCGTCGTCGAGCTCGGGGAGCTCGCGGACCTTGACCGCGCCGACGGTGACCGAGATGAGCGCGGTCTCGCCCTCGCGGTCGCCGCCGAGCAGCGCCGACTCGAACGTCGTCGACTCCCCTGCGGAGAGCGACTCGACCGCGTCGTCCATGCCCTCGAGGAGCTCGCCGGAGCCGACCTCGTAGGAGAGGTTGGAGGCCGAGTCGACCTCGACGCCGTCGATGGTCGCGGTGAGGTCGAGCGTCACGAAGTCCCCGCGCTCGGCGGGACGGTCGACGGCGACCAGGGTGCCGAAGCGGGTGCGGAGCGTCTCGAGCTCCTGCTCGACGTCCTCGGCGGAGACCTTCGCCTCGTCGACCTCGAGCTCGAGCCCCTCGTACTTCGGCAGCGCGAACTCGGGACGCACGTCGACCTCGACGTCGATCACGAGGTCGCCGGACCAGTCCTTGACGTCCGGGAGCTGGGCGATGTCCGCCTGCGGCCGGCCGACGGCGCGGACCTTCTCCTCGGTCACCGCCTGGCGGTAGAAGCGCTCGAGGCCCTCGGAGACCGCGTGCTGCAGCACCTCGGCGCGGCCGATGCGCTGATCGATGATCGGCGGCGGCACCTTGCCCTTGCGGAAGCCGGGGATGTTCACCTGCTCGGCGATGTGCTCGTACGCGTGCTTGATCGAGGGCTGCAGGTCCTCGGGCGTCACGGCGATGCTGAGCTTGACGCGGGTCGGGCTGAGCTTCTCGATCGTGGTCTTCACGGCCGACCATCCTACCGGCAGAACCCATGGCGCCGACGCCGCGGTCGCGGGAAGGATCGGGCGGCGTCGCGGGTTGCCTCCGGCATGGAGAATCCCCCGCAGACGATCACCATGTACGGCGCGGACTGGTGCCACGACTGCCGCCGTTCGAAGCGGCTGCTCGACGCCTCCGGCGTCGCCTACGACTACGTCGACGTCGAGGCGCTGCCCGAGGCCGCGGACGCGGCGCGCGCGATCAGCGGCCGGACGAACATCCCGGTCATCGTCTTCCCGGACGGCTCGCACGTCGTCGAGCCGAGCGACGAGCTGCTCCGCGAGCGGATCGCCGCCTTCGGCTGAGCCGGTCCGGGCGGCGACGCGGTCGGGGCGACTGGATTCGAACCAGCGACCTCCCGCTCCCAAAGCGGGCGCTCTACCAGGCTGAGCTACGCCCCGCGGCGACCCCCGAGTCTACCGGCGGGCCGATGCCTCGTTCGGTAGGCTGTCGGAGCGCATCGGGGATGTAGCACAACGGTCAGTGTCCCAGTCTTCCAAACTGGTTACGCGGGTTCGACTCCCGTCATCCCCTCCACCTCGGACGGCTCGGCCCGGCGGTCGGGCACGGCGGACTCGATCAGACGGACCGGGCTCGATCAGCCCAGCACCCTCGCGCGGTAGGCCGCCGGGGGCTCGCCGAAGGCGTCCTTGAAGGCGCGGCCGAACTGCGAAGGGGTGCGGAAGCCCCAGCGCAGGCCGATCGCGGCGGCGCTCTGCTCGGCCTTCGCCGGGTCGACGAGGTCGCGCCGGCATCGCTCCAGCCGGCGGCGCAGGATGTGCCCGGAGATGGTCAGGCCGGCGTCGTGGAAGATCGCGTGCGCGCGCCGCAGCGACATGTAGTGCGCGGCGGCGATCACGGCGGGGCTGAGGTCGGCGTCGAAGAGGTTGCGGTCGACGTACCAGAGCATCCGGTCGAGCTCGCGCTCGCCGAGGCCCCGCGACCACGGCTCCCGGACGCCCAGCGCGCCGTGGAACATCGTCGAGATGAGGTCGAGCGCGCCGTGGGCGGCGAGGCTGCGGACACGAGCCGGCATCCGGTCGGAGACCCGGTCGAAGGTGGTCAGCAGCGTCGCGATCGCCGGCGTCAGGCCGTCGTCGGCGACGAACCGCGTCGCGGCCAGCTCGCGCATGCCCGCCCGCGGCACCTCCACCAGGTCCTGCGGGATGCGCACGCAGAGGCTCCGGTAGCCGTCGCTGCTGGCGACCGTGGTCGGCGCGGTGGTGTCGAAGAACGTGATGTCGCCCGGCCGCACCGTCGCGCTGCGCGCCCCCTGGGCGAACTCGCCCTCGCCCTCCAGCTGCAGGCACACCAGGTAGTCGGGCCGCTCGTCGGCGTGGATGCTGTCGGCGCGGCGGTGCGAGACGTGCCGCTCGGTCGTCATGCCGATGAACTCGATGCCGGCGGCCCGGCGCACCCGGAACGAGCCGTGGAACCGCCGCGGCTCGTCCGCCTCCACCGAGAAGCGCATGAACGACCGCTCCAGGAGCGCGCCCCACTCGCGGGCGTCGTCGACCGTCTCCGCGACCCGGACGGGCCCCGGCTCCGACTGCGATCGCGCCACCTGGACTCCTCCTCGAGCAGCACCCGCGCGGCCTCGTCGCGACGCGGCTGCGCTCCGTGCACAGGCACGTGCATCCTACGCCGATGCGCCCCGCCGGGCTCCGGTCGTAGCGTGCCTGGGACCGACGGCCGGACCCGCCGCGCCGCGTCCACCAGGCAATGGAGCTGAGCATGACCGAGCACACGGCATCCGAGACCGACGTCCCCGTCCTGATCGCCGGAGGCAGCCTCGTCGGCATGACGATGGCGGTGCTGCTCGGGCATCGCGGCATCCCGACCATCGTGGCGGAGCGGCACCGCGGCACCGCGATCCACCCGCGGGCGGCGTTCATCCTGCAGCGCTCGATGGAGGTGCTGCGCAGCGTCGGCATCGAGGACGCCGTGATGGAGCGCTCCGCCGAGCAGTTCGACCAGGACGCGGCCATCATGGCCGTGGTCACGATGGCCGGCGAGGAGATCGCCTGGTACCTCCCGAAGCTGAACGACGGCGTCCGGGACCTCAGCCCCTCGATCCGGCTGCTCGCCTCCCAGATCGCCATCGAGCCGCTGCTCGAGCAGCGCGCCAGGGAGCTCGGGGCCGACGTCCGGTTCGGCACCGAGGTCGTCGGCTTCGAGCAGGACGGCGACGGCGTGACGGTGCGCCTGCGCGACCGCGACGGCGGCGCGGAGTCGTCGGTCCGGGCGCGCTACCTGATCGCCGCCGACGGCGCCCACAGCCCGATCCGCGAGCGGCTCGGCATCGGCGAGTCCGGCCGCGGCACCTTCTCGAAGAGCGTCACGATCTACTTCCGCGCCGACGTGGAGCCGCTGCTGCGGGGCCGCAGCCTCGGCGTGGTGATGGTCGTCAACGACACCCTGCAGGGCTTCTTCCGCATCGAGAAGCCCTACCAGTCGGGCTTCCTGGCGGTGCACGGCCTCGGCGACCCGGCCGCGCCGAACAGCGACGTGTGGACGGGGCTGACCGAGGAGCGCTGCATCGAGCTGGTGCGCGCCGGCCTCGGCGTGCCGGACATCCCGGTCGCGATCGACGACGTCATGGAGTGGCAGGCGAGCGCCGACGTCGCCGACCGCTACCAGGAGGGCCGCGTGATCCTGGTGGGCGACTCGGCGCACGTCATGCCGCCGTACGGCGGCTACGGCGGGAACACCGGCATCCAGGACGCGCAGAACCTCGCCTGGAAGCTCGCAGCGGTGCTCCGCGGCGAGGCGGACCCCGGGCTGCTCGCCACCTACGAGGCGGAGCGCCGGCCGGTCGGCCGGTTCACGGTGGAGCAGGCCTTCGCGCGGTACGTGGCCAGGGCGGCGCCGTCGCTGCGGGACGACACGATCGAGCCGACCGTCAGCGACACGAACATCGACCTCGGCTACCGCTACCGCTCCTCCGCGATCGTCGAGGAGCCGGGACAGGAGTTCCAGGTGCAGGGCGACCCGCGCGAGTCGGGCGGCCTGCCGGGCACCCGGGCCCCGCACCAGGAGGTGCGGCTCGACGGACGGACCATCTCGATCCTCGACCTCTTCGGCCTGCGACCGGTGCTGCTCGCGGCGTCGGAAGGGGGCGCCTGGGCGGACGCCGCGCGCGCCGCGGCGCAGCGGCTCGGGGTGCCGCTCGACGCATACGTGGTCGGCGCGGATCTCGCCGAGGACGGCGGCTTCGCGGAGCGCTACGGCCTCACCGCCTCCGGCGCGGTGCTGGTGCGCCCCGACGGCGTCGTCGCGTGGCGCGGCCGTACGGAGGACCCGGCGGCGGAGCGCATCGTCGCCGACGCGCTCGGCGCGGTCTTCGGCCGGAGCGCCCCGGGCGCGTAGCGCCTAGGGCTGCACCCGCTTCAGCAGGTGGAACGGGATCGCGAAGGCGATCACCACCCCGATGATGCCGCCGCTGAAGATCAGCGCCTCGAAGCCGGGCACGGCGAAGGCGAGCGTGAAGAGGTAGAGGCTCGCGAGGAAGATGACGAACGCGACGACGAACACGAAGACCTTCACGGCGCCAGTCTAGGGGACGGCCCGCCCGGGATCGCCCTGCGGACCTCGGCGGCGAGCGCCGGCTGGCGCGCCTCGAGGTCGTCGGCGACGCGCGCCATCACCTCGGGCGCCTTGTTCTGGCTGAGCTTGGCGCGCGCCTCGAAGCGCGTCACCCGCAGTCGGAAGCCGGTCGTCCCCTTCGCCACCCGTCGCGACCCCGCCTCGTCGTTCGCGAGCGAGCGGGCGCCGACCCGGCCGTGCTCGAAGTGGTCGGTCAGGCGCTCGAGCACCCGGTAGTTCTCCTCCTCGTCGAGGATCTCGGGCACGCCGTGGAGGTGCGCGGTGAGGTGGTCCCAGGTGGCGATGTTCTCCCCGTTGCCGTACACGCTCGGGCTCACGTACGCGTGCGGGCCCTGGACGATCACGAGCACCTCGTGCGCGCCGAGCTCGTGCAGCTCGTCGTCGGGCCGGCCGACGTGGCTGACCAGGCTGATCCCCTCGGCCTCCTCCTCGAGCAGGACCGGATAGTGCGAGGCGATGAGCCCGGCCGAGGTCGGCGACACGATCGTCGCCCACGGGTTGCCGCGGATGAGGCCCTTGACCCACTCCGGGTCCTCGACGATGTAGCGGGGCGTGTGGCGCATCGACGGCTCCTCGGGCTCGCGCGGACCGGCTCAGCCTCGCACGAAACGGATCATCGGCACGGGTCGCTCGCCGAGCCGCAGCGGCTCGGCCGGCGCCCCGTCCGGGCTCACGCCTGGCAGGAGGGGCACCAGTAGAGCTTGCGGCCGGCCGCGACCTGCATCGCGATCGGGGTGCCGCACACCCGGCACGGCTCGCCGGTGCGGTGGTAGACCCAGTGCCGATCGTCCCGGTGCGCGAGCGCACGGCGCCTCGCCTCGCCGCGCAGGCCGTCCATCGTGAGCATCTGCCCGGTCTCGACGCCGATCCGCAGCAGCTTGGCCCAGTCGCGCCAGAGCGCTCCCACGACGTCCTCCGGCACGAGCCTGCCGGGGGTGAACGGCGACTGCCGGGCGCGGAACAGCAGCTCGGCGCGGTAGACGTTCCCGATGCCGGAGACCACGGACTGGTCCATCAGCAGCAGGCCGATCGGCGTGGACTTCGCGCGCACCGCGTCGACGAAGCGCTGCTCCGCGGCCCGGCCGCGGTCGACCAGCGGATCCGGCCCGAGCGCGGCGATCACCCGCGCCACCGCGGCCGCGTCGATCACCTCGCACACCGTCGGCCCGCGCAGGTCGGCGACGGCACTTGCGGTCAGCAGCCGCGCGCGCACCTGGCCGATCGGCTCGGGCGGCCACTCGGTGATCTCCGGCTCGAGCCGCTCGGACTCGGCCATCCGGATCCGGGTGCGCCGCGGCGCCCCGATCGACCAGACGGAGTCCTCGTGCGCGCCCACGACGGTGTCGCGCCTGGCGTGCGCCGAGACGCCGCGCTCCCCCGTCCCGGTCGCGCCGACGACCGTCCCGCGCTGGTTCGTCTGGCCCATCCGGCCGCCGGCCGACGCCGTCGTGTCGTCGACGGTGATGTCCCCCGCGAAGTCCCACGCGCCGTACATGCCGAGGTGCACCCGCAGCCACAGGCCGTTGTCGAACTCGAGGAACATCTGCTTGCCGACCGCCCGCGCCTGCGTCATGGCGTGCCCGTCGACGAGCCGCGCGTCGGCGGCGAAGCGACCCTGCGGGCTGCTCACCGCGACCGGTCCCGCGTCGACGAAGTGCCGCGCGAACTGCCGCGCGATCCGGTGCACGGAGTGCCCCTCAGGCATCCCCCGCACCTCCCCTCGACGTTCGCCCGGAACGGCGGGTGCTCCGGCCCGACCAGCCGCCGAAGACGGCGATCATGAGGGGGACGAGGAGGGAGCGGAGGGGGCGATGAGGGGGTGACCGGCGATGGCGCCGGTGGTCTCGTACTCGGCGAGCTGTGCGATCCGGCGCTCGTGGCGCTCCTCCCGGCTGAACGGCGTCGCGATGAACAGGTCGACGAGCCGCTTCGCCTCCTCGACCGTGTGCTGGCGGGCGCCGATCGAGATGACGTTCGCGTCGTTGTGCTCACGGGCGAGCACCGCCGTGGCGTCGCTCCAGACCAGCGCCGCGCGGGCGCCGCGGACCTTGTTCGCCGCCATCTGCTCGCCGTTGCCCGAGCCGCCGAAGACGACCCCGAGCGCCTCGACGCCGGCCGTCCGGTCGGCGACGGTCGCGATCGCCGCGTCGATGCAGAACGACGGGTAGTCGTCGACCGGGTCGAAGGAGCGCGGACCGTGGTCGACGACCTCGTGGCCGGCGGCCCTCAGGTGGTCCTGCAGCTCGCGGCTGAACTCGAGGCCGGCGTGGTCGGTCGCGATGTGGATCCGCATGCGCACCAGCCTAGGCCGGGCCGCGACCCCTCACTCCGCGTCCGCCGCGCGCCGACGCGCCCGAGCCGCGACTGCCAGGATCGCCGCGCCGAGCCCGAGCAGCGCGAGGGCGCTCGGGACCGCGAAGACCGGGACCGCGCCGCCCGTCTCGGCCAGGTTGACCGTGCACGACGACTGCGCGACGGCGATCGTGGCATTCGCCTTGATGATCCCGGTGAGGTCCTCGTCGATGACGATCGTGAGCCCGTTCGCGGTCGCCGAGTTGGCCGTCGTCGACGAGGACTGCACGAGCGTGATGACGAAGTGGAAGCCGGGGACCGGAGGATCGAAGAAGTCGATGACGGTGATGCCCGAGGGGTCGAGCGGGACGGGGGTGCCGCCGAGATCGACCGTCATGCCGCTGCCGACCGAGGCCGTCGTCCCGTTCGCCGAGCACGCGACGCTCGACGAGATCCCCTGGATGGTGAGCTGGCCTCCGGCCGTGTTCATCCTGAACTCGTCGACCGACGCCGACGCCGCGGAGCCGGTGCCGGTGCTCGACGCCGCCGACGCGAGGCCGTCGAACCAGAGCACGTCCTGCAGGCCGCCGAGGAACGGCCCGAGATCCGCCTGGAGCGCGATGCCCGGGAGGGAGTACACGGCATCCGGCGGCGCCGCGACCGGGCCCGCCGTCTGGTCGAGGGCGAAGGAGAAGAGGGGATCGTTGGTGATCGGGTCCAAGGGCGTGAGGACGCCGTCGGCGTCGACCGCGACGGCGGACGCGTCCCCGAGCGATGCGCTCGCCGCGACCGGGCTGAGCAGCAGCACGCCGACGCCCAGGCCGCCCGCGAGCGCGAGGCGCAGGGTCCGAGCCCTCGAATCCGATGCGCGCATCCCGACCCCCTCGTCCGGTCCGCCCTGCCGAGGGCGGCTCGCGCGGTCGTCGGGTGCCCGCGCGCCACCGGCCCTGGAGGTGCCCCGAATATACACTGCAGGCTCCATGCGCCGAGCAGGACGAGCCGAGGACCGGCGTCGTAGGCTTGACCGGCCACCACCGAAGGAGCACCCGTGCCCGGAGAGAACCTGACCCGCGCCGAGGCGATCGAGCGCAAGTCGGTCGTCACCAGCCGGTCCTACGAGGTCGAGCTCGACCTCACGACGGGTCCGGAGACGTTCCGCAGCCGCACCGTGGCGAGGTTCTCCGCGACGCCCGGCGCCGCGACGTTCATCGACGCGATCGCGGCCGACGTCCACCTCGTCGTCCTCAACGGGGTCGCGCTCGACCCCGCCGAGGTCGCGGACGGGGCGCGCATCGCGCTGCCGGGGCTCGCCGCGGACAACGTGCTCGAGGTGGTCGCCGACTTCCGCTACTCGACCTCGGGGGAGGGCCTGCACCGCTTCGTCGACCCGATCGACGACGAGGTCTACCTCTACTCGCAGTTCGAGGTGCCGGACTCCCGGCGCGTGTTCGCGGTCTTCGAGCAGCCGGACCTGAAGGCGACGTTCCGGTTCGCCGTCACGGTCCCCCAGGCCTGGACAGTGGTGTCGAACCAGCCGGCGGCAGCGGTCGAGGACGCTCCGCAGGGGCCGTCCGGGGACCGACGGGCCCGGGTGTGGACGTTCTCCCCGACCCCCGTCGTCTCGAGCTACATCACGGCGATCATCGCCGGGCCGTACGTCGACTGGCACGACTCGCTGCAGTCCTCGGACGGCCGCACGATCCCGCTCGGCGTGTTCGCGCGCAAGTCCCTCGCCGAGCACGTCGACGCCGACTACGTCTTCGACAAGACCCGGCAGGGCTTCGCCTACTACGAGGAGAAGTTCGGCGTCCCCTACCCGTTCGAGAAGTACGACCAGCTCTTCGTACCGGAGTTCAACGCGGGGGCGATGGAGAACGCCGGCGCCGTGACGTTCACCGAGACGTACGTCTTCCGCTCCAAGGTCACCGACGCCGTCCGGGAGCGCCGTGTCGTCACCATCCTGCACGAGCTCGCGCACATGTGGTTCGGCGACCTGGTGACGATGAAGTGGTGGAACGACCTCTGGCTCAACGAGTCCTTCGCCGAGTGGGCCTCCACGATCGCGACCGCCGAGGCGACGGAGTGGACCGAGGCCTGGACGACGTTCCAGGCGATGGAGAAGACCTGGGCCTACCGGCAGGACCAGCTGCCGTCGACGCACCCCGTCTCGGCGACGATCAACGACCTCGAGGACGTCCAGGTCAACTTCGACGGCATCACCTACGCCAAGGGCGGCTCGGTCCTCAAGCAGCTCGCGGCGTGGGTCGGCGTCGACGCGTTCTTCGCCGGCGTCGGGAACTACTTCCGCAAGCACGCGCACGGGAACACCGAGCTGCGGGACCTGCTCGTCGAGCTGGAGGCGACCAGCGGCCGCGAGCTGGTCGAGTGGTCCCGGCTGTGGCTCGAGACCGCCGGGGTGAACACGCTGCGCCCCGAGCTCGAGGTCGACGCGGACGGCGTCATCACGGCGTTCGCGATCCTCCAGGAGGCGCCGGCCGAGTGGCCGACGATCCGGCCGCACCGGCTGGGGGTCGGGTTCTACGACCTCCGCGACGACGGCGTCGCCGGCGAGCGCCTGGTGCGCACGCACTTCGTCGAGCTCGACGTCGACGGGACGCGCACCGAGGTGCCGGAGCTCGTCGGCCGCGCCCGGCCCGCGCTCGTGCTCGTCAACGACGAGGACCTCGCCTACGCGAAGATCCGGCTCGACGAGGCCTCCCTCGGCCACGCGATCGCGCACCTCGGCACCATCGCCGATCCGCTCGCCCGGGCGCTCGTCTGGGGCGCCGCCTGGGACGCGACCCGCGACGCCGAGACCCGTCCGAGCGACTACATCTCGCTCGTCCTCGGCAACATCGCCGCCGAGACCGAGTCGACCACGATCCGCACGACGCTGACCCAGCTGCTGACGACCGCGAGGAGCTATGTGGACCCGGCGAGGCGCCGCGAGACGATCGCCTCGGTCGGGACCGCGCTGTGGGAGCTCGCCCGGGCGGCGGAGCCGGGCAGCGACGCGCAGTTCCAGTTCGCCAAGTTCTTCGCCGCGATCGCCTCGACCGGGGCGCACGCCGCGGTGCTGCGCGACCTGCTCGACGGCCGTCTCGAGCTCGACGGGCTGAAGATCGACACCGACCTCGCCTGGGAGCTGCTCGAGGGGATCGTCGTGATCGGCGCCGCCGGGGAGCCGGAGATCGCCGCGCAGCTCGCCGCCGACCCCTCGGCGAAGGGCCAGCAGGCCGCGACCCGGCTGCGGGCGGCGATCCCGACCGTCGAGGCGAAGCGCGCCGCCTTCGCCTCGCTGGCGGAATCGGCCGAGCTCTCCAACGAGCTGCAGCGCAGCGTGACGCTCGGCGTCGGGCACGTCAACGACCCCGCCGTCCTGGAGCCGCTCGTCGAGCCCTACTTCGCGGCGCTCGAGGACATCTGGGGCTCGCGCTCGTACAAGCTCGCGGAGTTCTTCGTCGTCGGGCTCTACCCCGGCGCGCTCGCCTCCCCCGAGCTCGCGGCGGCGACCCGCGCCTGGCTCGACGCCCACCCCGGCATCCCGGCGCTGCGCCGACTCGTCGTCGAGAACCTCGCCGGGATCGAGCGGGCGCTGCGCGCGCAGCAGCGGGACCTGGCGGAGCCGTAGCCGTGCCGGGGGACGGGGAGGAGGCGCCGACGGCGAACGGCTGGGAGCAGTTCACCGACTGGCTCGACTGGCTGTTCGGCTCCGTCTGGGGCGCGCCCGTCCGGGTGCTGCTGATCATCGTGATCGCGCTGCTGCTGCGCGCGATCCTGCAGATCCTGATCCACCGCTCGGTGGACCGCATCGTCAGCGGGGTCAAGCGCCGCTACGCCGTCGACGACACCCGGGCGCTGACCGCGCAGTCCCCCGTCTCCGCCGTCCGGCGCGTGCAGCGCACCCGCTCGCTCGGCACCGTGTTCAGCAGCGCGGTGACCTGGGCGATCGTCATCCTCTCGCTGTTCCTGATCTTCTACACCCTCTTCCCCGGGGCGACGAGCGCGTTCGCCATCGTCGCCGCGGCGGTGGGCGCCGGCCTCGGCATCGGCGCCCAGGGCCTCGTCAGGGACGTCATGAACGGCATCTTCCTGGTCAGCGAGGACCAGGTCGGCATCGGCGACGTCGTCGACCTCGGGCTCGCCTCCGGCGTCGTGGAGGACGTCGGCATCCGGGTCACCAAGGTGCGGGACGTGAACGGCACGCTGTGGTTCGTCCGCAACGGCGAGATCGTGCGGGTCGGCAACCAGTCGCAGGGCTGGGCTCGCGCGATCATCGACCTCGCGGTGCCCTACGACACCGACATCGACGCGGTCAAGGAGGCGATCCTCGACGCCGGCAAGTCCCTCGCGGAGGACTCGGCCTGGCGCACCCGACTGCTCGAGCCGCCGACGCTCTGGGGCATCGAGTCGATCTCCTCGGACGCCGTTGTGCTGCGCGTGGTCGCGACCACCCGGTCGAGCGCGAAGGACGACGTGCGCCGGGAGCTGCAGTCCCGCATCAAGAGCGCGCTCGACGCCCGAGGCGTGCGGCTGCCGTCCGTGAACTCGATCCGTCTCGATGGGGAGGCCGTCGTCCCGACCGCACCGCACCGCAGCCCCCGCACGAAGCCGATGCCGAAGACCCCGCCCAAGGCCGATGCCTGAGCCGCAGCTGATCCCGACCGGGCCGGACCGCACGTTCTGGACGCGGGTCGGCGGACGGGCGGCCTTCGAGCGGCTGGTCCGCGAGTTCTACCGCGGGGTCGCCGAGGACCCGGCGCTGCGTCCGATGTACCCGGAGGAGGACCTCGAGGGCGCGATCCAGCGGCTCACCGGCTTCCTCGAGCAGTACTGGGGCGGCCCGACCACGTACTCCCAGGAACGCGGCCACCCACGGCTGCGGCTGCGCCACCAGCCCTACCGCATCACGCCGGACGCGCGCGACCGCTGGCTCGCGCACATGCGGGTCGGCGTCGACCTCCTCGTCGCGGACGGCTCGCTCTCCCCCGCCGACGAGCACCAGCTCTGGGACTACCTCGAGCGCGCGGCGCACGCGATGGTCAACTCGGCCTGACGGCGCGCGCGCTCGCCCGTCGGCGGAGCGGGCGCGGGACGGCGGGCCGGGAGGTGGCGAGCCGGCGGGCGCACGCTCAGCCGGCGAGCGACCAGGAGCGGCGCTTGACGAGCACGTGCCCGCGGGCGAGCGTCAGACGGGTCCACGGTCCGACCTCGTAGACGGCGCCGACGTCGGGCTCGGCGCCCTCCGGCGGCAGGAACCCGAGCGCCGCCGCCGCGAGCGCGGCGCCCCGCGGCAGCGCGGGCGCCTCGGGGATCGGCTCGCCCCAGACAGCGGCGCGCACCTGCCGGACGATCGCCTCGCCGACACCGGCGGGCAGCGCGGCCGCGACCTCCCGGATGCCGTGCTCGGCGACCTCGGCGAGCAGGCCGCTCGGCACCGCGTCCT
>Ga0209934_1000492_pt1 | contig 54614 bp, 47 predicted proteins | sample ThiBiot_750_plan_2_FD_183950 | JGI IMG/M metagenome (GOLD analysis project Ga0209934, IMG submission 183950) | Wastewater bioreactor microbial communities from Cape Town, South Africa - Thiocy_expt_750_plan (SPAdes) | ecosystem: Engineered > Bioreactor > Thiocyanate-remediating >...
TGGCTTTTCCGACATGCTACACTCCCCGTCGGGTTTCCCGTTCGGATAAGTCGGCTGTTGATGGGCGTTATAAACACTTGCCCAGTGGTTGCCAAACCACATTCACTATATGCCCTTATGGGCGCACCAAATATTCCTCAAGGCTTACTTCCGTTGCGTACACTGCCGAGTGTGTTCCGCCCAATCCAATCCAAACTTCCTTGTACAAGCGACTGGCATCGTTGTTCATATTGATGGATAGTACCTGTGCTTTTTCTTTATCCGTGAGCCCAAGCATTGCTTGTATATCATCAAACTTGTTCATATACTTACGCTGGTCTAAGAGGATTTTACAATCGGAATTGTTGATGATACTCTCTTTTACAATAGGCGACTGGATAATATCATCGACTTCTTGGGTTACGACAATAGCTTCTCCGAAGAATTTTCTTACTGTTTTAAAAAGATACTTTATGTACTCAGCCATTCCTTCTTTTGCAATTGCCTTCCACGCTTCCTCAATCAAAATGAGCTTTCGGATACCTTTCAGTCTTCTCATCTTGTTGATAAAGACCTCCATAATGATGATGGTAACTATCGGAAAGAGGATTTTGTGATCTTTAATCGCATCAATCTCAAACACGATAAAGCGTTTGGATAACAAGTCTAACTGCTTGTCCGAGTTCAGCAGATAATCATACTCGCCACCTTTGTAATAAGGTTCTAAAACGTTGAGGAAATTTGCTATATCAAAGTCTTTTTCACGAACCTGTTTTTCTTCGAGTACCCTGCGGTAATCTCCTTTTACATATTCATAAAAGCCATTGAATGATGGGAAAATGCCCTCGTTTTTTATTCGGTCGATATAACCTGAAACGGCATTGGACAAGGCAACTTCCTCTGACCTTGTAGGCGGTTCATCGTCACGTTTCCAAAGCGTGAGTATCAAAGTTTTGATACTCTCACGCTTTTCAATGTCGAACACACCATCATCGGTGTAAAATGGATTAAAGGCAATCGGGTTATCTTCGGTATAAGTGAAGTAAACACCGTCTTCGCCCTTGGTTTTTCCCTTAATCAATTCACACAATCCTTGATAAGAATTTCCTGTATCTACCAGCAATACATGAGCACCTTGCTCGTAGTATTGCCTAACCATGTGGTTTGTAAAAAAAGATTTTCCCGAACCTGACGGACCAAGTATGAACTTGTTCCGGTTAGTGATAATCCCTCGTTTCATCGGCAAATCCGAAATATCTAAATGGATAGGTTTTCCTGTAAGCCTGTCAGCCATCTTGATACCAAATGGGGAAGGCGAATTGTGGTAGTTGGTTTCTTCGGTAAAGAAACATAAGGCAGGTTCTATGAATGTGTAAAAACTTTCCTCGCTCGGAAAATCACCTGCATTGCCTGGCATTCCAGCCCAATACAAGGTGGCTACATCCGTTGTATTGTGACGTGGCTTGCATTCCATCAATGCTAATGCACTACCGCAATCATTCTTTAGTTGTTTGAGTTCCGTGGGATCTTCCGACCAAGCCATAATATTAAAGTGTGAACGAACAGAAGAAAGTCCGAATGAATGTGCTTCGTTCAAGTATTTCTCAATCCACTCTTTGTTGATTTGGTTGGCACGGCTGTACCGAGCCAACGAGTGCATGTTACGGGCAGATTTCTCAAACTTTTGCAGGTTATCCTCGCTGTTATCCAAAAACAGGTATTGGTTATAGATATGGTTACAGCTAAGGAGCAATCCTACAGGTGCAGCGAACGATAATCGACAGTCGCTTCGGTCGGTAGAGAGTTTTTCAAACCGGGTATCAGCCGAAACGGTTGCAGGCAGGTCGTCCGTATCGGACAAGGTGTGCAAGGACAACCTTTTGTTTCCAATACGGACTTCTTCAGCACTGAGTGCGATGTCCTGCATTGCCGTTCCGTTTTCTCTTGACAGCGTTAAGTATTGCTCCAGCAATCCCTGTGTTTCGTCCGTACCAATGATGTCGTCTTCGGTCAAACGTCGCAGGCTTATAAATCCGCTATCGTTCACAATCCGCTCAAACTGAGCCACCGCTTCCATAAATCGGTGTATCGTTTCTTTATTGATTTCCTTTGGAATGAGTGTGCCTTTACAAAGCGAACTGAAATTGCTTTGCATACGCATTCTATTCTTAGTGGTCTTTGTCAGAAACAAATAGCAGTAATGGTTCAGGAATGGTCGTTCGTTGAAATGACGTTGGTAGGATTTTGACAGAAAGCTCTGGTCTTCCTGTACCAAATCGGGAGCGTAATTCTCTTTGATGTACCAATCCTGTTTGTGAATGACGGTAAAGTCTGGTAAGGTTTTGATTGCTTTGTGCCAAGCGGAATGAATAGCCTCGTATTCTGCCGATGCAACGGTAAATAGTTCCGGCAACCGTACTTCAAAACAGGCGGTAATATCTGCATCTTTAGAAAGAATGCAGTTGTTCTCTACTGCCAGCAAAGGAAATTTGTTTTCCAATGTGGCTGTCTTAGCTACATTTCTCATACGTTTTTGGATTTAGGAGTGAATATTAAATACCTGTGTACAGGCTTGCGGCAGATGATGTAACGGGGATGCCTTTTTATGGCTCCCAACTTCATTAGTCCGTGTTCACCATATTTCCTGTTCAGTAAAAAGGTCTGCCAGATGATAAGCGAAGTACCTCCGGTTCCGAGCAGTAGACAGATGTAAGAGTTTACACCTGCCATATACATTATCATCACGAAGATTAAGGTACCGAGCAATCCTCCAGCGAAGATGAACAGGTACTGTGCTTTCAGTCCCTTAAATTCCACCGTTCTTCCGATGCCCTTGTTGATATTGTAATTCATAAGGCAAAGGATTAAAGGAAGAATGAACGCAGAATGGTAGCTGCTACAATCAGGAAGATACAAGCACCGAACCAAGAAGCTGCCGTCTTGCTTGTGTCAGGATCTCCACTACTAAATTTGTTATACACCTTAACACCTCCGATGAGCCCTACAACTGCACCGATGGCATAGATGAGTTGAGTTGCAGGATCGAAATACGACGTTACCATTTGGGTTGCCTCATTAATACCAGCCGAACCATTTCCCTGTGCAAACGCACCAATTCCTGACAACATCGCTACAGTTGCCAGCAAAACTTTTTTTCTTTGTTTTTCCATAATTGAAACACATTAATTTGTTAAGTTCACCCGCACCATGCGGGCTTTCGGGACAAAGGTGTTTCGGAAAACGAGGCAGTCTAACAAATTGGCAGTCAGAGGAATTATTTGGCGGTTAATGGCTTTACAATATATACTTATCAGAAAAAAATACTTAAATTTGACTTATTTAGACAAGTCTTAAAAAAGCAAAATGGCATTTGGTAAACATATAAAAGAACTAAGAGAAGATAAAGGCTTATTTCTACGAGAAGTTGGAGCTGCATTAGAATTGGATAGTGCTTTTATCAGTAAGGTTGAAAATGAAGAAAGACCATTGCCAAGAAAACATATTGAAAGGCTTGCAGAATTTTATAAAATTCCGATTAATGAGTTATTGATACTATGGCTGTCGGATAAGATAATTGAGTTGCTGAAAAATGAGCCTGTAAGCAAACAGGTTTTAAAAATATCTCAAAAAAGATTAAAAAAAGAGGAGAATAAAAAATAATCAAATACTATAACCAGCTATTATGAAGATAAAAAAAATAGAAGTTGAAAACTTTCGATTGCTGAAGACTTTCTCTATGGACCTCGAAGATGAGCTTTCTCTCGTTATCGGAAAAAACAATACAGGAAAGACTTCCATTCTATCAGTTCTGGATAAATTTATAAATGAGAAAAGTAGATTTTCTTACGATGACTTTAATATTGATTTCAAAAACGAAATTGAAGGTTTAATTAAGTCGGGTGATGTTCCAGATGAATTTCTTTCCAAAGGCATTAAGCTAAAAGTTTATATTGAATATAGTGATACTGATGATTTATCTAATGTCAGCAGAGTATTAATGGATTTAGACCCTGACAATAACAATATTGTTTTAGGTTTTGAATACACTGTAAGTTATGATGATTTTTTAAGAATAAAAGCTGATTATGCAGGCTTTGCAGCCAGTGAAAATGCAAAAAATGTTAAGAAGAAAGAATATAAACCAAGGGAGCTAAAATATTTTTTAAAGCAAAACTTAGAAGCTTATTTTAAAATTCATAAATTCTCTTTTGAATACGACACAGCAACAAACAAGATTACTGACACTAAACCAATTGACCTTGTTAGTGAAAATATTAATTTAAAAGACATCATTAGTTTCAAGTACATAAGTGCAAGGAGAGATGTGACAAATAAGGAAAAGGAAAACACACTATCAAAACAAACCTCAAGCCTCTATAAGAAGAAAGAAGATAGTAGCGATAAAACTCAGGCTACAGAAGACTTTAAAGACCAGCTTTCAGAAACCGATAGTACATTAAGCGAGATCTACAAAGACCTATTTAAAGATGTGATAAAAAAAGTACAGGATTTTGGTGGCGTTAAGTTAAATGATACTGACATTGAAATTATTTCAACATTACAACACAGAGAATTACTTGAAGGAAATACTACAGTGGTTTACACTCACGATGACCATAAATTACCCGAGCACTATAATGGTTTAGGATATATGAACCTTATAAGTATGATTTTTGAAATTGAAATTTTAGTACAGGATTTCAAAAAGGATAAAGACAAAAAGCCAGCAGACATAAATCTACTTATCATAGAAGAACCTGAAGCTCATACCCATCCCCAAATGCAATACGTCTTTATAAAAAATATAAAAAAGCTACTTAAGGAGGGTGTTAAAAGAGATGATGGGATAAATAGACCATTGCAGTACATTATTACAACACATTCATCACACATTGTTGCAGATAGTGATTTCAATGATATAAAATATTTGAAAGCAATAGCAAAAAATGATGTGAATGCTAAAAATTTAAAGGATTTAGTGGCTCTATATGATAAAGACCCGAAACACTATCAATTCTTAAAACAATATCTTACAATTAGCAGAGCTGAAATCTTTTTTGCTGATAAGGCAGTCCTAATCGAAGGAGATACAGAAAGAATTTTGATACCGACTTTTATGCGAAAAGTAGACTTAGAAGAAGTTGTTCGTTTAGAAGCAGAAGGTAATGCAGATACATTCTTACCACTTCTGTCTCAAAATATTTCAATTATAGAAGTTGGTGCATATTCACACATATTTGAGAAGTTTATCGATTTCTTAGGTATCAAATCATTGATATTAACAGATATTGATGCTATTAAAGTGACAGGTAAAAATACCAAAGGCGATGATGTTTGGGGAGCTTGTCCTGTTAAAGAAGGCACCAAAACAAGTAATTCTGCAATTGGTCATTTCTTAAATGCTGTAACTTGGGAAGATTTAAAAGCTCTGCCTGTTGGAGGTAGAACAATTATTGTCGGGAGTTCTACAATTTGTATATGCTATCAGCAGGAAGAAAACACCTATCACGCAAGGAGTTTTGAAGATGCTTTTATACATCTGAATAGAGCATTTGTAAAAGAAAATAAAGATACTTTCCAAGGAATAAAAAACGCTTCTGATTTTGATGACGATGAGAAAAGCCCTTATGATTTAGCAGATAAGTGTGTTAAGAAGAAAACCCATTTCGCTTTAGATATATTGTATCATAGTGATGAAAACTTTAGTAATTGGAATATTCCGGCTTACATTAAAAATGGTTTGTTATGGCTGAAGGAAGATTAAATTTAGAACCGGAAGTACAGGAAATTTTTCAGTCAATTGATAACGGCAGGAATTTCCTATTAAGCGGCGGTGCAGGAAGTGGTAAAACATATTCATTAGTAAGTGTTATTCGTCAAGCAATAGCCGAAAATCCAACAGCTAAGGTTGCTTGTATGACATACACTAATGCAGCAGTTAAAGAAATTGAAGAAAGGGTAAACCATAAAAATCTTAATGTATCCACTATACACGATTTCTTATGGGATAGTATTAAACATTTTCAAAAAGAACTTAAAGAAGCTCTTATTTCCTTAGCGAACAATGACGAAGTAACCAAAATTTCTATTGAAGAAGTCAATCCTGTTCCAGATGATTATTATGCAGTTTTGCCTGATGGTGTACAGTACAAAGAGTTTGTTAGAATACGTGAAGGAATTATATCCCACGATGAATTACTTACAGTAGCCAACTATCTCTTTGAAAAATACCCCAAACTTAGCAGTATAGTAAAAGATAAATACAAATTCATTTTCATTGATGAATATCAGGATACAAATAAAGCTGTTGTAGAAACATTTCTTACACATTTCAAGAAAAGTGAAAGAAAGAATATCGTAGGTTTTTTTGGAGATGCTATGCAATCAATTTATGAAGATGGCATTGGTAACTTAGACGATTATAAAGGAGAAGATGCTGAAAAAGTAAACGAAATTCCAAAGAAGCAAAATAGAAGAAATCCCAAACTTATTATTGATTTGGCGAACAAACTTCGTACCGATGGTATAACTCAAGAGCCATCTGCCGACCCGAAAGCTCCTAATATGGCTGGTGGTGTAATAAAGCAAGGCACTGTTTTGTTTCTGCATTCCACTGATGGGAACATCAATAAGGTTGAAGAGTTTTTAGCAGCAAATTATGCTTGGGACTTCAATAATTCAAAGGAAACAAAAGAACTGAACCTTACTCACAATTTAATAGCAGGTAAGGCTGGTTTTAGAACCTTGATGGATATTTATGATAGAGACCACGTGTTAAGCTATAGAGATAGAATTAAGAAATACATTAAAGATAATAACGTAGCTAATGATTTTTCAGAAAATACATTTGGAGAAGTAATTGAAGTATTACAGCAAGGAAAAAGTGGCAGAGATTTAAACGCTGTTCGTCCAACAAATACAATGCAGATTTTTATTGATGGTAATGCCGAATTGTATAATTATGCCAAATCATTAAAGTTTCTTGAATTTTCCAAAATGTATGTTGACAAAGACCAATTACTTGATGATAAAAAGCAAGATGAAGATGATGAAAACAAGAAAGGTTCAAAAAGAGATAATCTTATAAAACACTTATTTAAAATTCAGAATAATATTTCTTTGTATCAAAATAAAAAGTACAATGAATTTTTAAGAGCCACAGATTATCATTTTAAAATAACAAATATTGCAAGCAAAAAAGCCTTAAAAGAAAATATTGAAAGCCTTGTGAATGTTGGAGATAATACGATTGAACAAGTTATTAATGACGCTAACGAAAAGAGAATTTGTTTGATTGATGATAAGCTGATTGCTTTTAAAGAGAACAAAGAGTATTTGTATAATCGAGTGAAGGATGTTAAGTTCAGTGAATTTCAAAAACTATATGAATACCTTGAAGGACAAACACCGTTTTCAACACAGCATAAAACCAAAGGTGCAGAATTTGACAATGTTTTAGTTATACTTGATAATGGCGGTTGGAATAATTATAATTTTGGTAATCTTTTCTTAGAAACAGGGTCAGCAACTGTATTGGATAGAACTCAAAAAATATTCTATGTTTGTTGTACAAGGGCTAAAGAAAATTTAGCGGTTTTCTTTCACAATCCAGATGCACAAGTTATTGCAAAAGCTAAAGAATGGTTTGGAGATGCTAATGTGATTGATATTGATTAAGGTTCATTCATAAAACATTGGGGAGTTAAACAAACTCCCCAATGTCAAAATCATTCAAATCACTTTTCCGCAAAGTGGAAGAACCGGCATCCGTTTCAGAAATGATTGTATTATCCAAAAGCTCCGCAATTTTTCTGGATGCACCGTCCATGGAATTTTCCAGTAGGCTGAATAATTCGGTTCCCTGTATTTTATGAACTATAGCTATCGCTGTTTCCTTTTGGGCTGTTTCCAATTTTTCTTTTTGGAGCAATACCCCCACGGAGCTTAGTTCTTCAAAAGTAACCCCTTGGGCTAAACCATTATTGCCACCGGATATTCCATACCTGTTCCATTCTTCTTCCTCTTCCTCAAAATCAGGCGTATTACTAAAAACCTCATCCAGTTCTTCCTGCGGAATTTGAATACCTAAGTTTTCATTCTCGTCGTATTCTATGTCTAAATTAGCAGGATTAAACTGTAGATCCTCCATTTGGCGTTCAGTGGCGGTGTTTGGCACTAATTGGCATCTTATAGGTTTCGGTTGCCCCATTATATCTGGAAGATTAGGATTGACTTTTTCCTGTTTCGGCTTTTGCTCCGACCTCTTTTTGATAACAATCTTATCATGCAACAATAGCCCAATGACTATCAGCAGGCATATTACAATTAATGTTTCCATAATTATTAAATAGGTTTATACTTGTCGTTATAACTTTTGGTAATCTGTTCGCTAAATTCCTGAAAATGATAATCCAGTAAGTTGTCCAAATAAGCATAAATAGTAATCTTATCTTCGCCAATCACCTGTATGATGCGTGTCAATTTTTCATGAAATTCTGGTCTGATATAAACTGTTTTTCCGTCACGGGCATTGGTGTCTGATTTCTTAAAAAATGTATTTTCGTAATCTATTTCAGAAGTTCTCTTACTACGGCTCTTATCCTTGACAGCCTGTTTATCCTGTGATAGTTCCTTTGGCTTAACGACCACAGTTTCGGTTGCTTTTGGTTCAGGTTCCGGTGGAAGCTGTAACCCTTCTTTCTTTACACCGTCAACCATCAGGTTCATCATTAGCTCCTCGTCAATATCAGGAGTAATTTTTTTCTTATTATCTTTTTCCATAGGGATTATAATTGAATGATTTTTAAAAATTCGTTCATAAAAAGGTCTAGTTGGCAGGCGTTCATCAACCTTTCGTCCGGAGGCATCAGCGTTGAGCGAAAAATAGCTTTGCTGTTCACTTCGCTTTCTTTGCGAAAGCGTGTGCTGTTTTTTACTTGGCTTTGCATCAGGCTAAATCCCAAATCATTGATAAGGTTGTTATACACATCGTATAAAGGTGTGCTCTCCCTGCCATCAACCTGGTTCCAGAACAGGTTGATCGTTTTTATGGACGTTTCGCCTTTTTTCATAATCACGTCTTGCAAGAGCTGTGTGAAAACGAGCGTGCTTTCCATTACTACACGATCTGCCGTGATTGGCGTAAAAATGTGGTGCATTCCCGCCAATGCTTTCAGAATACCCGGCGTGTTTACCGTTCCCGGAAGGTCAAAAAATACAGCATCAATTGAAACCGGAGAAGCCTCAACAAATTCGTTGGCTGCTTCCAGTACGCTATCCGCTCTGTGCTGAATAATTTCGTACGCCTTTTTGTTGATGGTGGTAAACTGTTTATACGCCAGCTTTTTCAAAGCCTCGTTTTCCATTACCATTTTCAAATCACGCTCTTTCATTTTCAACAGGCTATGCTGTGGAAAATCTGCATCAAATACAGCTACATTGTAGCCCAAACGATAATGCAGGATGCTTGCCGCAAGTGTTGTAAACGTACTCTTACCTACGCCACCTTTTTGAGAAGAAAAGGCGATAAAAACTGTTTTGTGTTTTGCATTCATCTCTTTAACTTTTTTTTAATTATTTATATACTCATTTACCTATTTGCGTAGGTGCCTATGTTTGCAGTCTGCTACCTATTTATCTCTGCATATAGATATGTTACTCAATACAGATATATTTAGGCAGGTATCTATACACCTAAACACATACCTCTGTAGGTGTGCAGGTAAGTAAGTTTGTATCGAAAAACCTATTTACTGATGTGCCTGCATCTCTACATGTAGAATTACACAGATAGGTATCTGAACATGTACTTTCCTATGTACTTGTTTTTTTATCTATCTACCTCGATAGTTATATACTTAGGTTGTTACGTGCATAACTATTTATGCACTTATATCCTTTTGTTGGTACAAATAAAAAGAGATAAATAAGCAGTTCTTTCAATGTGGCATTGTTTGGCGTTCAAAGGCATTGTTTGGCACTGTATCACAGTACAATGCTTTCAAAAACAGGTCTTTACTTTGTATAATGATTTTTATTAACGGATTTATGCAAAATCGAATGGACAAAATGGAGTTTAACAGCCACGGCATCGAGCCGTTTTTCCCTGTTAAAATCAATCCGTCCCGCAGGGCGGATTTTTGTGTTCAACAGAACACGGCAAGTTGTGTTTTGAGGCACTCGAAACCGAGTTCGTGCCTCAAAACAACTTGCCCTGCTGGGAGCTGAAAAACACTCTCCGAAGTCGAGGTTTTGTACGGATTAAAAAATGGATTAGTGATGAACGAGAGCAATAATAACAAACGAAATAAGGGCGGTCGTAAGCCAAAGCTTGACCCAAGTACCCACCGTCACGTTTTTCGTCTTACGGACGAAGAAAACGCCAAATTTTTATCGCTTTTTGAAGGATCAGGAATGCCCAACAAAGCAAAATTTATCATTACACAACTGTTCGGAAACAAAATGAAGTCCGTTCAGATTGACAAAGGAACGGTTGATTTCTATATGCGGTTGACTTCGTTTCACAGTCAGTTTCGTTCTATTGGTGTCAATTATAACCAGATTGTAAAGCTATTGTACAAGAGCTTTTCGGAGAAAAAAGCATCGGCATACCTGTATAAATTAGAAAAGCAGACGACAGAAATGGTTGAGCTGTTTAAAAAAGTGCTGGAAATAACCGAGGAATTTGACAAGAAATACCTCAAAAAATAACAGAAATGATAGCAAAAATCGGTAGAAGTGCAAATTTGTACGGTGCGTTGGCATATAATAATCTAAAAGTAGAGAAAGAAAACGGACAAATCTTGTTTACAAATAAGATTATTGAAACGGCAAGCGGGCAATATTCCGTTGCGCAATTGGCACAATCTTTTGCTCCTTATCTTCTGGCAAATCAAAAAACTGAGAAACATACTTTGCATATTTCACTCAATCCCGACCCGAAAGATAATGTTAGTGATGATAAATATCGGGAAATAGCACAACAGTATATGCGGGAGCTGGGTTATGAAGAACAGCCTTTTGTGGTATTCAAGCACACTGATATTGACCGAAGCCATATTCATATTGTATCGGTTTGTGTTGATGAACAAGGCAAAAAGATTTCGGACAAATTCGAGAAAATGCGGTCTATGAACCTGTGCCGTGAACTGGAGCAGAAACATGGATTGATACCCGCAACCGATAAAGAGCGTAACCAAAATGACAATGTTTTCCTCCCGATAGATTATAAGGCAGGCGACGTAAAGAGCCAAATCGCTTCGGTTGTTCGTCACCTGCCAAACTATTACCAGTACCAGACTTTGGGCGAATACAATGCCCTGCTATCCCTGTTCAATATTACCACCGAAAAAGTGGAGGGCGAACTACACAAAAAGATGCGGCAGGGTTTACTGTACATCCCCTTAAATGAAAATGGCGAAAAAGCCGGGCATCCGTTCAAGGCTTCCCTGTTCGGAAAGAGCGCAGGGCTTCCGGCTTTGGAATTGCATTTTGCGAAATGCAAAACGGCTTTGAAAGACCACCCAGGCAAGCAGACCCTAAAAGCTGCCGTTACCGTTGCCCTGAAAACCACGAGCGACGAGCAGGCTTTTAAAAAGCAGCTAATTGAACAGGGCATTAACGTGGTGGTACGACAGAACGATACAGGTCGTATTTATGGTATCACATTCATAGACCATAATTCCAAAGCAGTTTGGAACGGTTCACGTTTAGACAAGGAGCTTTCTGCCAATGTCTTTAATGATTACTGGAATAATAATATCAAACCGGATATAAAAGAAGCTGCTGTACCAATCCCCAAACTATCCACATCAAATGATGCGGATCTTCCTGCGGAAGAACCACACCATTTGTTCGACTTCTTAACTACGGAAAAACACGAAGATGGTTTGATTGAAGCATTGGGCGGTTTGCTACCCGAAGCCCAGGGCGAGGATTATGAGGAACAGGATTTTGCTAACAAGATGAAGAAGAAAAGGAAGAAAAAAATGTAATTCTTCCTTTTATAGTTCACTAAAAATATATTGGATTCGTTCTTTAACATTACGCTGACCTTTCTGAAAGACAGTATATTGCAACATAGTGAATGAAAGAATGGTAATCAGAATTATTTTTCTCATTATCAATAATTATCTATCTGCGTATAACAGCTATCTACTCAACTTCAAAAATTGCCTGAATAGATACAGAAGAACCAACTGGTAAGGAATATGCCCCCGATGTATTTCGTGTATGCTTTCCCTTTTCTCCGAATATTTCCACTGTCAGGTCAGAAGCTGCATTCATCAACATAGCGTGCTGCGTATATGTTTCAGGAGTATTAAAAACGCCAATCAATTGCACACATTTTTTTACTTTGTTCAAATCGCCTCCCACTGCCTCTTTCAAAATTGCAATAATGTTGAGCATAGTAACTTTGGTCGCTTCTTCTACTTGTTGTTCAGTAACATCAATACCGACTTTTCCAGGATATAAAATCTTTCCGTCTTTAAGTGAAACCTGATTGATAAATACTAAATTCCCGGAACGCGAAAAAAGCTCGTAGTTTCCTACAGGTTTTGGTAATTCAGGTAAAACAATATTTTTCTGTTTCAATACCTCGTTGATATCCACTGTGTATGCAGATTTAGTTTCGATTGACTTTTGTTTGAAAGTTCCTTTTAATGCCGTGGAAACTTTAGCAAAATTTTCTCCCTGGAATTTGGCAAGATAACGTTCGCTTTTGCTTGGTCTTGTCACATCTTTTAAGGAAGCCAGACTAGTTGTACCTAACACCGAGTTCCCTTGCGGTATATTTTTTTCTATGTTTTCATATCCACGAATACCATTTGATACCAGTATCATACCGTGTACTGCCAGACTATTCCAGAAAGATTGCAATGCCAGTTCTTTTCCGGCTCCGCTTCCTGCAGACATAAAAACAGTTGCAGGCATACCTTCTAATTCGTGTTTTGTCCAGACATCTACCGTTTTTGATAAAAATTCGCTCATTGCCGTACTGATATTCCCGAAGTACACAGGCGAGCCAAAAGCTATGCCATCGTAGGAACTTAATTCATCAACGTTGGCTACGGGAATGTCTTTCAACTTGACATTATCTGATGCTTTCACCAACTTTATAGTAGCATTAGCATCGCTATTTTTCTCAATTCCTTCGGTAATGTTCTTTGCCAGTTCATAAGTGCCGCCATTATCAGAATGGATAAGCACCAGTATGTTTGTTTTCTTATTTTGAGCCATAGCAGTAGTGTTGATTGATAATAAAAAGGAGAGCGTGAAAACTAAAAATGAGATTGTTTTATTCATTGCACAGGAAATTTTTCTAATAATATTGCAAAATTAAATATTTCGTTTTTATTAGCTTTGCCAAAAAGTATATTTAAAACGCAATGCTAAAATGTGGTCTTAAGGAAACAACTCCTGGCAATTATTCAGATGATGTTATAAGCGATGCTTATATATGGCAGCAACAAAACTGGAAACACGATGATTACGAGCATTCTCACGCACGTTATCAGCTATCCTATGTTACAGAGGGTTTTCAGTATTTTTACATAGAGAATAAGGTTTATTTTGTACCTCAAAATCACGCAATATGGATACCGTCAAATATAAAACACCGCATATCATCATCAGCAGAAACCGTTAATCTGACAGTATTGCTCTTTAAGTATATTCCGCAAAATCAATTTTACAATTCCGTAAAGATTTTCCGTGTTCCTATTGTCTTACACGAAATGCTCAATTATGCAACTAAGTGGAATAAACAACTTATTGAAGATGATAATCAGAAAGTCTTTTTATTAGCCATTTTGCAAAACCTTCCAGATTTTTATCAGAAAAATAATGCTTTGGAAATCCCTGTACCTTCAGACGAGCGACTAATTCCGATTTGCAGTCATATCAATGAAAATTTCAGATATGAGTTTAAAGTCGAAGATTATGTAGAAATTGCGAATATGTCGGTACGCAATTTACAACGTATCTTTAAAAATGAAACGGGGATAACCATACAGAAATATATACAGCTTACCCGTATTTTGAAGAGTATTGAACTAATTGATACTAAAAAATATACCCTTACAGAAGTAGCATTCAAAGTAGGATACAAGAGTTTGTCCGCATTCCTTACTTCCTATAAATCATTAATGAAATCCGCTCCTAAATAAATACACTGATTAAGCCAAATACCGCCACGTACTGCCTTAGACTACCACAATCTTATAACTATTCCGCACAGACTTTAAATTCACGCCCGAACATTAAAACTCAAAATAATGCAGGGAGAGGACGATTTAAGAGGCTTAGCCAAGATAATGGCTTTTATGCGGGCAGTCAGTATTCTATTGGTACTGATGCACCTTTATTGGTTCTGCTACGGGTTCTTTTTAGAACGTGGCTGGACACTGGAAGTAATCAACAAGATTTTAGGCAATTTCGACAGAACGGCGGGTTTGTTCTCACATACCCTATATACCAAAGCCTTTGCTTTGGTATTGCTCGCTTTAAGCTGTTTAGGCACTAAGGGCGTAAAGAATGAGAAGATAACCTGGACTAAAATTTACGTGACTTTGGGTATCGGTTTCGTGCTGTTTTTCCTGAACACACCATTGCTAAAGCTATCCCCGGCAGTAGGCACGTTCCTGTATATCCTGACTATATCGTTAGGCTATATCGCTTTGCTGATGGCGGGTGTATGGATGAGCAGACTATTAAAGAACAACCTGATGGACGACGTTTTCAATAATGAAAACGAGAGCTTCCAACAGGAAACAAAGCTGATGGAAAACGAATATTCCGTCAATCTACCCACAAAGTTCTTTTACAAAAACAAATGGAACAACGGTTGGATTAACATCGTGAACCCTTTTCGAGCCTCGATTGTGTTGGGCACACCAGGTTCGGGCAAGAGCTATGCAATTGTAAACAACTACATCAAGCAGCAGATAGAGAAAGGGTTTAGTATGTACATCTACGATTTCAAGTTCGACGACCTTTCTACTATTGCCTACAATCACTTACTGAAGCATCGGGATAAGTACGAAGTACAACCCAAATTCTACGTGATAAACTTCGACGACCCACGCAAGAGCCACCGTTGTAATCCACTCAATCCCGAATTTATGACGGACATATCGGATGCCTACGAAGCGGCATATACGATAATGCTAAATCTTAACAAGTCGTGGATTTTGAAGCAAGGGGATTTCTTCGTGGAAAGCCCAATTATATTGCTTGCAGCCATTATTTGGTATCTCAAAATCTACGAAAACGGGAAGTATTGCACTTTCCCGCACGCCATCGAATTGCTGAATAAAAAGTATTCGGACGTGTTCACGATTTTAACTTCCTATCCCGATTTAGAAAATTATTTGTCATCGTTTATGGACGCTTGGCAAAGTGGCGCACAAGACCAATTACAAGGTCAGATAGCATCGGCAAAAATTCCTTTATCAAGAATGATTAGCCCGCAACTGTACTGGGTTATGACGGGCGACGATTTTACGCTCGACATCAATAACCCGAAAGAACCAAAGATTTTGTGCGTAGGTAATAACCCCGACCGCCAAAATATTTATTCGGCAGCTTTGGGTTTGTACAACTCCCGGATCGTAAAATTAATCAACAAAAAAGGACAGTTAAAAAGCTCCGTCATCATCGACGAGCTGCCGACGATATATTTTAGAGGACTGGACAATCTCATCGCAACGGCGAGAAGTAATAAGGTGGCGGTATGCCTGGGTTTTCAGGACTTTTCGCAATTAACAAGAGATTACGGCGATAAGGAAAGCAAGGTTATTCAGAATACCGTCGGTAATGTTTTCAGTGGGCAGGTTGTAGGCGAAACGGCAAAGAGCCTTTCCGAACGCTTCGGTAAAGTGTTGCAGAAACGCCAGAGTATGACCATCAACCGAAATGATAAATCTACTTCTATTTCAACTCAGTTAGATAGTTTAATACCGGCATCTAAAATATCGACGCTAACACAAGGGATGTTTGTAGGAGCAATTTCAGACAATTTTGATGAACGTATTGAACAGAAAATATTTCACTGTGAAATCGTAGTAGATAATGACAAAGTAGCTTCCGAAACTAAAGCCTATCAAAAAATACCGCAGATTTTATCTTTCACAGATAAGAACGGTACAGATAATATGAAACAAGAGATTGAAAAAAACTATCGGCAGATAAAATCAGACGTAGTTCATATAATTGAAAGTGAATTGGAGCGAATTAAAAACGATCCAGATTTGCAGTATTTGGTGCAAGAGTGATAAAATAAAAGGAAGATGTTAGATCTCCCTTTTATTTTGCCCGTATACTATGTTACTAAAATATACTACGAGGTATATGAATACCTTTTGTCCGTATAATGCCTTCCTGAAATTTTGGAGTTTCTTTCTGCTTTTCCACTTGCTCCAGAGCATCTGCTTTTTTATCTGGCGAAAGGGATAATTGTATCTTCCGGTCAATACCTGCTAATTCGGTTTTGAGTTCGCTTAGTCGTTTTTCCTTTGCCCAGGTTCCGTTTACTACTTGCTGAAGTATAGGTATATCTTTTTGGAACTCTATGATATTCTCTTGCTCTTTTTTTATGTAAGTTGGCAGTTTTTCCAATGCCCTCAAAAAGTTCAATGATGCGGTTTCGGGTTCTTTTGCCATTACACCACTGTTGAAGGTATATTTGATATTTCCCTCGCCCTGAATAAAGAAACGGTTATGTTTTTCTACAAGACTGCTACTATCTTTTTGTGTGGCTTCGGTTTTAACCAAAAGCTGAAAACCGTAAAGATTTCCGATTTCTTCATAATCTCCACCTGTACGAGCTTTGTCCGCAAGCTCATTGAGTTTAGTTCCAATCTGTTTTGGGTTTGCATTAGCTGGTAGGTCGGCTAACTGAACAGCATTAATAATCGTACCGTCCTGCTTTTTCTGAATACGTCCTTGAAGGTTAGTCCAATCAAGGCTCATCCTGTCAAAGCGGGATTGAGCTTTACCCAGTTCTGCCGTAAAATCTTCCAGCTTGTATTTCGCACTTGATTTGGAACGGTTAAACGCCTGTTTTTCGCTTTCCAATCCAGCAATCTGTTTTTCTACTTTGGCTTTATCCAACAGGTCAGTATTTCCCGAAAGAATTGCTACATATTCTGAGAAATTCATTCCCGATTTTTCGTCCATACTGCCCTCATCAATAGTACGTTTACCGAGATTATTGGATTTTAATTGGTCGATAAATAACTGTTTATTGAACAACAGATTAAACTTATAACTATCTAGTGATTTTTCAACGGCATAGATAACTACATCTACTTTATTATCGGCAAAGAACTTGGCAATCTCATTGCCTTTGCGGATTGCTCGACCATCACGTTGGGCAAGGTCACTTGGTCGCCAAGGTGTGTCCAGATGATGAATGGCAACAGCTCTTTTCTGTGCATTGACACCTGTACCGAGCATACTTGTTGAGCCGAATAACACACGGATTTTGCCCTCATTCATTCCTTTAATCAGTTCCTTACGTTGGTTGTCCGTTTTTGCTTCCTGTATAAAGCGTACTTCGTTTGCAGGTATACCGTGGTCTTCCACGAGTTTGCGTCTAATTTCGGAATACACATTCCATTCATTAGGCTTATACGTTCCCAAATCCGAGAACACGAACTGCGTTCCTTTCTGTGCGTTGAATTTGTTGTAATATTTGGCAATATTACCTGCACAATGTGAAGCCTTGCTATCGGGATGGTCTTTGTAAGCTCCGCTTACCATTTGCATATCTAATGACATCTTACGGGCATAGTCCGTAGCAATCAGCATCTTTGCTTTTTCTTCTGTTGGAGATAAGGGCGGTCTTCCCAACAAGACTGCATTTCCTGTTTTGGCAAATTCCATCAGTTTTTTAATAAATACATCCTGGTCGGGAGTTGGTGGAATGTTATACAGGATTTCATTTTTTACAGGTCGGTCGATACCAATATCCTTTGCAGTACGGTAATCCGTAATTTCCGAGTAAAACTGTGCAAGCTCGGGTACTTTGATAAAGTATCGAAAACGTTCTTTCGCCACAATATTGTTGGCAACCGAAAACTCATAGTCAGTCGTTTTTCGGGCATAGATTGCTGCCCACGCATCAAAACAGTTAATACCTTGTTTTTCCAATGCCCGTGGTCGCAGGTATTTAAAGAGCAGGTACAATTCCGTCAATGAATTGCTGATAGTTGTACCCGAAAGAAAGGTTGCACCCATATCTGCATCGGTACGCTCCTGTATGGTTCTGATTGCAAACAGCAGGTTTAACGCTTTTTGGCTACCGTCCACGTTACCCAATCCAGCTACACGGCTGTGACGGGTGTTAAACATCAGGTTTTTAAACTGATGGCTCTCGTCGATAAATAAATGGTCTATGCCCATCATTTTAAAATCGACAATATCATCTTTGCGATTTTCAATATCGTGCTGTAAAGTCTTTAGCTTTACTTCGAGGTTTTCTTTCCGTTTAATGGACCCGGCAAGCATACCTCTTGTTACTTCAGCTCCCTGCGACTGCATCGCATCGAGGTTTCGCTCCACATTATCCAATTCTATTTCGAGGATTTCCTTTTGAATTTCTGGCGATTGCGGTATCATACCGAATTGGTCGTGTGTTAAAATCACACAGTCCCAATCGTTGTTTTTAATATCTCCGAAAATTCGCAGGCGTTTTTGCGGTGTAAAATCTTCTTTGCCCGGAAAGAGGATTTTAGCGTGTGGATAGGCAGTGCGATAGGCTTCGGCGATTTCGTGCACATTACTTTTCAGCCCGATTATCATTGGTTTATGAGCAAGTCCCAAACGCTTCATTTCCTGTGCTGCCGTACACATTATCAATGTTTTTCCTGCACCTACTTCGTGATCGCAGATAGCACCGTTATTGAGTTTAATCATCAATACGGCATCTTTTTGACTTCCGTACAGGTCTTCAATGCCCAATGCTTTACGGTCTAATCCCGGAAACTCCTGATGGCTTCCATCATAGTTTGGGCGAACAAAACAATTAAACTTATCATTGTATTGGTCGGTTAGCCTTTTTTTAAACTCATTGCTCTGTGCGTGTAACCAATCGGTAAAAGCGGTACGTATTTCGTCAATTTTAGTGTTTGCCATCTGTATGGCTTCCATATCCTTTACTTTGACTTCCTTGCCGTCTATTTCGACTTTTTTGGTGATATCGGGCGTCGTATTGACAAGAGCGTGTTTGAGCAGAGCAACGCCATCAAACGTCCTGCTTTCAGCCTTTACCGCATATTTTACCCATATATTTTGATTGCCCCGATTACAGATTACGGAAAAATTATCGGAACTGTCGGAATAATGGATATTCACTTCCGCATCGAACAGGTGCGAAGCAAATTTGGCATAAATACCTGTGGGTATCCAGCGTTCACCAAGGTTAAAGTCCAGTTCCTCAAATTCGATACGTCTTGGTCGGGCTTCTTCCAATACCATAAGGCTGTGCTTTGCTTCGGTATTTTCGGGATTGCTTTCTACATATTCTATTATTTCCTGTGCTTTTTCTACCACGTTACCGGCTATCCAGCGTTCGGAAATTTCGTATTCACTTTGCAGGGGATTATAAAAAATACGACCGTGCAGAGCATCTTTCAAGGCATCTGCAGACATACTGCTGATTTCGGACATATAGTCCAAATCAACACTTCCGTATTTATTCAATGAGGATGCTAATGCTTCTTCGGGATTATCGGTTGCTAATGTTGTCGTGGAAAAACTTACAGGATGGCTGAAAATATCCGCTTTATGGATAACACTCCCTTTTACACGCTCCAAATAAGGGATTTCTTTTCCGGCACTATCCGTCTTAATCAGCTTGATATTATCGGCACTGTTCAGACTACCGTACCTTTTTACAAAAGCATCGTACAGTTGGTTTAAATTTTCTCTTTCTGCCTTATGTTCGGTTTGTAGTTCCGCTTCTTTATTGTAAAGCTGTTGGTAAATATCACGTACTCCGATATACGCTTCGGCTCTTGCTTTCTGTAAAGAAGGTAATTGCAATGGGTAGAACATTGCAGTTTTATCCACTTTATCTACTTCCTGTAAATGACCTACCCAACCATTATCAACCACAAGGCAATCGTTACGATGGAACGATTGCAATTCGCCACTATACGGAGCAGGCTTAGGAATGGCTGCAAGAACAGGTACGGAAATAGCTGGTTTATCAGCCTGGTCATTTCCGTTAGACTGCGAAAATAAATCGCGAATAATTTCCTGTTTTGTTCCGTTGGGTGGAACGGTTCTATTGACCGAGCCATTGGAAACTGAAGGCGTATAAGGTTGCTGCATTGCTGAACTGAACAGGTCGATTTGGCGACCAATGTTAGCCCGTTGTTTTTTGGTAGTTTGCTTTTTAGATTTCGTTGCTTTCTTTGGTGGAGTTAAAACCGCTATGTTTTCATCATCATTTTCAAACAGGTCGAAAATGCTTAACTGTTTTAATTCCTGCGGACTTTCCAGTATGATGGCTGATTGTGTTAAACGATGTTGTTCCGGCTGAATGATTTCACGCTCTTGAATTTCACGTTCAATAACTGGAGGTGTAACAATGGGCTGTGTCGGAATTTGAACAATAGGTTCATCATTCCGTTTTTCTTTGTACAAAGACAAGTTTAAATGCTTTCCAAAATCATCGGAAAGCATCTGTTCAAGGCTATTTGCAATGCCCTCAACACCCTTGTTGTGTGTATAGATTAAAGCAGGTTGCCCGTAAGGGTCGGTAGCTACTTTCCAATGTGTATGTACAATTTGTCCACTTTTATCTAACAAAGCATTGCTTGGCGTACCGTAGCCTGTTTTCGTACTTTGGCAAAATAAATCTTCTCTTTCGGTCAGATTTTGTTTTGCTGTATTCTTTTGGAGAATGATAAGATCACTGCCGACCTCAGTACCTGCATAATCAGTAAATAGATTATTGGGTAAGCGAATTACGGATACCAAATCGTTGTTTTCCATCAACGCTCTGCGTATAGGCTCGTTATTCGGACTGTTTAAAATCCCTTGTGAGGTAATAAAAGCCTGTAAACCGCCCTCACGGAGCATATCGTTACCTTTCAGAAAGAAATAATTGTGAATGCTTCGGGCAGCCTGAACTTTTGCACTCTCTTTACTACGAGAATACGAAAGGTCAAAAACAGAAGTATCGCCAAAAGGGATATTGCTGGCAACAACATCGTAACTGTTTTGTTCTTTTTCGGGTATTTCTTCAAAACCGCTTATACGGACAGTGCTTTCGGGATAAAGCTGTTTTAATATTTTTCCTGTGAGCACATCTTTTTCATAGGCTGTAACTTTGGTTTCGTTCCCTGCAAAGGATTCGACAAATGATCCGATACCTGCCGATGGTTCAAGGAACTTGTCAATGTGCAAACCCTTATCACGCATTGATTGCGAAATGGCATCTATCACCTGCGGTGGTGTATAAAAAGCGGTTAGTACCGAGCTTTTCATACTGTCCACGTACCTGCGGTATTGCTTTTCGTCTTGGGGATTTTCTTTTAGCAGTTGGTGGAGTTCCTGCACAATCGGGAAAAGGTTATGTTCGGTTTTTCTCCAATGGTTGATGTCTATATCATCCGCTATGGGGTTCAGCACGAATTTAAGACCGCCAAATCCGCTGTATTGCATCATTAGCAGTCTTTCGCCTACGGTGGCTTGACGGTTCTCCTTTTCCAGTTTAAAAGCAATTCGTAAGGCATCAATGTTTTGTTGGAGATGTTGCTTTTTACTGAAGCCCATTTTTCTCTATCCATATTGCAATGGTTCCAGTTACTTCGGTATAAAGAGCATCAAACTCATAGGTGTAAGCGAAATCATCAGTTAATTTATAGTTGGAGAAAACAGGCTCACAGACGGTGAACATTTTAAGAGCGAACGGTCGTAGTTCTTCGTCTGCCATTAGGGTATCAAACTCATTGCATACGACTTGGAAAACCGTATCGAATTTGGAGAAATGCAGATTTTCAAACAGGATATAATTGGCAATCTCGTTGCATTGCTCAACTACGTTTCCCGAACGGAAAGCCACCTCATAAGCATTGGCAGCCCACGATGAACGTTGGTCGATAAACTTTTGGTCGTGTGCCTTTTCAGGGAAGCTGCTGTTTAATAATTCTTGCAGTCGTAACCTGAAATACGATAGGTCTTTTTGCTGTGTACTCATACTATAATTTTGTTTAGAATTTTGCTTGAAGCCTAAAATTATAAGCGGAAGCAAATGCCTTTGTGAATGTTGCAAGGTTTGGCGTTGAGAGGCGGTATTTGGCGTAATAGAATGAAAAGACAAAAAGGATATTTCTTTACGGCAGATATATTATAATATTTTTTTAATACATTTGTCGTTCCAAAAGGAAATGGTGTTCTTCCTTACCCAACCGCTTTTAAAAGCTGATGACGCCTGATTAAATTAAATGTTTAACATTTTAATCGGGTTGGTTATGTCAATAAATAACAAAAAGTCATTCGGTCAAAAAATCAATTTATCTACGAAAGTATTTTTCAGAAAGTATCCTTCAATTTCCTACATCCTTAAATGGACATTTTTATGTTTGCTTATCGGACTTTGTGTTGGTAGTGCTTCAGCAGGTTTTCTGCAATCATTGGACTGGGTTACAAATTATCGTGAAAATCATTTATGGTTAATTGCATTATTGCCAATTGGTGGTTTTTTCATCGGTTTGCTCTATTACTATTTGGGCAAAGACATTGAAGCAGGAAATAATTTGCTTATTGACACCATTCACAATCCAAAAGAAATTATCTCGTTCCGAATGGCTCCGTATGTGTATATCGGAACTATTGCTACGCATTTTTTTGGCGGCTCGGCAGGACGTGAGGGGACGGCTTTACAAATGGCGGGTGCTATTGCCGACCAATTTGTCAAACCTTTTCGATTGACAGAGAGCGAACGAAAAATTTTAATTATTTCGGCTATTTCCGCAGGTTTCGGCTCCGTATTCGGAACACCATTAGCAGGTGCAGTCTTTGGTTTGGAAGTTTTTCTAATCGGACGACTGAAATATGATGCTATTTTTCCTGCATTTGCCGCAGGAATTATTGCCGATTTAGTTACCAAACTTTGGCAGACACATCACACACATTATCACATCAATTTTGTACCCAACATTTCATTTCTAAATATTATATATGCAATTATTGCAGGGATTATTTTTGGGTTATGTTCCGCAACATTTAGCAAGGTCATTCATAAAACAAGTGCGATTTTTAAATCAAAAATTGAATTTGCTCCTTTTCGTCCCTTAGTTGGCGGAGTGATTGTGGCTTTTGCGGTTTGGGCAATCGGCACAACAAAATACATTGGGTTAGGTATTCCAACTATTGTTCACTCGTTTGACCAACAATTACCTGCATATGATTTTGCGTTGAAAATGGCTTTTACTATTATCACACTTTCGGCAGGTTTCAAAGGCGGCGAAATAACGCCGTTATTCTTTATCGGAGCAACTTTGGGAAATACTATAAGTTTATTCATTCCGTTACCAACAGGACTTTTGGCAGGAATGGGATTTGTTGCTGTATTTGCAGGAGCAACCAATACACCATTAGCTTGTATTATTATGGCAATTGAACTATTTGGTGTTGAATGTGGTGTATATGTAGCTATCGCTTGTGTAATTTCGTATCTCTTGTCAGGCCACACTAGTATTTACGGTAAACAAATGATTGGCGAACCAAAGAACCGCAGATTTTCAAATCACCAAGGAAAACGCTTAACTGAACTCAATGGAAATCATAAATAAACAATTTGTAAAGGATAAAAATATTAAATCCACTTAAATTGCTAACACACTTACTGACTACCCAATATTTGAAGCATCCTGCCGACTTCAATATCCATTCGGGAAGAGGCAAACCATTTTTTGCCGAGGTCTTTGAGTGATGACCCGATGTGGTAAAGCTCTGTCTTGTCAATAATTTAAAAACGGTCGTTGATATAGAGAAATTTTTATACTTATTTTTTCGGTTACAACAAAGATAGATTTGGTTACATCCCGGATTTTTAAACCACTGAACTTTGTCAATAATTAAATTTTAAAATATGAAAATTGTATTGACAGGTTCTTTAGGGCATATCGGAAAACCACTTGCAGAAGGGTTGGTAGCAAAAGGACATTCCGTAACGGTTATCAGCAGTAATGTCGGCAGACAAAATGAGATCGAAGCTATTGGGGCAGTTCCTGCTGTTGGCTCGCTTGAAGACGTAGGTTTTCTTGTGAAAACTTTTACAGGTGCAAACATCGTTTATCTGATGGAACCGCCCGCAAATTATTTCAATAAAACTATCGATGTTTACGCACACAGGATAAGGATAGCTAATATTTACGTACAGGCTATTCTATTGGCAGGTGTAACCAAAGTGGTGCATTTGAGCAGTATCGGTGCACATACAGATCACGGAAACGGAATGCTCCGAATTCATTATGAGGTAGAGCAGATTTTAAAAGAATTACCGGAATCGGTTTCCCTGAAAGAAATGCGACCTGTTGGCTTTTACTATAACATGTTTGCATTTATACCTGCTATCAAATCACAGGGGGCAATTATCCAAAATTATGGTGGCGATAAAAAAGAACCTTGGGTTTCGCCTTTAGATATTGCCAGTGCCATTGTAGAAGAGATGGAAAAACCATTTAACGGCAGGACAATTCGTTATATTGCCAGCGATGAAGTTTCTCCAAACAAAGTGGCTCAAGTGCTGGGCGAGGCAATTGGAAAACCCGATCTGAAATGGCAGATGGTTTCTGATGAACAATTTTTAAATGCTCTGTTGGCTATTGGTTTCAATCCACAGGTTGCCAAAGGTTATACAGAAATGAACGCCAGCCGAAGAACGGATGCCTACGAAGATTACAATTTGTACAAACCGCAATCATTGGGTAAAGTAAAATTGACCGATTTTGCAGGCGAATTTGCAACCGTCTTCAATAAAAAATAAATATCTTTATACTGTGCAAAATAAGCCTACATATCGAATAAAAACCATTAGCGAATACCATAAGGTCAGGGAGTTGCCCAAGCCACAGCACCCTCTTATCAGTGTGATTAATTGTGCCGACATTCGACATATAGGCAACGTATGTGATTATAGATGGATGCTCGATTTTTATTCCATATCGCTCAAACGGTCTTCGTATTCTAAGGCAATATATGGGCAACAGGAATATGACTTTGATGAGGGGATTATGTATTTTTCTGCACCGAAGCAGTTATTTAGTTTTGAAATAGATAAAGAGGCAACGCCCGATTTTTCAGGGTGGATATTGCTTGTTCACCCTGACTTTTTATGGCATACGAGCCTCGCTGATAAGATCTTAAAATACGAGTTCTTTGGTTATGATGTACACGAGGCATTATTCCTATCGGAAAAGGAAGAATTACTATTGAAGAATATTATTCTGGGTATTCAGCAGGAGTATCACACGAATATGGATAAGTTCAGCCAGCATATTATTATTTCACAAATAGAAACGTTGCTCAATTATGCCGAACGGTTTTATGAGCGGCAGTTTCTGACAAGAAAAATCACTAATCATCAAATCCTGGACAGACTGGATAAATTATTAAACGATTACTTTAACGACAACGATCTGGCTTCAAGAGGACTTCCTACAGTTCAATATGTATCGGATAAATTAAACGTGTCGCCAAACTATTTAAGTGGCTTACTTAAAATATTGACAGGACAGACCACGCAGCAACACATTCACGATAAACTGATTTTAAAAGCTAAAGAAAAACTTTCAACAACAGATTTGACGGTTAGTGAAATTGCATATGGATTAGGTTTTGAGCATTCTCAATCTTTTAATAGAATATTCAAAAGTAAGACTAACCAATCTCCTTTAGAATTTAGAAAATCATTCAATTGAAATTTGAGAATGGTATAAACAAACTCTTTATAGAAACGAGAGGTTTTTATTGTTTATTCAATATTTGAAGCATCCTGCAAACTTCAATATCCATTCGTGAAAAGGCAAACCATTTTTTGCCCAGGTCTTTGAGTGATGCCCCGATATGGTAAAGTTCCGTATCGTCAATAATCAAAAATCGGTCGTGAGCATCGGAGAAAATCTCAATCTCAATAATGGGAGGATATTGGATGTTGTACCGTTGTAAATCCAGCCGTAATTGATTGCTGATAGATTTGGTATGTATGGTGGAGGCTACATTTGTATTGCGCTTACTCAATAAGGTCAGCACCGTATCATCCACATAATTATCAAGCAGGATAATGGAATTTCCAGCACTACGGATAATATCAGAAACAAAAGCATCGGCATCAAAAACCTGTCCGTTGTAAAAGATACCTTTTTCGCTGTGGAGCTTGTCGTTTTCCAAAGCCTTAAAGATTTTCTCAAATTTTTGATCGGCTTGTAATTGCTTCAATTCAATCTTATCCAAACGATGAAATAAAGAGGCGTTACTGATTAGCATTCTTCTCATTTCTACGAAAGCTTCCATAATTTCAACGCTCACTTTAATAGCAATATGTGAACGAAGTATAGCAGATGCCATTGCAATACCTTGTTCGGTAAAAGCATAAGGTAGATAACGTCTTCCACCATAGTTTAAACTTGAGGTTCCAATTTGGAACCTCAAGTTTTCAAATTCTTCATCTGTCAATTGAAAGCAAAATGAAATAGGAAACCTTTCATATTTCTTTTTACCGCTTTGTTGAGGTTCTTTGTTTCCACTTGGTGTAAGGAAGCGAGGTCGCTATCTAGCATTACTTGCTTTCCACGTAAGGAATAAATCAGGCTCTTGATTTCCATTGTGCTAATGGTAGGTTTGTTTTCCATTACTTTTTGTAACTTTTGTTTTTTTCAAATTCAAAAGAGGTTTTGTATTCTTCATCCAATATGATAAAGGCATCGAACTTCTTTCCTGCCTTGCTTTTCATTCCTTTAATAAGTGAAGTTTTACCTTTATTGATAAGACTTTCAATATCGGCTATCCTAATTTGTACGCCACACACATTACGGAACTGTATCCAATTACAAACTTCATCAGGGCACTTTACAATTTTATCCCGGATGATGAGTTGCTGGCTTTTACATTTCGGGCAATTCAGTTTAGGCAGGTTGTTTTGAGCAATGGAAGTTTGCAATAGTTCATCGGTAATAGATATTGCATATTTTTCCATTTCTGTTTGAAATGCTCCGACATCAGCTTCATTGTTTTCTATTTTCTGCAAGGCAAGTTCCCATTCAGCGGTCATTGCCACATCTGCAATTTTGCGGTCTTTTACTAGTTCATATACCTGCAATCCTTTTTCAGTGGGTATCAGGGATTTCTTTTCTCGTTGGATATAGTTGCGGGTAAACAGCGTTTCGATTATCGCTGCCCTTGTAGCAGGCGTGCCAATACCGATATTTTGCAGGGCTTTCCGTTCGTCCTCGTTTTCAATTTCCTTTCCTGCATTTTCCATTGCCGACAATAGCCCGGCTTCTGTATAAAGCACAGGCGGTTTGGTTTTCTTTTCTAAACAAATGGCTTCCTTAATGTTCAGTTCGTCACCTTTTTTTAAATCGGGTAAGTCCTGAATTGGTTCAGTGTCTTCGTCCGAGAAAGTTCCCTTTATCAAACGCCAACCTGCTTCCAAAACTTTACAGCCTTTCAACGTAAAATCGTAATGCGATACTTGCAACGCTATATCTGTTACTTCTTTGATACAAGGTTGTGATATGGCTTCGAGCAGTCGAAAGGCAATCATATTATAAACTTTCGTTTCGTCCGTTTTGAGAGCAGACGGAATTTTGTCGGTAATAAGTAAACCGTGGTGGTCTGTCACACGTAAATCGTTTACGATACGCTTATTAAACCGACCCCATTTTACTTTTGATACCGCTTGTTTAAATTGCTCATTATTCTGCAATGCTCTTACAAGGTTGGGAATTTCAGCCCACATATCTTCAGGGATATATTTACTTCCGGTGCGTGGGTAAGTGATAAACTTCTTTTCGTAAAGGCTTTGGGCAATATTCAGGGTTTCTTCGGCAGAAAGGTTGAGCTTTTTATTAGCTTCCTTTTGCAGTCCTGTAAGGTCAAACAACAAAGGCGGTTGCTCTGTAACGCTTTTGGTTTCTACCGATGTAATTGTTGCCGTATCGCTTCGCTGAATGGCTTTCAATGTATCATCGGCAAGTTTTTGGTTTTCCCATTTGGTTTTGGAAAGGCTTTTGAAATCAACATTTTCTTTGTTGTGTGATAGCTGAATTTGCCTATACTTCTTAATAGAGAAATTTTTGTTTTCCAAATAGCGTTTACAAATAAGAGCCAATGTAGGCGTTTGCACCCTACCTAACGAATAAATACCATTGCCTGCCGAAATACTCAATGCTTGTGTAGCATTGATGCCCACCAACCAATCGGCCCGGCTTCTGCCTTGCGCAGCCTGATACAATCCGTCAAATTCTTTGCCGTCTTTCAAGCTATCAAAGCCTTGCTTGATTGCCTTTTCGGTAAGTGAACTAATCCAAAGTCGCTCAAAGGGTTTACAGCATTTTAGATGCTCGTAAATATACCTAAAAATCAACTCGCCCTCACGTCCTGCATCGGTAGCAACGATAATGCTGTCGCTTTTGTTGAACAATTCTTTGATGATTTTCAGTTGCTTTAATGCTCCCGTATCGGCTTGGTAGCCCTTGTCTTTTTTGACCTTTCTAACGGTCAATATGAACGGGTTCGGGAGGATAGGCAATGAAGTCTTATCAAACCCCGAAATCCCGTAATCTTCGGGCATTCCTAAGCCAATTAAATGACCGAATGCCCACGTAATAAAATAGCCATTACCCGTTAAGTAGCCGTCTTTTTTATCAGATGCTCCCAACAGGCTGGCTATTTCTCTTGCTACGCTTGGTTTTTCTGCGATAACTGTTTTCATAATTAACTCACTTTTTTACCTTTTGATTTTGCTGGAGCTTTCGGTTTTTCCTGTTGCTCCTGTTGCTTTTCATTCTTCGGTTTTTGCTGTTCTTTTTGCAAAGGTTCTTTCACATTTTTGGTTGCTTCGTTGGTTTTTCCTTCAGAATTAACCGCAGTTTGTGTTTTGTGAGCTTCGGTAGGTTTTACACGTTCCTTATATTGATTTGGGAACTCAAAATTGGTTTTTCCATCTTGTTTATTGAAAGTGATGTAACCCTGGTAGGGCTGGTCCTTTTTGTCTTTCAACTCAATATATACGGTTTGTCCGTCTTTGAATTTGTTGTACTGCTCATCAGTCAGTTCCTTACCTCTGAAAGTTCTCGGAGCTTCGTGCGATTGCTTTTGTTGACTGGTTTGCTTATTACTTTGTTGCTTATTTTGGGATTGCTGGTTATTGTTGTTTCTGTCAAACAAAAACTCAACAAATCTTTTGTCAGCATTATACTGAACATTTGCATCAAAGGTGGTTCCCTTTGTAGAAATCATTCCCTCGATAAACAGAGGTTTCCCCTCCATTAAGGTTTGCTTTTGCACATCGTTCAGTTTTATCCCCTTTAATTCATCAGGGATTTTGATAAATTCTGTTTTTAAAGCAATCAGCTCATTGGTAAGCCTGTCCACACTGATAATGGACGGCATCATTTCTTCTGTTTTGGGATTTTTCAAATCTACCACACGCCCCATATTACCCGTATCGAGCAAGTTCTTTTTGTCTTCTTCGTTAAACTTGTGTCCAAAGAACTCAAAGTTTAGGTTGGGTTCACGTCTGATACCATGTACTGCCGCCACGATACTTCCATCTGGTGTAGGCTGTAACGATAAACGGGCATCTGTGCGTACTACTGCACCGCCAAGATTAATACTAATAGGTACAAGCTCATTAGTCTTGTAACCTTTCAATAATGGTTCAAGGAGGTTCTTTTTTTCAAGGTATTCCTTGCTTAATCCGAGATTGTTCATTGTTTCCCAATCAATCTGTTCCGGCTTGAAACGGTATTCGTTTGTTTCTGGTGTTGTGTGTGTTGTTGCCATATCATTTTTATTTTCTTGTTTTTGTTCTTTTTCGGGTTCATTTTTCACCTCGTGTTTTTCCATTTCTTTTTTACCCTCCGGTGTAGGGTTATCTACCTGCTTTTGAAATTTTTTTGCCTTTTCTACAGCTTCTCCTGCCGGCACTTTAAAGAATGTGAAATTGGTAGGATCTTTTAGCTGTCTCCAAAAATTGGATAGGAAATTGGAAACGAAATCGCCGTGTTTGTCCACACGCATAAAATCAGATTGGTTCTTTTTGGTAGGGTCAACGGTTTCCATTTTGCCGTTTTCGTCAATGCTCTTTACGGCTTGGATTTTCATTTTTTCCTTATCCAATATTAACAGTATGTCCGACAGTTGTTCTGGTACGTTCTGAACAGATTGCTCGGAAGTTTCCTGTTTCTTTGTTTCTTCGCTCATAATCTGAAAATTTTAAAGTTTTTATGCCGAAAGTAAAGGAAGTGCTTCCTGCTTAGCCTAAAGTGGCAGTCAATGGAAATGTTTGGCTTTCATTGGCGTTCTGTTCTATTTATTAAAGCTCTCTCTGATAAACTGATGTACATCTGATAATTTATAATACAATTTCCCGCTAATCGTGTAATATGGGAGCTTCCCAATAGAGCGATAACGTTGCAGAGAACGATTACTGACTTTCAGCATTTGCAAAATATCCTGATTGTCGAGTAGTTCCTCTCCATCAATGGTATTTCGTTTCTTTTTTAAATCGTTAATATTGTCGCCCAACATATCAAATCTGTCCATGATGCGTTCCATCCACGATATAAATTCCATTCTATCAATATTCATAGCACATGTTTTTAAGGATTTATTTTTTTGTCTGTTTTCAGCTTTCTGCCTTTTGCCATAAGTCATCATAGCTTGTATCATTCAGCCTTTGTAGATAATCAGCAATAGTATTTATCCAGTTATTAAGCTGTATCCCTGCTGCTGCTTCAATAGTTATAATTTTCATCGCATTGCTCTTTAATGTTTACAATGCAAAATTGAGAAAGGTGGCAGTGTTTGTCTGCCAAGCCTTGCCAATTGGTTTAGCGGTTTTTTGAAAATTTTACAATTTGACGGAAAGCCTTATTAAATAAGGCTTTCGTTAGATTTTCCGATTTGAGCCATGGTAAAACAAGCCCTTATGCCAGTTGGCATATATGGGCAGATGCAAACACAAAAAAGCAATACGGGATGCGTATCGCTTTCAAACTCTTTATTGATTGGAGTGTTTATAAGTCTTTATCCATATATTCTTCCAATGCCTGTTTCAACTGATCTAAAAACAAGGTTCGAGAACCTGCACGGGTTTTCATCCGGTGGAATGCGTGATGCACATCGGTCAGTGGTATTCGAAACAACACTTGTGAAATAGCAGTGAGCTTCCGGATGCCTAACTTACCGTCCGAAATAGCACCAGATGCGTATAGGGCATACGTTAGCTCAATCAAAGCATTCTTGCTGTCCGTCCAAGATAGCTCTTTAATTTCGCTGGTGCTGCTGAAAAATGTATCAGAGTTTTCTTCGGGACTGATTTTGGTTAAGAGGTAGGCATATAACAGGTCGTTGGAGAGAATACGAGCTAATTTGTAATCGTAATAGGTTGAGAAAAGCGGGTCGATTTCAAACACATAACTATTAAGCCCTTCGAGGTAATTTATCTGCCCCCGTTTAAAATATTCTTGATCTTTATCTATTCTGCCTGAACGGTAGTATCGGTAAAAGTGGGAATTGCAGATATGTTCCCTGAACTCAATCTTCAGCTCTGTTAAATGTTTCGAGAAATAGTTGCGGTAGATTTTTCCATTATTGACCGGGCACGAGGTTTCTATCCGGTACAGTTTATTATAGTAAATTAGCTTTCCGAGGATTTGGGGCTTAGTCATTTTAAAGAATTCAATCTCTTTTGCCTCGTTCTCAAATCCCGAACTTAACACATATTCTTTTGCCGAAACCAATAGCTCCTGAAGAAAGACCGTCATTTGAAAAGCTTCTTCAATTAGTCCCGAGCACGTGACTGAGAGTTTCCGTTCTTGCTCCTGAATTTCGCTAACAATATTGTTTATTGACTTTCTCATAAAGGAAGATTTTACTATCAATATCGGTATCACACAAATTTTACCAATAAATAGTAATTTAATAACCAATGTGTCCCTACAATGGGAAAGATTTTAATCGTTTTTCATCGGCGGTTTATCACTTAACCACCCATAAACGATAAATACTAAATTATTAATCATAAATTTGTATTTGTGTATTTATGTAAATTAAAAACTGACTTTGTGATATATGGGGACATTGTTTATAAAAAATATGGTCTGCAACCGCTGTATTCTCGTTGTTCAGAACGAACTCGATAAGCTCGGTTTAGAGGCTAGTAATATAAAATTGGGAGAAGTTTCTCTCGTGAAAGATCTGACTACAAAAGAACGAGAAGCAATAGAAAGTGCGTTAGATCCCTTAGGTTTTCAGGTCATTGATGACAAGAAAAGTCGCATGATTGAGAAGATAAAAAACGTTATCATTGAATTGGTACATCATCAGGACAATGACGTAAAAACAAATCTTTCCGATGTTTTAAGTGATGCATTACATAATGATTATAATTATCTTTCTAATTTGTTTTCTGATATTGAGGGTACAACTATTGAAAAATATTTTATAGCTCAAAAAGTAGAAAAAGTAAAAGAACTTTTAGTTTATGATGAGTTATCATTAAGTGAAATTGCCGATCGCATGAACTATTCAAGTGTGGCTTATCTAAGTAATCAGTTCAAGAAGGTAACAGGTCTTACACCTAGCCATTTTAAACAAATTCGAGAAGACAAACGTAAGCCTTTAGATGAGGTTTAAGTAAATCTTACAAATCAAACCCATAATTTCACAATAAATATCTATCAATTTATTGTCAATTTTGTATTGTAAAATAAAGCAATCGAAATATGGCAACAAATAAAGAAATAATTTACATACCTCTAGAGGATGTAGAAAGCGAACATTGTGCATTAATCGTAGAAAAAGGACTTGCACAAGTAAAGGGAGTTGAAAGTCACAAAGTAGAAATAAATAATCACAGAGCGGCTATTACGGTTAAGGATGAAGAAGTAGTCGCTGATGCTGTAAATGCCATAAGAGATTTAGGTTATGGTGTACCAACAGTAAAAGCTAGTTTTCCGGTTTTGGGGATGACTTGTGCTTCATGTGCAGGTAGTGCAGAAAGTGTGGTGCGTTATGTGCCAGGCGTGGTTAATTCATCTGTAAACTTTGCTACTGGTAATCTATCTGTTGAATATTTTCCAAATATGACAGATGCCAATGCTATTCGAAAAGCTGTTCAAGCTGGAGGCTATGACTTGTTGATTGAAGATGAGTCTAAACAACAGGAAACTTTAGAAGCCATCCACGAAAAGAAATTCAAACAGTTAAAAAATAAAACCACCTGGGCGATCATTCTATCATTACCTGTAGTTGTTATAGGAATGTTCTTTATGGATATGCCTTATGCCAATGAAATTATGTTGGTATTTTCTACTCCGGTAGTGTTATGGATTGGTCGTGATTTCTTTATCAATGCCTGGAAGCAAACCAAAAATAAATCTGCCAATATGGATACTTTAGTAGCGTTGAGCACCGGTATCGCCTATCTGTTCAGTGTTTTCAATATGGTGTTTATGGATTTCTGGATGGCAAGAGGCATTCACCCCCACGTGTATTTTGAAGCCGCAGCGGTTATTATAGCCTTCATTCTTTTAGGTAAATTATTGGAAGAAAAAGCAAAAGGAAATACTTCGACTGCTATCAAAAAATTGATGGGATTACAGCCTAAAACCGTTATCGTCATTCAAAAAGATGGGACAGAAAAACAAACGGCTATTGAAGATGTAAATGCTGGCGATATTATTTTAGTAAAGCCAGGTGAGAAAATCGCAGTGGACGGAATGGTGATATCTGGTAATTCTTATGTGGATGAAAGTATGTTGAGTGGCGAACCCGTTCCTGTATTGAAAAAAGAGAAAGAAAAAGTATTTGCCGGAACCATCAATCAAAAAGGAAGCTTCCAATTTGAAGCCGTGAAAGTGGGTAAAGAAACTATGTTGGCACAAATCATCAGAATGGTGCAAGATGCACAAGGTAGTAAAGCACCAGTGCAAAAACTGGTTGATAAAATTGCAGGTATTTTTGTTCCCGTGGTTATTGGTATCGCTATTTTTACCTTTATTCTATGGTTAATTTTAGGCGGTGACAATGGTGTGGTACAAGGTCTGTTAGCAGCTGTTACAGTATTGGTTATTGCTTGTCCTTGTGCTTTAGGTTTAGCTACACCAACAGCTATTATGGTGGGAGTAGGTAAAGGGGCTGAGAGTGGTATTTTAATTAAAGATGCTGAAAGTTTGGAATTGGCTAAAAAAGTGCAAGCTATCATTTTAGATAAAACAGGAACCATTACCGAAGGTAAGCCAGAAGTAACCGGTATTACGTGGTTGAACAATGATGATACGACTAAAAATATTTTGTTGAGTATCGAAAAACAATCAGAACATCCATTGGCAGAAGCGGTGGTGAAAAACTTAGAAGGTATATCAACCGTAAGTTTGAGTGGATTTGACAGTATTACAGGTAAAGGTGCAAAAGCCGACTACAATAACGAAACTTACTATGTTGGAAACAAAAAGTTATTGTTTGAAAATAACATTAGTATTCCTGCTCAGTTACAATCTCAAGCTGATGAATGGGGTAAAGAATCAAAAACGGTAATTTGGTTTGCCAATAGTAAAGAAGCACTTTCTGTAGTGGCTATCTCTGATAAAATCAAAGAAACTTCAGTAGCTGCAATCAAAGAATTGCAAGATATGGGTATTGATCTGTATATGCTTACTGGCGACAATGAAGCCACAGCAAAAGCTATTGCCGAGCAAACTGGAATTGGTCATTACAAAGCTGAAGTATTACCACATCAGAAAGCAGAATTTGTAAAAGAACTACAGGCCCAAGGCAAAGTAGTTGCAATGGTTGGTGACGGTATCAACGATAGTACCGCTTTGGCAACAGCCGATGTAAGTATCGCAATGGGTAAAGGTTCGGATATTGCGATGGACGTAGCAAAAATGACCATCATCTCTTCCGATTTGACTAAGATTCCACAAGCGATCAGATTGTCTAAACAAACAGTAGCTACCATCAAACAAAACTTGTTCTGGGCCTTTATTTACAACCTTATAGGCATTCCAATTGCAGCAGGTATATTGTATCCAATTAATGGTTTCTTATTGAATCCGATGATTGCAGGAGCTGCGATGGCTTTAAGTAGTGTAAGTGTGGTTAGTAACAGTTTGCGTTTGAAGTGGAAGAAGTAAATCTTACAAATCAAACAAAAAATATCGAAATAGTTTAACACGTTTTGCTGCTGATATTTGCAGCAGCAAAACAATAATTATAAAATTATGGGACAAGAGCATAATCACTCGCATAGCGCAAACAAAAAGACACTAACCATTAGTTTGGTGATTATTACAGCTTATATGGCTGTAGAAGTTGTGGGAGGATTTTTGACAAATAGTCTTGCTTTATTAGCGGATGCTGGACACATGTTAAGTGATGCCATTTCACTATTCATTGCATTAATGGCTTTTAAATTCAGTAGCAAAATAGCCGATTATGCTAAAACCTATGGATATAAACGCTTTGAAATATTGGCAGCCGTTATCAACGGTGCAACACTAATATTGATTTCTGGATATATTATCTATGAGGCTGTTGAACGTTTTCAGAGTCCGCCAGAAATCCAGTCTAGCGGAATGTTGATTGTAGCATTTATAGGATTACTGGTTAATATCTTAGTGGCCTGGATAATGATGCGTGGAGCGGATGTAAAAGAAAACCTCAATATGCGTGGTGCCTATCTGCATGTCATCAGTGATATGCTAGGATCTGTAGGGGCAATTATCGCAGCCTTACTTATTATGTTTTTCGGATGGGGTTGGGCAGATCCTTTAGCAAGTATTATCGTCTCTGTCTTGGTTTTAAGAAGTGGATATCTGGTTACCAAATCATCTGTTCATGTATTGATGGAAGGGACACCCGATAATATCGAAATTGAGAAGGTAACAGAAGAAATCTTAAAAACCGAGGGTGTCCAAGCTATTCACGATTTGCATATTTGGACAATTACAAGTGGGTTAAATGCGCTTACTTGTCACGCTGTGGTAGATGAACAAATGACAATAGGTCAAAGTGAGACACTTCTTCGGAAAATAGAACATGAATTGGAACATTTAGGTATTAATCACGTAACTATTCAATTAGAGACACCCCAACATCAACATGATAATTCAATATTATGTAATGTAAAAGCTGTTCCTTCAGCACATGACCATCAGCATTAAACTTAAGAATCATTCAATAGTACTTAAATAAGCTTTAATCTTTAAAAAATAAATAAAATGAAAATGAACAAATTAATGATATCGGCTTTAGCCTCTTTAGCCATTTTCTTTACTGCTTGTGGAGGTGATACAAAAGCAGGAAAAGATGGACACGCACACGCAGAAGGCGATGGACATAACCATGCTACAGAACAACAAGTTGAGAAGTCTGTCGATAAAATTGCGGGCAAAGACAGAAATGAAAAAGGTGAATTGATCGATGCACACGGACACTTGATTACCGGTTGTCCCGGACATAAAGAAATGGTAGGCTCTGAAGGTGATATGTGTCCTAAATGCGAGTATATGACGATGATTCCTATTACCTGGGATATTACTGGGGTAGATACGGTAAGGGTAACCTCTTTACCTGATTATAATCCGCCTGCGGACAAGTTGAAAAAATAATAAGGTCGAGTAGCTTTATTGCGTTTGCTAAAGCGGTGGTTTCTGAAAAGGAACTACCGCTTTTTATTTGCCCAAAATCCGTAAAAATTACAATTGTTAATAGTCAAATTGCACTTTTGCTACCTTGCAGACAACTAGATTTGTGTATGGTCAAAATAAATGGAGGAATTTTTCATATGACGAATATTGATAGAAGAAATGCTAGCCTTGTATACCAAGCTATTGGAAATATAAGGACAGTTCTGATGAAAAAGAACATACAAGACGTTAAAATATCTGATATTACCTCAGTTGCCAACATTTCTAAAAGTAAGTTTTTTAGTTTCTTTGGTGGGATTAATACGGTATTGGAATTAGTAATAGCAGAGGAACTTGATAAGATTTATGAACTGATTGGATTAAGTATAAAAAATAAGAATGATAGGAAAAATCTGGTGTCTGAGATAAGTTTGTTGAGAACAATATATATTAGAAAAAATATCATACTCAAAAATTACTATCAAATTTCAGAACAATTACCCAGCCGATATGACAAATTGAAAGAGGCTATTTTTATTAAGGAACAGTATTTGCAGTTGAATATATTAAAGGAATGTTGATGTAGAACCTATAAAAATACCGTTGAAGTTTATTAAAGTTAACTTAAAAAGAACTAAAATGACTTTATTTTGTTTTAAATTTAGTATTCACAAAAATATATAGATATGATACAGACAAAATTCCAATCGTGTATAGAAGCCTGCCTTGACTGTGTGGCGATCTGTAACCAGTGTGCTATTGCTTGCTTAAATGAGAAAGAAGTAGCTCATCTAAAAAAATGTATTCAACTCAATTTAGAATGTGTTGCAATTTGTCAGGCAGCAGCCAATATTCTAAGTCTTGACGGTAAATTTAGTAAAGACATTTGCAAACTTTGTATGGAAATTTGCAACGCTTGTGCTGAAGAATGTGAAAAACATGTTGCTATGGGAATGGAGCATTGTAGAGAATGTGCCGAAGCTTGTAGAAAATGTGCTCAAGCTTGTGAAGAAATGATGGCAGCATAATCTAATAAGTATTTTTCTAAAAAAAAGAGGGTATTACATCCTCTTTTTTTTATGTCTTGTACAATCAGTAAATATCATAAAACTAATAAAGAAAAGTATAATGGAAAGCTTGGTTGCAATACCGAAATTTGCAGTATAGAAGTTATAATTAAAGTAAAAACAAAATGTTGAACATTATTAATAGAATTATTTTTGGATTAACTCACTACCACAGTGAGAAATCTGATTGTTGTTGTCACTGTTGAGGACTATATTCAAACCCGATAATACACTTTACTTTTTCTGGGTTTGGCAAATACCAATCCAACTCAAATTGATAAACAATTTTTTAATTCTTACAAATATTAATAATGAAACAAAATATTCAAGAGAGTGCCCTTGAGACAGGTTTGTCCAATCACTCTAAAACTAAAATAAAAAAATCCCCATCCATTGTTATTGCATTAGCATTTATCGTCTTAGTATTTGATGGCTATGATTTAGTAGTATACGGAACAATAGTAAAATCTATTCTAGCTTATGAAGCATGGGGGTTAACTACCGCTGAAACAGGCTCTATAAATAGTCTGGCTCTTGTGGGAATGGCAATAGGGTCACTTACTGTTGGCTACCTTACAGATTTAATTGGACGTAGAAAAGTTTTAATTGGAGCAGTCACATTTTTTTCTCTCTTTATGATTGCGACGGCGTTGGCTCCTACACCGTTTCTGTTCGGGCTTTTTCGCTTTATTTCTGGTTTAGGTCTCGGTGGTGTAATCCCTACAGCAGTAGCTACAACAGTAGAGTTTTCAAGAGCAGGGCGTAAAAATTTCAATAACGCTTTAATGTTTTCCGGTTATTCTATGGGAGGTATTTTCGCCGCATTGTTGGCTATCGGTTTAGTAGAAACAATTGGTTTCCGTGGAATGTTAGGGATCGGTGCATTGCCATTAATTACCGTTGTACCACTATTACTCTATTATCTCCCTGAAAGTCCGGTATATTTAAGATCAAAAGGTCGCATTAGAGAAGCAGATACAATTATAGCAGAATATGGCTTAACACCCATAGAACCAACTTCGCCAATTAAAAAAGAAGTTCGGCAAGTCGAAAAAAAACGCAATCCTTTATTGGCAATCTTTACAGGTCGCTGGGCATTGATTACAATTGTGTTTTTGCTCGCAGCTATTTCTGGTCAGATTTTAATCTATGGACTTAATACGTGGTTGCCTACGTTATTAACTATTGCAGGTTATTCGGCTACTTCAGCATTAACGTTCTTGTTGGTCACGAATGCTGGAGCAGTAGCAGGTTCGCTAATTGCTTCCCCATTGGCAGACAAGTTCGGAGCAAAAAGAGTTGTTTCAGCGGCATTTGCGATGGCAGGCATTGCATTATTCCTAATGGCTCTTGGCTTTAGTACAGGCGACGGTAATGGATGGTCTATGAGCCTTACTTACTTGCTTGTAGCCGTAGTTGGTTTCGGCTCCATAGGTGCACAAATTTTGTTGAATGGCTTTATCGCTACCTATTATCCCGATGCCACTCGTGGTACAGCTTTAGGTACTATCCTTGCAGTAGGTCGTATAGGTGCAGCAGTTGCAATCATTCTTGGCGGTATTCTTATCGCATCAGAACTGTCCAACTTTGCTAATTTCGCAGTATGGGCAATTCCTGCAATTCTTGGTACTATTATCGTATTGAGCGTTCCAAATAGTCAAAAGTAACCTTATAAAATTAGAGGAACAGACACCCGTTGTAATAATTACAATGGGGGTTTTGCATTGCATCAACAATACAATTTTACAATTCAGTAAATATCATAAATCTAAAAAGGAATTGCATAATATTTAGGATAACAAATGTACTGAAATTTGCAGTATAAGATAACAATTTAAAAATACATAGAAAATGAAAAAGTTAGTTTTAGGCTTGTCAGTAATCATATTTACTGCTTGTAACAATAATAAGAAAACAGAACAAAGTGTACAAGAAAACAATCAGCCTGTATTAGAACAAACAACTGTCCCGACGGAACAAGCAAACGAAGTTGAGTTGACCATCAGTGGCGGTGATGATATGAAATTTGATAAAACCGAACTTAAAGTAAAAGAAGGACAAACTGTAAAGTTGATTCTTAAGCATACCGGAAAAGCACCAATTGAAGCAATGGGACATAATGTTGTTATTCTTGCACAAGGTACAGACTTCAATGCTTTCGCTAATGCAGCAATCAATGCTAAAGATAATGACTATATTCCAAAAGAAATGGAAAAAGCCGTTATTACCAAAACAGATATGATTGGTGGCGGACAAACTACCGAAATTACTTTTAATGCTCCTGCAAAAGGTTCTTATGATTTTTTATGTTCTTTCCCAGGCCACTACATCTATATGAAGGGTAAGTTCATTGTAGAATAAAATCATAATTTTAAAATCAGTAAAAGTCACAAATCTTACAAGGAATACCATAATAATAAGTATCAAATTAAGACGGAAATTTGTTAAACATTAAAAATAAGATAAAATGAAAAATTTGGAATTAAGCATACCAGACATGCAAAGTGCTCACTGCCAATCAAGAGTAAATGGAGCAATCAAAGATATTAATGGCGTTACTATTGAAAAATTAGAAGCAGGGAAACTTGCTGTTTCAATAGAGAATGATAGTGTGAAACAAGAGTTGGTCCAGGCTATTGAGAAAGCTGGCTACAAAGTAGATGGCGGAGATAGCGAAAAAACGTCAAGCTGCTCTTGCTGCGTGTAAGTTCAATATTGCTCGGGGATTTGCTGAATATATCCCTGGGCTTTTCTCCATTTACTCTTAGGGTACCAAAACAGTGTTTCCCAATCTCTAACATAAAAAGTTATGTTACATCAATTAAAATTAGGTGACTGTTCGGATGTAATAACGAAAGTACACCGGGTAGCAGATCAGATTATTCAGACCCAATTGGATACAGGTTCATCTGCTCCGTTTGCGATTCAGATAACAAGCGAACTCAATACGGATTATCAAGAACTGAACAATCTGTTTCTTTTAAAATGTGATGTCAGCCTTGAAATTATATTTACAAAGCGAATAATTGAAAAGGTAAAAGAATTGCTGGTATATACCGAGCAAACTATCACGCAAATTGCAAAATCGTTAGGTTATAAAAAAGCTTCGGAGCTTACCGAGCAATTAAAGACCTATACAGGATTAACGTCTGCCCATTTCAAACAGATAAGAAAAAACAAGCTGGCAATTATCAGAAGACAGCAAGAAAAGTAAAACGAAATTTAATTATCAAATATCATGTTTTGATGAACCTCTCTTTGTGAACAACAAGTAGAGGTTTCCTTTTAAAGATAACAAAGCAGATAGAAATTATTTAAAATGAAGAAATTTACATGGCGAACCCATAAAACTGTGAAGGAAACACAGGATACTCTGACCATATACTTTGAAACCGATCAACAACAATTTTCCTACTTGCCTGGTCAGTATCTAAACATCAGATGCAACATAGATGGAGAGATGGTAATTCGCTCGTATTCATTTAGTTCCAAACCCTCAGATCCTAATCCAGCTATTACTGTAAAAAGAGTAACTGGAGGAAAAATGAGTAACTATATTTTTGAAAATGCAGACCAAATAGAAATATGGGAAATTGAAGCACCGTTTGGGAATTTTGTTTTGGAAGATACAATAGCTGGACAATCCAAAATAGTTCTTTTGGCCGGTGGTAGCGGTATCGCACCTTTATTCTCTATGCTCAATAGTATTGATAGTAGTCGTCAAATTCCCTTACTGATATACAGTAATAAAACGCCAAGTGAAACTATTTTTTATAATGAACTGGAAACTTTAGAGATAAATGAAAGTCTCGAAATATGCTATTCCTTTACTTCCCCCGAATTTATCTCTACTAAAATCAATCATATTGCAGGACGATTCTCTCTATTGGTACTTCGTTCCATAATCAAACGACTTGTTCCTGAAATAAACGATGCCCATTACTACATTTGTGGACCTACCGGCTTAATGGATTTATATAAAAATGCCTTAACAGGATTGAATATTCCAGAAGAAAATATTCATTTGGAATATTTCGACCCAGTTCCAGTTGATGTGGGAGATTTGGAAACTGACGGTGTTGTAAAAGATGTGATTGTAAATTACTATGAGGACTACTACGAGAATGATGAAAAGCAGACCTATGAATGCACATCACTCATTGAGGTGCAGCCGAAGCAATCTCTTTTGGATGCAATGAAAGAGCATCATATCAAAGTAGCGAGTTCCTGCAAAAACGGAACCTGTGGGGCTTGTTGGGCAGTAAAAACAGATGGCGAAGTACGGATGCTCCATAATGGGGCTCTGACAGAACAGGATATTGCCGAGGGAATAATTTTATTGTGCCAAAGCTATCCGACAAATGCGGATGTATGTGTAACTGTATCGTGAATAAGAAAAACGATATTGATTAAATAATATGCTGTTAAGCCTTTAATTTGATATTAAAATACTGACGACATATCGAAATAGCTAGAGATGTGCAACTTACTCTTTTGTAACTACTTTAATTCCGTTCATAAGCAATTCTAATGTTCGCTCAATGGCAGATTGACCAGACATCTGAACATATGCAACTGCGCCACCTACCATTGATATTAATATCAGTAAATCTTTTTCACAACAAAAGTCATCTCGTAATAAGTTGCTATTTTTTGCGAGTTGAATTGGTTTTTCGAAAATCTCAAACAATCTGGAAGAAGTCAAGGTTTGTTCCTGTCCGTTGATATAAGGTAAAAAGTTATGATATTCCACCCGTTGTATCAATACCTTTTTTAACAACAGATAGAATCCATTTTTGTTTTCTTGCAATGCTTTAGCGTATAAATCAAGTTGATCTAGATTGTAATGAAATACTGCCGACACAAGAGCTTCCCGATCCGGAAAATGACGATAAAAAGTCATTCTGGAAACATCAGATTCTTTGGCAATTTCAGTCAATGGAATATCTATTCCTTTCTCCATGAATAGATTCAAAGCAGTTTTTACAATTTTTACTTTATTTTGAACAGAATCGGATCTAGCTTTCAAATTCATATAATGATTTTAATTGGTGCAAAATTAATAATTTTTTAAATGTTACACTATGTAACATTTATTTGTTATTTGTTTATCTTTGATAAGAAACAATAACTTCAATATCCTATGAATGCAATTAATCCTGATAAAGTATTTTCACCCGCAAAATTAGGACCCATTACTCTTCCGAATCGGGTTATAAAAGCGGCAACCAGTGAAGGCAGAAGCCCTGACGGAAAAGTTACACAATCATTAATAGACTTTCATGAGGGCTTTATAAAAGGAGGGGTTGGTATGACAACTATTGCCTACTGCGCTATTTCCGCAGAAGGTTTTGCAGCACCGGGAGAAATTTTGATGGTTCGTGAAAATATTTCAGGCCTCAAACAATTTACACAGGCGATGCATAAGGCTGGCGGAAAAGCCTCCGCACAGTTAGGGCATGCCGGTCCCGTAGCCACCAAACAAATCACAGGTGTACAACCAATTGCTCCGTCAAGGTTTAGAAGTCCTTCTAGTTTTCAGGTTTGTCGTGAAATCGGCCGAGAGGAAATGAAAACCATTATCAGGCAATTTGCGGATGCCGCAGAAGTTGCTGCCGATGCCAATTTTGATGCGATCGAACTTCATTTTGGGCATTTGTATCTGGTATCTTCTTTTTTCAGTCCTTGGATCAACAAAAGAAAAGATGAATATGGCGGTTCTATTGAAAATCGTACACGTTTTGCAAAAGAAATCCTTCTTGCCGTAAAAGAAAGGGTGAAAGACCGTTTGGCAATTATTGTTAAAATGTCTATGGATGATGGTATTAAAAACTCAATCTGGTTAGATGAGTCCACACAAACAGCAAGAATTCTGGACGAAACAGGCGCTGTTGATGCGTTTGAGTTAACGATGGGATCTTCGGTAAAAAATCAAATGTATCTGTTCAGAGGTGAAACTGATTTAGAGGGCATGTCAAAAACACAGAAAGGAATTTTCAGATTGGGGGTAAAATGGTTTGGAAAATTAGTGTTAGGTGAATACCCGTACGAACATCTTTATATGCTTAAATCGGCTCGGCAATTCCAGACAGTAGTGAAAAAAGCTCAACTGATTTTGTTGGGAGGAATTAATGATTATGTGCATTTGCAAACGGCTATGCAGGAAGGTTTTGACTTTGTTGCGATGGGAAGGGCATTACTTCGCGAGCCCGATATCATCAATAAATTAAAAGATAATCCGTTGGGAAGAGGAAGATGTATTCAATGCAATAAATGTATGTCTACTGTTTTTCAGACAACCAACTGTGTTTTTATACCCGAATACGCTACTTCGTCTAAACTACCTGTATAAATTATAATTAAAAAAGACTGAATATGAGCAAGAAAGAAATAATCCCGGGGCCAACAGCCACAGATATTACCGTAGATTTGGTAGTTGTAGGTTCGGGAACCGGTATGGCAGCTGCACTAGCAGCCCATGAATTAGGATTAAAAGTATTAGTTATCGAAAAAACAGCTTTGGTTGGTGGCTCTACTGCACGCTCCGGTGGTGCATTTTGGATACCGGCAAATCCTGTTTTGAAACAAGATGGTTCCGATGATACATTGAAAGATGGAGAAACATATTTAACGAATTTAGTTGGAGATAATGCTCCTAAATCCCGTTGGGAAAACTTCTTGCAAAATGGTTCAGCAGCAGTAGAAATGTTGGAGAGAACCACGCCTATGAAATTCTTTTGGGCAAAAGGATATTCAGATTATTTTCCAGAAGTTGTAGGTGGTAAAGTCTTAGGAAGAACCTGCGAATGTCGTCCTTTCAATATGAACTTATTAGGAAAAGACACAGCAAGGTTTCGCCCCGGTCAACTTGAGGCACCTGTACCAGTTCCAGTGACAGGTTACGATTACAAATGGCTCAACTTAATGACAAAAACACCATTTAAGTCTATACCGATTATGCTGAAAAGAGGAATTCAGGGAATTGGCGGATTGTTGATTGGAAAACGATTAGTTGGTGGTGGTCAGGCACTGGCTTCAGGGATGTTTGCTGGTTTGCTTCGGTCAGGTGTACCGGTTTGGACCAATACTTCAATTACAGAATTATTGTTTGATGGTGATAAAGTAACTGGAATAAAAGCGGTTCAAAACGGAAAATTGGTTCAGATAAATGCGAAGAAAGGTGTGGTTTTGGCAGGAGGCGGATTTGATCATAATATGCTAATGCGCCACCAATACCAATCTCCCTCTTTAAAAAATGTAAGTTTAGGTAGCGAAGGCAATACAGGTGATACCATTCTGTTAGGAGAAAAGATTGGAGCAGAAATTACCAATATGACTTCAACATGGTGGTTTCCTGCTATAGCTCCATTAACAGAAGAAGGCGAACCACAAGTATTATTGGCAGAGCGTTCGCTTCCGGGATCATTTTTGGTAAACTATACGGGAAAAAGGTTTATAAACGAAGCGGTGGATTATATGAGTTTTGGACAAATCGTTTTAGAACAGGAAAAGTATGGAACGCCTATAAAAGATATGTGGTTGATTTTTGATCAGAACTACAGAAATAGTTATCTGCTTGCCGGCACACTTTTTCCGGGAATGAAAATTCCACAAGAGTGGTTTGATGCAAAAATTGCTTTTACGGCTGAAAATGCATCTGAACTGGCTCAAAAAGTGGGATTACCTGTCGAAGCGTTTACGGAAACATTTGGCAGGTTCAACACCATTGCAGCTACAGGAAAAGATACCGATTTTGGAAAAGGCAACAGCGCTTACGACCGTTATTATGGAGATCCAACACAAATGCCTAATAATTGTCTTCGACCGCTTTCTGGAAAATTATATGCGGTAAAAATCGTTTTATCAGACTTGGGAACATGCGGTGGAATGATGACAAACGAACATGGACAAGTATTGAAAACCAATCAGGCCGCTTTCCAGGGCTTGTACGCTTTGGGAAATAATGCCTCAAATATTTTTGGAAATAAATATCCCGGAGCTGGCGGAACCATCGGGCAGGGATTGGTATTTGGTTATATTATAGCACATCACGCAGCAAAAAAATAATAAGATATATGAGACTAAATAATAAGGTAGCAATAATAACTGGGGCAGCTTCCGGAATGGGGGAAGCTATGGCTTATTCTTTTGCCAAAGAAGGAGCAAAAGTAGTAGCGACCGATATTCAAAAAGATAAATTAGAAACTATTGTACAAAAAATCAAATCAGATGGTGGTGATGCCATTGCTCTAGTACATAACGTATCAAAACGGGAAGACTGGTTTGAAAAAGTACTTCCAGAAACAATCAGCGTTTTTGGAAAACTGGATATTTTAATCAATAATGCTGGGATTTCAGTGGCAGTTCCTTTTGAAGATCAAACCGAAGACACCTGGAAAAAAGCATATGACATCAACATAAACAGCGTGATGCTGGGAATGCAGGCCGCACTACCACACCTGAAAGAAAGAGGTGGGAGTATCGTGAATATTTCTTCGATTGCCGCTTTAACTGGAATGTCAGGCCCCGGAGTTTATACGGCTTCCAAAGGAGGGGTTTCAGCCATTACCAGAGCGGCTGCAGTAGATTTCGGACCTTTTGGAATTAGGGTAAATGCCATTAATCCGGGCTATATCTTAACACCTTTGAGCGAGGCATTTTTGAATAGTCCAGACTATCAAGCCTATTTTCTAGGAATTATTCCTATGAAAAAATTGGGAATGGCTGAAGATATTTCGAATGCCGCATTATTCTTGGCATCAGATGAAGCAAAATACATTACAGGGGTAAATTTACCCGTAGATGGTGGAACAACAGTCAAATAATAAACCCCATTTATGTATTTTCACAAGCCAAGTTACTACAAATTAACCTGGCTTTCTTATATCCTCATTAATCAAAAAGTTATGCTAATGTATTGTTTTTGAAACGTGAACATAATTTCCTCTAATAACTTTCTCTTAAGTACTTAAATTTAATTGAAAATACAATTTCTACTCATTTTTAAGGGATAATTTCCTAAGCATCGCAGCACTCATTCCATCTGTATAAGCACCGTAAGCAGTGACCAAAATTCCCTTTAAGCCATCTTTTGAGGCTATTCCATAAACAGTAGATTCATCACTGGGGTTGCTATCTCCCTCATATCGGTAGACTTGCTCAATTTCAAAGTCATCAATAGTATATTTATTGTTGCCACAAATTAAGCAGTTGTCTTCAAGATTAAAATCTACATCGTAACCTTCCTTGCGAAGATTTTCAATCGCTACCAACACTGTGGCATATTTGTACATTACATTTGTCATATCATAATATTATTAAGTTACTATTATCCTATCGCTGTACTTTTAGAAATCCTCCTGCAACAAATCTTTTAATTTTCGGTGTTGTACGGACAAGTCAGCATACATTATTTTTAATCGGCTATTTTCTTCGTTTAAATTTACCAATTCTAAAAGGATATCGGATCTTAAATCCTTATATTTTGATTTCAATTCAAAAATATTTGTACCATATATACCATATTTCTCAAAAAGTTCCAGACCGGTTTTACCTGCGTTATAATCTTTCAATATATCTAAAACTGGATGTTCGTTTATTTCTTTACTATTCATTTTAATGGATATTGTCTATTACAAAATTCGTTATGATTAATGGTACTGGATATATACTTTTCCTTGATTAGTTTATGATATTTAATGTTGTTGAATATACTTTCTTAAAATATCACAAAAGAAAACCGAAATATCATAAAGTCTTATTTTTAGTAAATGCTGAATTTTGTTTTTTAAATATAATATAGAGCTTATGACACTGTTAATAAAAGGAATGGTGTGCAATAGATGTATGTATGTTCTTGAAAAAGAGTTAACTATTTTGGGTTTTGAAGTAGTGGATGTAAAACTAGGAGAAGCGATAATAAAAGATACAGTAGCTTTTTCGCAAAAACTGGGAGCAATCGAAGCGATGCTGAAAAGTAATGGCTTTGAATTAATGTATAATAAAAACCAAAAAGCAATAAACAATATTAAAGAGTTGGTTGATAATGGTATTAATATGCAATTGGAAAGTGGAATACCTACAAAATTTACAGCTCTTATAAGTAATAAGTTAAACAAGAATTACGATACACTGAGTGCATTGTTTTCTTCAGAAGAAGGAATAACACTTGAAAAGTACATTATTCACTGTAAGATTGAAAAAGTAAAAGAACTTTTGATGAATACAGAAATGTCTTTGACCGAGATTGCTAATGTATTAGGTTATAGTAGTCAGGCATACCTTTCCAATCAATTGAAAAAGCATACAGGCTTTACATCAAGCTATTTTAAACAGCTAAAGGATAGGGATAATCAAACTTTGATTCTTTAAATCAAAAGACTGAATTATTCACGTCCTGTTATTTAAGTTAAATGTAACTGTGAAGAGCTACTGATCATTCAGTAGCTCTTCGTTTTATGTCAATTATTACACCTTATGAAAAGTAAATTTCACAACTTTTAGCGGTCATTTCGTATAGCTGTTTGTATGTTGTAAACCGACCTTTGTCCCTGAAATCTAAAGTTAAAATAAACGTAACAAAATAAATGTAATGATGAAAACAGGTAAAATAGGTTTACTATTCCTTTTCCTAATAGGGATAGGTTTGATACAGAGTTGTAAACAAAAAGAAGAAAAACAATTAAAAGATGAGCCTCCGGTTGTAACAGTAGGTACGATCCAAAGTTCAGAAACAGAAGAATCTGTTGTTTATTCAGGTTCCATCGTTCCAGATAATATGACCACCGTGAGCTTCGCTGTTACCGGAACAATCAATAATGTGAGTGTCAATGAAGGTCAAAAAGTTAGTAAAGGACAGTTTTTAGCAAGTATAGATGCTACAGAATATGAAGCGGCCTTGCAAATAGCCAATGCTACATTAGAACAGAGCGAGGATGCATTCAGAAGGTTTGATGAATTGTATAAAAAAGGAAGTTTTCCTGAAAAAGATTACATCGATATCAAAACTAAAGTTGCACAGGCACAGGCAAATAAAAAAATTAATAAAAAGCGTATTGCCGACAGCCGTTTAATGTCGCCTACTAATGGAATAATTACAGTTAAATCAGCTGAAATCGGAGGTATGGCAGCACCAGGAGTGCCGGCTTTTACAATTGTTAAAACAGATCTTGTATACGCTCAGTTTTCAGTACCGGAAAGCGAAATAGGAAACTTCAAACAAGGTATGCAGGTAGAAGTAAACATACCTACACTGCAACGCAATTTCACAGGTAAAATCACAATTATCAATCCTGTCGCTGATGAAATTTCCAAAGCATATACTTTAAAAGTACGTCTTGACAATTCTGGAGGTATTTTAATGCCTGGGATGATTAGCGAAGTATCTGCAGGTATTCCGGCTAAAGTTAAACAAGTGCGTGTACCACTTACAGCTATCATAAACAATGTTGATAAAATCCCTCATGTGTATGTGATAGACAAGAATAACAATGCAAAACTGACAAGAGTTACTGTGGGTAAAATTGCAGGCGATGAGGTTATAATAACCAACGGACTTGATGAAAATCAAACTATTATTCTTGCCGGACAAAACAATGTGAAAGAAGGACAAAAAGTAAAAACTGAAACAGCCTCAGCGAAAGCGCCAACCGCAAAAACAGAATAATTTATGAAAAGAAAGATAAACCTCATTGAAGCGGCAATGAAATTTCCACAAGTACCGATAGCGATTACCGTTATCATGGTGCTTGCAGGTCTGATTTCATTATTGACAATGCCAAGAAGCGAAGACCCGCGTATAACAGTTAGACAAGGGCTTGTCGTTGCTTTTTATCCAGGAAGTGACGAAGAACAGATTGAGAAAGAAGTAACAGATAAACTGGAACAATATCTGTTCGGTTTTGAAGAAATAAAGAAGGAAAAAACACATTCAGAAAGTAAACCTGGGCAGGTTGTAATTACAGTTGAATTGCAAGATTACGTCAAGGATACTAAAAAATTCTGGAATACTTTACAGCACGGTTTAGATGCCAATATGCCTTTGATACTTCCGCGAGGCGTACAAGGGCCGTATGTGAACAGTGATTTTGGTGACGTGGTGGTTCAGATGATTGCTGTGTCTGCACCTGGACGTACATATGCCGAATTGGAAAATTATCTGGATGAATTGGAAGACGGTATTAAAACGATTCCTCAAGTTTCAAAAATAAAACGTTACGGAGGTCAGAAGCAACAGATATATGTCACACTTCGTGAAGATGTATTAAAACAATATGGTTTTGGCATCAATGAAATTGCTTCCACATTGAGCCAGCAGAATGTTACGATCCCAAGTGGAGATATTGAAATTGACAAAAATCGCTTATTGATTTTTACAGATGCTCAGTACCAAAATGAAAATGAAATCGGCAATCTGATTGTATATAGTTCTCCTCAAGGTGGTAATATCCGTTTGCAAGATATTGCCAAAATAGAACGAAGATATGAAGACCTAAAAAGTAAAATTACTGTAGCTGGTAATGATGTAATGATGCTTACTGTAGAGATGCAACCTGGTCAGAATATTGTTGACTTAGGTAAAGCATTGACCCAAAAAGTAACAGAAGTAAAAGAAGTTTTACCTGCAGATGTACAGGTCAATACCATTGTAGATCAGCCTGCTGTAGTAGATATGAACTTAGGGCATTTCTTTATTGAGTTTGCAATTGCCATTGGAGCCGTTATTCTGGTGGTAATGATTTTGCTTCCGTTTAGAGTAGCTACTATTTCTGCTATTGCGGCACCTGTAACCATTTTGGCAACATTTGCCATTCTGAATATGATAGGTGTAGAAATGCACCAGGTTAGTTTAGCTGCATTGATTATTGTACTTGGAATGGTTGTCGATGATGCCATAATTGTCGTAGACAACTATATAGAGAAAGTAGATGAAAAAGTACCATCATGGACTGCTGCCTGGCAAAGTGCAACACAGCTTATGGTTCCGATATTCACTGCGACACTTACTATTGTTCTATCATTCTTACCATTAGCATTTACACTAACAGGAATGACACGAGAGTTCGTACAATGGATACCAATTACGGTTAGTATAGCCTTGGCAGTTTCATTCTTAGTCGCGTTGTTTCTTACACCATATATGTGTTATCATTTCCTTAAAAAAGGATTGAAAAACCATGATGCACAAAAACCTAAAAAACGGAATTTCTTAGATAGAATGCAGGATGGTTTTGACAGAGCTATAGAGTTCTGTATGAAATATCAGAAAACGACTTTGTTTGCAGGTCTGGCGATTTTCTTCCTTTCATTTGTGGTAGGAAGCCAAGTGAAAACCGAGTTTTTCCCAATTGTGGAAAGAAATCAATTTAATCTTGAATTGTGGATGGACAACGGTACAAATATTCACGAAACAGAAGCAGCGGTTAAAAAGATTGAAAAGGAAATCGCAGGAGACAAGCGTATTGTTACCACAGCAAGTTTTATTGGTACAAGTTCACCACGATTTTATTCAACATATTCACCGGAAAACCCGCGAGAAAATTTTGCGCAAATATTTATCAATACAGAAAGTAATGATGCTACAAATGAAATGATAGATGAATATGTTCAAAAATTCAATAATTTCCTGCCAAATGGATATGTCCGCGTTAGACAGTTAAGTAAAAAACAACAGCCTGCTCCGATTGAGATCCGTGTGATTGGTAAAGATATTACGCAACAGAAAAAAGTAGCCAAAGAAGTAGCGACAATACTAGAAAACACAAAAGGAGCAAATTGGGTACGTACAGATTATCAGGATGATTATGTAGGTCTTAAGGCTGTGGTAAAAGAAGATATCGCGTTGCGATTAGGTGTTACCAAAGCACAGATTGCACAGGCTTTAGGTGCTAAAATAAAAGGTTTTCCTATATCACAAATGTGGGAAGGTAACAAAGCCATAGATATACTATTGCGTACGGACGAAGCTGACAGGCAAAATCTGGATGCTTTGGGAAATATGTACATCACCTCATCATTTGGAGCGAAAGTACCTTTAAAACAAGTGGTGGATTTACAACCTTCATGGCATACGGGAGCTATTGTACACCGTAACGGATTGCGGACATTAACTGTTTCTTCTGAAGCACAATTGGGTAGAAAACCTGCTGAAGTGTTCGCCGAGGCACAACCGAAAATCGATAGCTTAGAACTACCAAAAGGAGTTAAAATTGCCTATGGAGGAGAGTATGAAGATGGTCTGGAAAGCGGTCCTAAAATGGGAAAAGCTTTTATGATAAGTTTCGTGTTGATATTCTTAGTTCTGCTATTCCAATTCAAACGAGTGGGCAAAGTGTTCATCGTACTGGCATCATTCCCATTGAGTTTACTTGGAGCGATGCTGGGATTATTTCTTACAGGTTATGAATTTGGTTTTATGGCAATTATCGGTATTACAGCCTTATTGGGTATTGTAGTTCGAAACGGAATTATCCTTGTAGACTACGCTGATGAATTGGTGCGTGATCATGGACATACGATTAAAGAGGCGGCTCTATTAGCAGCTAAGCGAAGAATGCGCCCAATCTTCCTGACTTCTATGGCAGCAGCTATTGGATTGATCCCGCTAATGTCGAGTGGTTCTCCCGAATGGGGGCCGATCTCGAGTACAATATCAATAGGTATTTTAGTCTCTATGGTTACTACCTTATTTATAGTTCCGGTATTGTATAGCAGATTCGTAAAACCGTCAAAGAAATCCTTGAATAAAGGTATACACGATAAATATGATTTTCATCACGAAAGTTAATTGACAAAAAAATAAATCATGTTACAAAGAAAATATAAAACATTCGTAAAAGCTTTTGTATGTGCTCTTGCTGTTTTACAGGGAACAGATAACCTGTTTGCCCAACAGCAATTGAGCCTTGCAGAAAGTAAAGAGCTTGCATTGAAAAACAATCACAGGATTGGTAAAGCCAGAGAAGACGTAACTGCTTCCAGATCAGAGAAACAAATAGCAGACGTAACGGCAAAACCCAAAATAGATGCTTCTGCAACTGCATTTTACTTTGGTGAGCCTTTAAATACAATGCTTCCTGAGTACGGTTTCGCCCCAATGGTAAGTGTTACTCAACCAATTTATACAGGAGGAAAGATTAAGTACGGTAAGCAAATGGCGGAAACCAATATAGAGATGAGTATCGCTCAACAGAGATTGGTCGAAGACGATGTATTGTTAGCTACTGAAACCGCTTATTGGATTGTTGTACAGGCTAAAGAAGAAATAAAGATGGAGCAACAGGTCAAAAAGCAATTAGCTTCCCATTATACTTTTTTAAATAATCAATTCCAGGCAGGTATTATTTATAAAAATGATGTGCTTCGGGCAAAAGTACTTCAAAATGAAAATGAAGCTCGATTACAGGCGGCTGAGAACAAACTCATAGTGGCTAAAAAAAGATTAATCCAGCTAACTGGAATAGAACAAACGGATATTGATGTAGTTGGTACGTTGAGTGACGATGAATTTAGAAACCATGAGATGTTACAAAGCACACAAGCACATCGTCCTGAAGTAGACTTAGCCACAAGTGCCATAAAAATGAGTGAACTTACAAAGAATATGCTCAGAGCCGATCTAAAACCGACAGTTGGTTTATCACTTAACGGAATGGCTGCATTTGGAAAAGAAGGTATTAATTTTGGAGATCCAACCAAAAACAGTATGCTTACTTATTTCGGAATGTTAAGCGTAAAAATTCCCGTATTCGATTGGGGAAGTAAACGAGAGAAAGTAAAGCAACAGGAAGCTAACATACGTTCGGCAGAATATGGATTGAAAGAACTTCAAAGCCAGATTAATGTGGAGATAGAGCAAGCAACACTTAACCTTCAACTGCAGGCAAACAATATAGATTTAATGCAGGCTTCACTAATTGAAGCGGATGAAAATCTAAAATTAAGTAATGATCGTTTTCAAGCAGGAACTATCACTGGAGAAGATGTATTGATAGCAGAAACACTTTGGCAGCGTGCGTACAGCAGTATGCTGGATGCAAAAGTAAGATACAAAATTGCTGAAGCTGTTTATCACAAAGCCATCGGACAAATAAAACAGTAATCATTAACAATTAATGTAGAGGCTCAATATGCCTCTACATTTTTAAAATTGAAATTATGATAAAATGATACAAGAACAGCATACTGATAACCCAAAAGGTGTATTGATGATACCGGATATTTCAGGCTTTACAGATTTTGTAGTCAAGTCGAATATGTTTGTTGGAAAATATATAATAGAAAATTTACTTAAAGTAATAATGGACAGTAATATTCTGTGTTTTGAAATTTCTGAAATTGAAGGCGATGCCATTCTTTTTTATAAATACCAAAACATGCCAACATTTGAAGAGACATTAGTGCAGATAGAGCTTATCTACGGTAATTTTCAGAAGGAATTACAACGCTTATCTCAACAGTTAGCGATCGAAATACCTCTTTCTTTAAAGACAATAGTCCATTACGGTGAATTTACCCAGTACAAAATCGGAAAATTTGAGAAACTTTATGGTGCACCAGTCGTAGAAGTGTCACTTCGCATTAGAATGCCTCCACTAGTTCGCATCAGAATGCCCCCACTAATTTCACAAAAAAAACCATTATTCTATTCATTATTATTTTCATAATTTTCTTGATCTTCTGACTTTTTGGGTCT